>Ga0190304_1000886_pt1 | contig 13819 bp, 8 predicted proteins | sample 48700712_MG_FD_161670 | JGI IMG/M metagenome (GOLD analysis project Ga0190304, IMG submission 161670) | Hydrothermal vent sediment bacterial communities from Southern Trench, Guaymas Basin, Mexico - 4870-07-1--2_MG | ecosystem: Environmental > Aquatic > Marine > Hydrothermal vents > Sediment ... | reverse complement strand
GCATGTTCTTCAGTCATTACATAAATGGTGTCGCAAAAAAACACAGAGAGGTATCCATGGGCATGTTTCCACATTACTCGATAGATTCGATAACAAATGGTGTGCACTCTCTGACATGGGTATCCGGGCCTTTCCAGAGATTATTCGATAAGTACATGCCCGGCTGGCGGCAGGACCCTTATATCTTAAGGTCAGCATCGGGTATGCCAAATGAAGATGTATGGAATGCTCACATGGAGGCGAAGAGAAAACTTATAGATTTCATAAATGAGAAATTTGGAGAAAAATTTTCTTATGATAAATTTACCATGGGTTTTGCCAGGAGGATGACAGCTTATAAGAGACCCTATCTTCTCTTCTATGATAGAGAGAGGTTACTGAAAATATCGGAGGCAGCGGGAGGTCTTCAGATAGTTTATTCGGGAAAAGCTCATCCAAAGGATACCGAGGGTAAAGAGATAATAAAAAGGATTATCAGTGCTGGGAAAACCCTGAAGCCAAAGGTTAACTTCATTTTCATACCGAATTATGATATGAATATAGCAAAGATGATGGTGAGTGGAGTTGATCTCTGGCTGAATACTCCACGAATACCGATGGAAGCTTCTGGCACATCAGGTATGAAAGCTGCTCATAATGGAGTTCCTCAACTCAGCACCCTCGATGGATGGTGGAAAGAGGGGTATATAGAAGGAGTGACCGGCTGGGCTATAGGAGATGAAGACCAAGAATCAGATGATTTGAGAGATAGCCGTGATATGTATGATAAACTCGAATACAGGATAATTCCTATTTTCCACAGATTCAGAGATAGATGGATAGATATTATGAAAAATTGTATAGCACTGAATGCTTCTTTCTTCAATACCCAGAGAATGGTTGAGCAGTATGTGCTGAATGCCTATTTCCTGTGAGTTGTTGCCTGAAGAGATAAATTTTTACACTTTGCTGAGGATGTCCTTTATGCTTTTTTCAAATTTAACTAGCAATTTGCTCAGAATTTCTCCTTTGAGAAGGAGGATGCACCACAGATCACCCTCGCCCTTACCGAGAATCAGCAGTTTATCCCCTGCTTTTATGTTGTATTTTCTTCTTATGGAGATCGGTAAAGATATCTGCCCCCTTTCGCCAACTGTTGTGCTCCCATGAAATTCCAGTCCTTCTTCCATTGAGTTTTCTTATATAATTTCATATATTTATGATTTTTCATTATTATCATAAGAATTAAATACCAAAAACTTGATACAATTCATTGTCATATTATACAATTAGGTAGATAAATATGTTCAGTGGCATCGCAGAGTTCGTCGGAAAGAGACCCTCTACAGTGATTCTCGTTATTTTGATCATCACTGCACTATTTTCTTCGCTAATTCCATCAATGAAAAGCGGTACATCCATGGAGGATTTTCTGCCAAAAGACAACAAATTGGTTCAAGCTGAAAACAAAGTGACAGAGTATTTTGGTGGAGGGTCAGATGTTGAGATGGTTCTTGTGGAATCTAAAAAGGATATCATGCTTCCCAGCAATCTGAAAAAACTTCACAGGATTGCCATGTCTCTGAATGAAACCAAAGGCGTGGAAAATGTGTTTGGCATCCCCAATCTTGTTGAAGCTATTTCCTTTGCTGAGTATCACAAACCGCTCTCCGAATGCTCAGATGAGGAAATAGAGATGCTGATACAGGATATTTTCTTCAATGAGAGTTTCTTGGAATTGTGCACAGATTCCACGTATCAGAAGAAGGGCTATACAGACATAGAAAGGGCATGGATGGTAGATGGGGATAGGAAATTCCAGATTTTGATAAGATTAAGAGATCTTTCCGAAATCAGGGATAAATACGTCAGACCAGTGGAATGGGATGTTTGTTTTCTCAACGGTCTTGCGCCCTGTGAGGAGTTGAAAATAAATTATATGATTGGTGCAAGATACGAACCTGGGGTAAAATGGCTGGTCGGAAATGGTTTGCTTAATAACATCAAAAACATTTTGAAGAGGGGTGGATGGGAAAATAACGTTTATTTGTGGATGAAACCGAAAAACTTCAGCACATACTTCCCGATCAAACTGGAAGAATCCAGTTTCTTCTTTGATTTTGATAACAGCACGATTGTTATAAACCTGAGTAAGGATGAGCTGGGAAAATTCGGGATTGCACCGAAATTCAACGGAAATCAATTGCCTGCGAGGCTTGTCAATCTCAGTATAAAAAGCAGGATTTACAGATTTTCCTGGTTCGGAGTGGGGATTAAAGGAGAAGAACTGCAGCGCTTTTTGAACTGGATTGAAAAATTGAAAATCATCACAAGAGCGGTGGAGAAGCGCGGAATCAATATAAAGGAAATGAAGACGATTTTGTCGCATCTTGATACAAATTTCACATTGTCCATGAAGGATTTGAACGGGAACTGGGTTGTTCTGGATTCAACGGACTCCACCAGATACATCCTCATAAAACCTCCATTTTTCAATGATATAGCAGAATCGATAGAGTCCATGTTATCCAATGATGGGAAAACAACACTGATCATTGTTCAGGAAAACAAAACCCTGAGTCTTGATGAAGCAAAAAAGGTTGGAAAAGAGTTGTGCATCAAAATTAAGGAACTGGAAGATGATTTTCACATGGAGATAACAGGGGGAAGTGTGATTTCTTACCAGATAGATGTTTTAACAAATGAATCGAACAGGTATATAACGCCAGGCATCTTCATAGCAATCATTCTTATCCTTCTGATACACTTCAGGAGAATTTCTTACATCTTCCTTCCTCTTATCTGCCTCTCCATATCAATAGTGTGGCTTTTCGGCTCAATGGTTTTGCTTGGGATGAAATTCAACGCGATGAGTGTTGCACTGATTCCTCTGATAATGGGGCTGGGTGTAGATTATTCGGTTCATCTGTTTTACAACTACAGAGCGGAGCTGTCAAAAGGTATGAAACCGCTGGATGCGATAAAAACATCTATAAAAAATGTTGGTACAGCGATGTTTTTAGCCACACTGACGACATCAATTAGTTTCCTGTCATTTTTGAACTCTAGTATTCCACCCATAAGAAACTTTGGTATACTCTGCGCATTTGGGATATTCTATGCATTTATAGTAACTGTGACCTTTGAAGCTGCAGTTGTTTACTTGCTGGATAAAAAGAAAAAGAAGGTTGTTTCATCGGATGGGAAAAAGCTGAGCCTAGGAAGAGGAATGAGGATTTTCTCCTCCTTTGTACTGAAAAACGGAAAATATGTTGTGATTTTTCTAACCCTTATAACCATAATCTTTCTGTACAGTGCAACGAAGGTGAGCTATTCGTTCAGCATGGAGGATTTTCTCCCTGAAAATACACCCGCCATGAAAACCCTCGAAAAGGTTTCTAATCTTTTCCCCTCGGCATCCAGAATGGAGGAGTATATTCTGTTTGAGGGAAATATTTGCTCCGTCAGAACGATGGAGAGCATCTACAAAACCATAGAAAATATGAAGGATGATAAAACCATAGCAAGATATCCTGATGGGAGATTGAAGGTCGAAAGTATTCTATCCGTGATAGAGGATGCAGCAAAGAGTAACGGGAGCATTATTGAGAAATTTAACCTAGATAGCAGATTCATTCCACGTACCGATAAAGATCTGAAGAATCTGCTGGATTATCTCTACGAGAGAGAGCCGAACGTAAAATATGTTCTTCACAGAAATCACGGTTATGATGCAACTTTGATAAGAGTTCATCTTGTGAGTGAAAAGTTATCGAGGGAGTTTACGGAAAGTGTTTACACGGAATTGACACAGGATGTTTCTCTCTATGGGGATGTTAGAGCAACAGTGACCGGACCCATCTCTCTTATATATACCATAACCAAATCATTGACCGAAAGTCAACTCAAATCGACATTTGTCTGTCTCTTTGTCGCGGGTCTGGTTCTGATTGCAGTTTACCGGAAAATTTCTCTTGGGAGCATCACAATGACTCCAGTAATACTATCCTGTATATGGATAATAGGCAGCATCTATCTGCTGAACTACACCCTAAACGTAATGACCGTGATGGTCACATCTCTCACCATAGGTCTGGGTATCACATATGCCATCCATGCAATTGAAAGATATAAACTTGTACTGCAAAATAGCAAGAATAGTGAAAAGGTGGTTGAGGATACATTTGCGCACATCGGCGGCGCCATATTTATCTCTGCCTTAACCACCATAGCAGGATTCAGCATACTTGTGCTTTCCCCCATGCCTCCAGAGCAACAGTTCGGAATCATAACAGCTCTGACGATATTCTATGCTCTGGTAACGACTCTCCTCATACTTCCTCCTTTGCTGTTACTGTACACAAAGAGATTGGGAAAAAGCGAGAGAAAATGACGGAACCTGTATCGTTTTTGTTGATATAGTAACCGATAAATACCACAATGTATATTCTACCTTTGAGCGGATTGGTGAGGGAGATATATGACTGTAACTAAAATGTTTGGTGAGAGTGCATGGAAGGTATGGAGATTTCTGGAAGAAAAGAAAAAATGTCCTGAGCGTAAGTTAAAGAAAAAGGTTAAATTAAAAGATGATGAGTTTTACGGCGCTATAGGCTGGCTTGCGAGAGAAAACAAGATAAAAAAGGTTGGTGAATTCTTTGAGATTGGTGAAACAAACCTTGTCTGGGATATAGGCAGCAGAGCGGGAAAGGTCTGGAGAACTCTCAACATATGGGGAGAACTCACAGAGGATGAACTCGCAGAACTTCTGGATATGGATAAGAAGGAGGTTCTATCTGCTCTCGGCTGGCTTGCGAGAGAAGATAAGGTTGAGCTTGTTAATGGAAAATGGATGTTAAAGTAAAGGAGAAAACGAAATGAAAATCGCCATGATAGGATGGGAATACCCGCCTTTCAAGGTGGGTGGTCTCGGTACACACTGTTATTATCTAACACGCTCTCTCGCCAAACTTGGTGTTAAGATTGACTTTTTTGCCCCGAAAGTTAGCAGGGAGGAAAGGAAGAGCGATTTAGAGAATCTGAGAATAATTGATGTGGGAGAAACAGCCATCTACCCTTACGGAACAGAAACCAAGACCATAGATGGGGATTTTTTCACAGCAGTGGAAAAATTCAATAAACTATGCTGTGAAAAGGTGAACGGGAATTATGACCTCATACACTGTCATGACTGGTTGACAGCAAATGCAGGAATAATGCTTAAAGAAAAACTGGGAATACCTCTCGTTCTGACGATACATTCAACAGAATATGACAGAAGTGCCAACCTCAATCCGAATCCATGGTTCATAGATATAGAGAAGAATGCCATGGAAAAGGCTGACAGAATCATAGCAGTGAGCCATTATACAAAGAGAATCATTGTTGAGAGATACGGGATAGATGAGAACAAAATCAGAGTCGTACACAATGGTGTGAATCCAATAGGTGAACATGGAGAAAAGAAAAAGATTGTTCTTTACCTTGGCAGGCTAACCATGCAAAAGGGTGTAGAATTCTTCCTAAGGACAGCGAAGAAGGTTCTTGAAAAAGAGGATTGCTCTTTTGTTGTTGCCGGAACCGGTGATATGCTCCCCCAGCTAATACATCTCTCCATAGCGCTCGGTATATCGGACAAGGTGATGTTTACCGGCCCTTTAACAGAGGATGAGGTGAAGCACATATACAGAATATCATCTGTATATGTGCTTCCATCTGTGAGTGAACCATTCGGTATAACCGCTCTTGAGGCTATATCGGCAGGAACTCCTGTGATAATATCAAAAAGCTCTGGTGTGGCAGAAGCTCTGAGAAACTGTTTAACCGCTGATTTCTGGGATGTTAACGAGATGGCAAACAAAATTGTTGCTCTTCTAAGATATGATGCTCTCAGGAAGACATTAAAGGAGAATGCCAAAAGAGAATTGAGATTTCTCACATGGGATAGGGCAGCAAGAAAAACTTTAGAAGTCTACCAGGAGGTGGTTAGTTAATGCCGTGTGTGTGTTTCTATTTTGAAGTGCATCAGCCATTCAGGCTGAACAGATTTTCGGTCTTCCATATCGGGGAACAGATAGATCCGTTTGAGACCTACTTTAATCACAAGTTAAACAAAGAGGTCTTTGAAAGGGCAGCAAGAAAATGTTATCTCCCAGCAACCCAGCTATTTCTTGATATTTCAGATGAACTTGGTAAAGATTTCAAGGTCTCTTTCAGCTTAACCGGCACATTCATGGAGCACTGTGATGCATTTGCTCCTCAGGTTCTCGATAATTTTAAGGAACTCTTCAGGAGAGGCAACGCTGATCTCATCGGAGAGACCTATTACCATTCTCTCTGCAGTTTATTCGATGACCTCAGCGAGTTCAGGGACCAGGTCAATCTACATATCAAAACTTTGATGGAGAGATTTGGATGCAGACCGAAGGTCTTCAGAAATACAGAGGCGATATTTGACAACAGGATAGCAAAAGAAGTCGAAAAAATGGGATTCAAAGGAATAATAACAGAAGGTACAGAAAGGGTTCTCGGCTGGCGCTCGCCCAATTATCTCTACCGCGCAAAGGATACGAATCTCAAAGTTCTGCTCAGAAACTACAGGTTGAGCGATGATATAGCATTCAGATTCTCAGCAAGAGACTGGGTTGGGTTTCCATTAACTGCAGATAAATTTGCAAGCTGGATAGCGAGTTGCGAAGGTCAGGTGGTTAATATCTTCATGGACTTTGAGACATTTGGTGAGCACCAGTGGCCAGAGACGGGAATATTCGAATTCCTGAGGCATCTTCCTGCAGAGATACTGAGATTTGAAAACAACAGATTTGTAACGGTTAGCGAAGTCGTGGATATGTTCGAACCTGTTGGTGAGATAGATGTTCCATTTGCCATATCGTGGGCTGATACAGAGAGGGATGTATCTACATGGCTTGGCAATGACATGCAGATAGCCTGTTTTAATGAACTGAAAGAACTTGGCAGAAAGATAAAAGAGAAGGGAGATGAGAGGTTACTCAAGATATGGCGACTCCTTCAAACATCAGACCATCTCTACTATCTTTCAACGAAAGGATTTGCAGATGGAGATGTTCATAAATACTTCAATCCCTATTCGACACCTTATGAGGGGTTTATCAACTATATGAATATCCTGCAGGATTTGAAACAGAGGGTATAATTAAGGTGAGGAGATGAAGATTGTACATTTCTCATGGGAGTTTCCTCCAACAATAGTTGGTGGACTCGGGACTGTAGCGATGGAACTATCAAGTATGCAGGTCAAGATGGGTAACGAGGTTGTGGTCTTCACGCTAAACAAGGATAACAAGCTGATAACCACAGATAACTTTAAGGGTGTAGAAGTTCACAGACCAATGATTTCAGATTTCTCATCAACCTTCTTTCTATTTGCTGATGATGAATTAAGAAAATGGGGTGAGGGTTTCAGATTCTTTGCAGACGTTGTGACCTATAACATTCTGTCGGCATCAAAACTCGTGAACTTACTCGCACGAAAGTACGGCAGAACATTTGATATAATACATGCACACGACTGGCTTGGAATAATGGCGGGAATAAGCGCAAAGAAGGAGCTTGGCATTCCACTGATATTTCATGTTCACTCTACAGAAAAAGGCAGAACAATGGGAAGGGGTTCAAAGATTATAGAAGAAATGGAGTACGCCGGCGGCGAGGAAGCGGATTGCGTGATAACTGTATCGGAAGCGATGAGAGATGAGCTTTATAGCATGGGATTCTCTCCAAGGAAGATAAGGGTGTGCTGGAATGGGGTTGATCCCGAGAAGTATAATCCAGCAAGAGTGAGTGAGGAAGAAAAGTTGATGTTACGAGAGCTCTATGGAATTAAAAATGACGAAAAGATGATACTGTTTATAGGCAGGCTGGTTGGCGTAAAAGGTGCTGATAATTTGGTAAAAAGTATGCCCATGGTTCTAGAGGAATTCCCGAAGACAAAGCTTGTTATACTTGGTACAGGAGACATGGCTGAGTACATCAGGTTGCTGATAAAAAGTATAGGTCTTCAGGATGAGGTTATACTGAGAGAAGAGTTTGTGTCAGAGGATGAAAGAATTAGACATTACGCAGCAGCAGACCTTGTAGCTTTACCATCCCTGTATGAACCCTTTGGAATAGTTTGCACAGAGGCGATGGCAATGGAAAAGCCTGTGGTGGTTGGAGCAAGGGGTACATCTGGAATGAGAGAGCAGGTCATACCTTCTGGAGAAGAGCAGTGTGGTATCCATATAAATCCCTATGATCCAAACGATATAGCATGGGGAATAAAAGAGATTCTAGGTAGAGAGGATTGCGGTGCATGGATGGGTAAGAATGGAAGAAGAAGGGTCCTGAAATACTTCAGGTGGGATCAGGTTGCAGAGAGGATACTTAGAATATATAAGGAAGTCATTTCAAGATGATGTACTGGATGAGATAGATGCAAAGACGAAACCCTTATTTGAGGGTATAGTACCATCCGATGATAAAGAGTGGTTGCTCACAAATGGTCTTGGTGGCTATGCATCGACAACTCTGATGGGCAATCTGAGAAGGAAATTTCATGGGTTACTGATAGCGAGTTTATTTCCACCTGTAAAGAGATGGGTTTTTGTATCTGATGTAGAGGATGAAATTTGCATCGATGGTATGCCTCGGAGATTTGAGAATCACGCATTTAAGCTCTTCCCACTACCCAAGTTCACTTGCGATTTCGGAAAAATAATCGTCGAGAAGACCTTTGTGATGCCCTATCAAGAGAATACACTCATTATTAGATATAGGTCTCTGGATGGATCCAACTTTAGATTGAAAATAAGACCCATTCTGAACTCGAGGCATTTTTACGACCTGAATGACGGCGGCGTGAACTTTAGTGCTGATATCGAAGATGGAAGGATTTCAGTGAAACCTGACAACATAGACAGGAGCTTAAAGATAATCTGCAACTTTGTGGAGTTTAAAAGAAATTTTGTATGGAGAGAGCTCAGATACGATATTGATAAAGAAAGAGGTGAAGGGTGGATAGATCACGGGCTGGAGATTGGAGAAATTGAATTGGAAAGTAAGAAAGGGGAAGCTTATGTTGTATTCACTGTAGAGGATAAGAGCTACAATCCAGAACTGGAAATGAAGAGAGAGATTGATAGGAGAAAAAGCATCATTGATACATCCGGCTTGCCAAGTGAAATGACTCCTTTGCTTCTGACTGCAGATAGTTTCATTGTTGAAAGAAATAGCCACAGTACTATCATAGCCGGTTATCACTGGTTCGCGGATTGGGGGAGAGATTCTCTCATTTCTCTACCCGGTCTGCTCCTTGTGACAGGAAGATTTGGAGATGCGAGGTCTCTGCTTTTGAACCTTTCAAGATACATGCATAAAGGGCTTGTACCGAATGCATTTACAGAGAAGGAGAATGCTCCAATATACAATTCTGTAGATGCATCTCTGTGGTTTGTGGATAGAGTTTACCAGTATCTGAAATACACGAATGATATGGAACTCCTGAAGGACATCTGGCCTAAACTTGTTTCAATGGTAGAATATTTTGAAAAAGGTACGCTCTTTGACATAAAGGTTGACGAAGATGGTCTACTTTATCATGGGCCTGGTTTGACATGGATGGACGTGAAGATTGGAGACGAATACATCACTCCCAGGGCTGGAAAGGCGGTGGAGATACAAGCTCTCTGGTATAATGCTCTCAGGATAATGGAAAGACTTTCCTTCCTCTTTGGTGATGAAAAAGGTGAACACTACCATAACCTGGCGGAGGATGCAAGGAGATCTTTCCATGAGAGGTACAGAGAGTTCTGTGATGTCCTTGATGGTGATTTATCGCTGAGGCCAAACATGATATTCCTGCCCTCTTTTGACTTTATCATGATAGGTCATGATCTTTCGCGCAGGATAGTTGAGATCGTCGAGAAGGAACTTTTAACCCCATATGGGCTCAGGACGCTGAGTAGAAATGATCCCAGATACAAGCCAAGCCTGATAGGGAATTACAACAAGGATATTGCATATCATAACGGCTGCGTCTGGCCGTGGCTTCTAGGATTTTTTGTGAGAGCGTATTTGAAGGTAAAGGGATATAGCAAAGAGAACAGGCTGTTTGCGCTCAGGAGGTTCGTGCTACCGTTGATGGGCAATCTCACTGAAGGATGTGTGGGGAGCATAAATGAGATTTTTGATGGAGATTATCCTTATCTTCCTCGAGGCTGTATATCCCAGGCGTGGAGTGTTGGAGAGCTATTAAGATGCATCGTTGAGGATATCCTATACATAAGGCCAAAATATGAAGACCTTTTCAGGTCTTGCTGATCTGGGATGGACGAGCTTTTAAACTGCTCACCAATTAAATATCATCACGTTAATCTTATCTTCTCCTTCTTTTCCAGAGTTATCATATGCAACAACTTTTATTTCGTGCCATCCCATGGCGAACTCATCCCAATGCCATAGATAAGGCTCATCATAGTCGGTATATTTCAGAACATCATCAACGTAAAATTCGACTCTTTCTATACCATCTTCATCGCTTGCATCCACCCCTATGGTAACCTTTCCTATAATTATAGTGTTAAAGAAAGGCAAGATCTCTCTGTCAAAAATATAGAGGAATTTCTCTTTTGGTTTCCTTATCTCAACTTCTACCGGTCTTTCTTCTACCAAGATTCTTGGAGTGTAAGCAGGCACTTCAACTTCCAAATTTTCTGGATCGCCCTCAAATTTCTCCCCAGACGAAACATCATAGACCTCTACCCTTTCTCCTTTGAACCTTGTTCTTAACCTGCAATTAACGGGTTCATCATTAACGTTAACCACTACAGTTATACCTTCTTTTCCATCCCAGCGATTATAAGCTATAATCCCTTTTATCTTGGGCGAGATCAACGCATCCTCTATATTGCCACTCTGCAAGGCATGATATTTCCTTTTGATTTCCACAAGCTTTGTATACCACTGTTTCAGAAAAGAACTGTTGTATCCAAAATACTCTCCTACAATATTATCTTGAGGTGGAAGCTGATAGACACCTATCCACACAATCTTTCCTGGTGCCGTAACCTGCAAGGTAATGAAGCAGTCGGCGATTTCCTGATCCAAAAGATAAGTATACTTGTGGAAATAGTTCCACATGTTGACAAATTTAGCTGTTTCCGTATATTTACCTTCAAGCTCATTCTCTATCATCGTGAGAAAATCAACATAGTTCTTTGAGTAAGAGGCTTCTCCCTTCTCGTAAATGTTCTTTAGTAAAGCCCTGAAGTTATAGCTAAGAACCCAATCAAAGTATTCCCCCAACGATCTATCTACTCTTGGATCGATTTGGTATGCATATGGTTCGCCCTTGCAGGCCTTTATTATTACATCATCTGGCATATCCCGCCATGTTTTAACGCAAGCCTCCGCAGGAAAGATAAGATCCTTACCAACTTCTTTCTCCAGCTGCTCTATCCTGTTTTTCATCGCTTCTACAAGAGGTTCTGGACTGTAATAACCATCTACTGGCGTCAGGCATTCATAGCCAGGAGCACATCCAACGTTTTCACATAGCTCCTTTATGTACAGATCGCAGTACGCCATGCCAGGAGAATCAAGGTATATTCCATCTACGTTCCAACTCTTTATCCAGTGAGGAACAATAACATTGGTAACATAATTTATGAGATCAGGATGAGCCTTGTTTACCGTGTAGCCATGAGAGAAAGGTGGCCAGGGCCAGTTAACGGCGGGCTTATTGTATATGCTTTTTAAAATCCAGTCAAAGTGTTTGTCATAGACAAAGTCCCCAGGTATAGTGACACTTACCTGTAACTGAAGTATAACCTTGATTCCTAAGGAATGGGCTGTTTTTATCATGTACAAGAAGTCCTCTTCAGAGCCCCTATCTGGATCTGGTTTCAGGTAATCTTTTATATGAACACAATGGGAAAGCTCGAGTTCTATCTCACCATTTTCAGTATAAGCTATTATGGTTTCTCCAGGTTCAGATATTCTATGCTCGTACGGCGCCCAGATGAATATGGCATTTACTCCAACCTCTTTTAATGTTGGAAGTATCTGCTCAATTTCTTTCCATGAGGGTTTTGGAATTCCTAAATCTTCTCTTTCAGCAAAAGGAATACCAGCTATTACTAAGATATCTTCCGTGTTTCTTGCAGATTCATCGTTTTTATCCATCCCTTGATTTAGGGGGAGAAGAAGAATGACCAGCAGGCTTAATATTCCTACCTTGAATATCTTCTTCATTTATCCCAACCCCAGATTGAACACCATCACCTTTATCCTATCCTCTGCTTTGTTGCCTGAATTATCATAGACAATAACTTTTATCACATGCCATCCTATAGCAAATTCATTCCATAACCACGAGTATGGCTCGTCATGGTCGGTAAACTTCAGGACATCATCAATACAGAATTCGACCCTGTTTATTCCATCTTCATCGAATGTGTCTACCATTATTGTTATTTTTCCGATTATTACCGAGATTTTCAAAGACATAATTTCCTTATCAAAAACATAGAGACAATTCCTTGGTCTTTCAATACTAACTAGTGGATTTCCATGAGCCCTGTTTTTGGCTAACTCTACTATTGTTCCGTAGGTATCGAACTCTGGGGCTAAACTATCGTATGTTTTACTCTTGCCATAAGATAGAATTTTTGCATCCTGCCCCATAAACCCCCCATGAACTGGATAGATAAAGGTAATGCCTTTCCTCCTGAAGAAACCATCTGCAATCCTTAAAAACTCCCTCTGCGCCTCCTTGCTCAACTCTTGTGAAAAAACTCCTAAAGATGTATTGGTGGTTCCCGCCCAATCAATAATTGCCAAAATTTTCGCTTTTGGAAGTCTTTCCTTTATTTTTGAGATTTTTTCATTCCATCTCTCCTCATCTAAGATAAGATTTCTCACTTCTTCTACTTTTGGGGTAACGATAACAAAGTCTAAATCTGGTGTGTAATCGGGAAAATCGGTAAAAGTTCCCCAACTGCAGAGATAAATATATCTCCCCTTTTCGTATCCATACTTTCGTATTTCTTCTATCAAATAATCGATCGCTCTTAGGCTTTCCTTTACAGCTTTATGGTTAAGGTTTTTGGTTATCTCTGCCAAAATTCTTGGTTGGGCGAAAAGCATATCCAAAAACAATCCATTAACTCCAGCATCAATCTGCCTTTTTGCCCAGCTTAAATAAAGCTCTTGAAATTCTTTGTTCGTAACATCTGGAAGATAGCCGTATTGTCCAGTTGGACCTTGCTGAGCCAATTCCTGCAACTTTTCCTTTGAGAAATTAATACCCCATTTTGCTGGATCTAGAGTCATCTGCCAAGTTTCTTTTTTGGAATAAGTTTTTCCTGTTATTGGATTCTTTTCTTCAAAATTGATTCTCTGGGTTGGAATAGATCCGAACCAAAATTTGATTTCTGGCAAATCTTTCTTAAGTTTTCCTAAAGTTTCTTCAAGCTGTTGATAAGTATGACCTGCCTGATATATGGGATGATCTGGAGGAAGGGATTCTGGAGTTGGGATCCATCTCCACCAGACTCTAAAAACTAAGTCAGGGTTTGTTTCCTTTAAAATGTTTACCAAATCCTCGTATGTCCTTATCTTTGAAGGATGGTAGATACCATCCGTTATCCTTTGGTAAAGAATCGCAACTTTAATGTTAGCTTTATTTTCATCCGAAGTTTCTCTGATTGTGGGATCATATTTCCATTTATGAGGGGCATCTAAGCCAATTGCTAGAATGAGAGAGGACAACACAATTACTAATCCAAGTAGTAAACCAAGTGTTCTCTTTCTCATTCCATTT
>Ga0190304_1000883_pt1 | contig 13825 bp, 15 predicted proteins | sample 48700712_MG_FD_161670 | JGI IMG/M metagenome (GOLD analysis project Ga0190304, IMG submission 161670) | Hydrothermal vent sediment bacterial communities from Southern Trench, Guaymas Basin, Mexico - 4870-07-1--2_MG | ecosystem: Environmental > Aquatic > Marine > Hydrothermal vents > Sediment ... | reverse complement strand
AGGCCATGGAGGCACTTAAGTCCTATCACTGGCCTGGTAATGTGAGGGAACTCAGGAATCTTCTCAAGAGGATAATAACAGAGAAAAGGATAGAAGGGGGACACACAATCACCATAGAAGACATACCTGATGAAATAAGGCATGGGGAGAAGGTTCCAAAGACATTAAATGAGAAGATAGAGGCATTAAAGAAAGAAGAGATAAAGAAGGCATTAAAAAAGCACAACGGCAACAGAACAAAGGCAGCAGAGGAACTGGGGATATCAAGATGGGGACTCATAAAAATGATGAAATCTCTGGGGATGGAGGGAAAAGACCAATAAATGACAACTTTGTTGTCAATACTATCAACTTTGTTGACAGTAAGCGATAAGATAGATATATCAAGCGTTCCATTGAATTTGTAGGTCAAAAACTTAAAAATTGCCGTCAACTTTGTTGTCGGTTATAAAATTTACAAAATGCGATTCCCTTTGATTTTCAATGAATTAAAAACATTCCAATTCTGGAACAGAATTTGTAATATAAGTAATGATAACCGGTTATCAAGAAAAAGGGTATGCATCAACGGGTTGACAACAGGAGAGGAAAGGTTGGTGGTGTTAAACAAATGAAAAAAGGAGGTTAGAAGTATGTTCGGAATTCTCAACTACGTTGAAGGCGCTCCACAACCTCAAAGAGAATGTTATCGTTCTTGCGCATGGTTTTTTGTGATTGAAGCGGAATATGTTGTTGATGCTTCATGAGAAAATGAGACCTTCAATGAAGAGGGGGGCAGAAAAGGTTCTGCCCTCCAAAATTTTAACCTATCAACCCAAAAGGAGGTCAGATGGAAGTTAAATACAAAATTTCAGACCAAGTTAGAGTAATAACCAACGAAGAACTCAAAAAAGTGGCCTTAGTTAACCCTGTTATGCATAGGTTTGTCGTTTTGGAACTAAATGTGTTTAATATCATTGAAAAAAACTTAGAAGCTGTCAATAATCTTGATAATAAAATTTTTGATACCTTTTCTTTTTTGAAAGAAAAAAAGTTTATAGTTGAAAAAAACGATAAGGCTTCTCCTCTTTATTCCTTTCCTCAGAAATTTACTTACGCGATTTTTGAGCTGACGAATTTATGTAACTTAAGATGCATCACATGTTATAATGACTCTAAGCCAGAAAATAAAAATATATTAACAACCAAAGAAATTTTTTACATATTGAAAAAACTAAAAACTTATGGAATAAAAAATATTGGAATAGGAGGTGGCGAGCCTTTTATCCGATCCGACATCATTGAGATTCTGAAATTTTGCAAAGAAAATTTTGAGCAGATTTCAATTTCCACTAATGGTACTTTGCTGACAGAAAAAATTTGCAGAAAAATTAAAGAATACGAGCCAACTCTAATACAAGTTAGTATAGACGGATTTACTCCTGAGATAAATGATTTAATAAGAGGCGAAGGAAGTTGGGAAAAATCTATAAAAGGTTTACTCAATTTGAAAAAGGCGGGGTGTAATAATATCTTAGTTAAACCGACTTTAACCAAACTGAACTATAAACAAATAGGTCAAACTATGTTCAACTTTGCCGAAAAATACGGGGTAAAGGTTGCTTGGTCCAAGTTTGTTCCTATTGGAAGGGGAGAAAGGAATATGGATAAGCTAATACTTCCGGTTTCTGAGTACAGAGAATTTTTAGGTGGTGCATATAAAGAAAGAATTGAATGCATTAGTGAGGAAGAAGCAAAAAGCTATGTCGATAGATATTTTGAAATACATAAATTTTATCCGGCTCTATATTATTGTGGTGCAGGTACTACAAGTTTTTTAATAAAGCCAAATGGTGATGTTTATCCATGTATTTTGTTAGAAGATAAAAAGTTCTTTTTAGGCAATATTCTCGTAAACGACATAGAATCTTTTGAGAATAAATTTGTTATTCCCTCTGTTGACTTTTTTACTTCTTGTGCAAAGTGCGATGTTAGATACTTTTGTTGTGGTTCTTGCCGTGCGGAGGCGTATTACAAGACTGGTAATTTTTTAGCCCCCAACCCTTCCTGTTCAATTTATAAAGAATCATACCAGAAGATATTATGGTACTACGATAAAAGGAAATTATTGGAGGGAAGTTACAAAAAGATCTTATTAGAGCTATGTCTGTCATGAAAAATATAACTTTTGATTTTTTCAATATGTTAGAAAGATATAGAATAGTTCTATATATCATCTCTTTTGTTATGCCAATGGTAGGAGTTATTATAAAAGTTATTATAAATATATATGGTATAAAATACAGAAAAGAAAAAAACTATTTAAATCATTGTTTCTGGATATCTATAAGTTCTATAGGTTTCTGGGCAGTTATTCTTTTTGCAGTTTTACATTTGCTGCCGGAGGTTTTTAAACAATGGCTTTAACAAATATAAAAGAAAAGTTGAAAGGAGAAATTGAATGATTAAATTGCTTGTGAAAAGGTATCTTTTAATTATTGGGATGATAACCCTTTTGGGATGGTCGTTGTCTTTTATTGATATTTTAATGATTTCAAAAGGCGGAAAAATAATTGATTACTTTGGTAATAACAACCTCTATGAATTAAAGCGCAATTTAAAAATTTTTGTTATAATTGTTGTTATTTCTTTATTTTTACAGACATTTTTAGGCTGGCTTTTTTCTTATATAAGAAAAAAAATTATTTTTGATAGTGAAATGTTTATATTTAACCACCTCATTTATTTGAAACCGACCGCTTTATTAAAATTCAAAACAGGGGATATTGTAAATAGAATCTCAAAAGATATTCAAAGTATCACACTTTTTTTTAATAAATCATATTTAGACTTAGTAAAAAATTGTTCATATATATTATTCTCTTTCGTTTATATTTGTGTTTTGAACAAAACATTTTCTACGTTTTTTATCATTTATGTTATTTTTCTTATTTTTGTAACAATATTTTTTACTAAAAGAGTGCAGAAATTTTATTATGGATATTATAATAAGTATGCTCAAAAAAATGCATATATTACTGAAGTGATTTATGGATTGATAACAATCAAATCAAATTTGGCTTGTAAATTCTTTGGCTCTCGTTTCAAATCAATTCTAAAAGATACCTTAAACGAAGGATATAGAGCAGACCTCGTGAGTCTTTTGGGTATGGTTTTAACTCTATTTGTTGTTTTGTTATTTGTAATCTTATCTTTTTTAATGGGGTTACATTTTATTACAAAAAATATTTTAACACTGGGAAGTTTTATATCTATATTTGCAGTCTATATCTCAAATTCTAATAAAATCAGTAATGTCTATAATTCCATTGCATCAATCAGGGCTAATCTTGCTGGAATTAAAAGGCTCGATGAATTTATAAAAGAAGAAAGAGAGGTAGAGCAATTACCGGAAATAAGGTTTAGTAAAAAGATTATCTTAAGAAATATTAACTTCAGGTATGACAATGTGGAGATACTCAAAGACCTCAATTTAACGGTACGAAAAGGAGAATTTGTATGTATCACTGGAAAAACGGGAGTGGGAAAAAGCACATTACTTTCGATGCTTTTGGGATTTATTTATCCATTTTCGGGAGATATTATAATAGACGATGAAAGGGTAGATGAAGATGAAATGCTAGGGCTTCGCAGAATAATAGGTTATCTTCCTCAACATCCTTTTATTTTAGATGGAACTTTGCGGGAAAATGTTGAGTTCGGTGAGAAATATGAAGATAGTAAAATTATAGAGGTTTTGAAGAGATCCGGACTTGAAGATTTTCTCAACAGGCAGGAAGGATTAAATACGGTGTTAAAAGAAGGAGGAAAAAATCTATCAGGCGGCGAAAGGCAGAGGATACATCTTGCAAGGATTCTTATAAAAAATAGGGAGATTTATTTATTTGACGAGCCTACCTCCAATGTTGACAGGAAAACAGAGAGGATTATACTGGAAACTATAAGGGAATTGAAAGAAAAAGGCAAGACCATTATACTGGTAACTCACAGGGAGGCACCACTTAAACTGGCAGATAAGATATATGAACTTAAAGATGGAAAACTAAAAGAAATAAAAGGGGGTGAAAAATGAAAAGCATAAAGGCTATATTGAACATCATTTTTTATCCCACAAGAACTTATAAAGATATTAAAGACAGTAAAATATCCCTTCTTTTACCAGTTGTTATTCTCATAATTTTTTTCTTACTGAAAGAAGTAACTATAGCTAAAGTTATTGCATCTTCAGGGAGAATTATACGGTATAATATAGGTATAATGGGGCAAAAATCTTCACTATCTATATCTCCATACTTATCACTGGTTAAGCCAGTAATCATAATACCACTGATACTACTTATAAAAGCACTATTCTTTTATGCGTTTAATATTTTTTTGAAGGATAAGATGAATTTTAAAAAGTATCTTCTTCTTGTTGCCTATTCTTCACAAATAAGAATAATAGAGGCCTTGCTCTCTATGGTTTATTATCCCCTTTTCAAGTATATTCCTGAACTTGGTCTTTCACTCCTTTTCCAAACCTCTGGTTTTTTCCATTCCATGCTATCAAAAATCACTGTTTTTTCTGTCTGGGAGATGATATTGATTGTATCGGGACTGAATTACCTTACAGGGATAGAGAAGAAGAAAGGATGGCTTGTGGGTTTTGTTATTTGGGCCATCTATATACTAATATCAGCCTTAATCAGTAAACGGGTATGAACAAATTAGAGCTCCTTTCCCTTTCGTTGTACAATATAAAGCAACATACTTTGAGAACCGTGCTTACTATTTTTGGCGTTGTTATTGCAACATTTATTGTCACCTTCTTTTTGATAATATCAGACACATTCAATTATACTGTCAGGATAGCAGAGAAAATGCTTGGGGGTGATGTTATAACACTGGATAAATATGATTGGAAGGATGAGACCCACAATGCAGGTGAACTCATAATGAAGAGAGCAAATTTTTCCTATGGTCTTATAAAAGAACTCAAAGAGCAGCAATTTGTGATACTCTGTTCTTCTGTTTATAAAAATAAATTTGATATAACAATAAACGGAAAGAAGTTAGAAAATATACAAATTTATGGGGTTGAACCTTCATTCTTTACCATGCACAATTATAAATTGAGTGAAGGGAACTTCTTTAATTATATAGACTTAAAGGAAAACAAAAGAGTTTGTGTTATTGGTTATGACCTTCTGAAAAAATTCAATAAGAACTGTCTTGAAGATTTTGTTTATATAGGAGGTGTTTCCTTCAAAATAATAGGGGTTCTTAAGAAGATTGGAAATTTTCTTGAGATGAGACCAGATGAGGTTGTAATAATCCCTGCCAATACATACGGAAGATATTTATCACAGGAAAATGACTATCCCAGAATAGAGATATTACCAGAAAAAAAAGATGAAGAAACAATAGAATCAATAGAAAAAATAGTTAAAGAGAAAAGAGAAAAGATGGGAGAAAGAGGCGGGTTTGCTGTTAATACACTTGAAAAGCGATTTGGATTTTTCAAAGGGGTTGGCACAGGTATCTTCCGTATGCTATTTATCATATCCCTTATCTCTTTGTTTGTAGGATGCATCGGTGTTGCAAATGTTATGATTGCTTCATCCACAGAGAGGATACACGAGATAGGCATCCTGAAGGCAATTGGTGCATCAGATATTGAAATTTTTATTATTTTTATTCTGGAACCTGTATTATTGGGCCTCCTGGGAAGTTGTATTGGTGTTCCCCTGGGGACATTATTAAGTTCAATTCTATTGTTGTCATCCAGAACAACAGGTTTCATTTTCAGATTCCCTCTGCTCTCCATCATTCTCTCTATAACCATCACCATAATAGCAACTGCAATATCAGGCCTTTATTCCGCCTATAAATCGGCAAAGATCCAGACAATAGAAGCATTGAGGTACCAATGATATTATTAATCCTTTGTTCAGGGGCATTGATCGATTTAAAATACTTTGTTGATAAAGGTATAGAAAATAATAAGTTCATGCTGAAGAAGAAAGCGAACAGTATATCAGGTTTTCAGGGAGAATACCCTTACTTTTATATTTTACCAACCCCATATTTAGAGATTGCATCTGATTTTCAGGGGGAAAAGGAATATACCATTTCTATCCCGGTCATGGAACCTTCAATATTTTTGTTCTTACCCATTAATGGTGTTAATAAAGACTTGAGGGCTAAAAGCTTGAAATATGGCGTATACTCATTAAAGAAAGAACTGACATTTATATTTTATGAGTATCTTTACTATTATAAATTGTGTTCTATCCAGGATTCCATCCTTGAAATATCCAGAGAGATTTTAAGACTGGAAGAGAATGAATATAAATCAGGGAGGATTGAATACGAGGAATTTCTTAAAGCCCGGGAGGATATTATTGAGGAACAATATAACCTTGTCCACTTAAAAAGTGAACTCAGAAGGAGTGGATTTATCATAAAAGAGATATTGAAAGATACATCAGATTTTATACCAGTTGATACATTTTCTCTAATAACCCTTGAATACGATTCAATCATAGGAAATTTAATCAAAGAAATAAATGATATTAAAAAGAAAAAGATGGAGATGTATAAGATTAATTCCATTCTCTCACTACTCCCATCCATAAGATACGTTCTCTCCTCCAATTTTGAGACAACAGTGAAAGGTTTTGAAATACAAGCCAGTATTGATATATCCAGGATAATAAACAATATAAACTACCTGAATACCAGAAAGAGATTTGTGGATATAGAAAGGAAGTATACAGAGTATGAGAATAGAATATCAATTGAGAAAAACAGGTATTTAAGGAATGCCTTCACTGATAATAAGAACAAGCATCAGGAGATATTATCATTCTATGAAGAACTTTACAAGAAATGTGAAGAAGATTACAAAATGGGTAAAATTTCATATTACAAGGTTATGAAGATGCATTATCGTTTGCTGGAAATGAGAAAAAGGATGTTAGAGGCAGAATATAGTCTAATAAAGGAGGCAATGAGATGAAGCGGATAATAATTGTTTTTTTCGTTGTTTTTTGTTTGTTCCTTTTTCTGTTTATAAATACAAAAAAGCAGGGAGGCATTGAACCTAAGGAAGAAGTTAAGTATGACCTGGTAAAATACAGGAACATAGAGGTTTCATTTGAATGCGAGGGGCTGATTGAGGCCTATAAGATTTACAAATTTTATCCACCTGAAAAATCTATGGTGGAGAAAATATTCAAGTATCCAGGGGAAGTAGTGCATAAAGGAGATACTATCGCAAGACTATCAAACCATGAACTGGAATACAGGTATGAAAAGGCCAGATATGAACTCACAGAACTTAACAAAAATCTCAATGAAATTCTGTCTTCTGGTTCATTGAAGAATTATTACACAAAGGAAATAAAGGAATTGAAGGAGGAAATGGAGAAGAAAAAGATAGAATTTTCATTTATAAAAAAGGAGTATGAGAGGCTTAACATTGTTGCACCATTCAACGGATTTGTATTGAGGATAAATGCAAAAGTAGGGGAATACACAGAGGGAGAATTTTTAAAATTATCAAATATTGATACACTGCTTTTGAAGGTCAGGCTTTCTATTGAAGAATTATTAAAATTAAAGGTTGGTCAAAAGATTAAGGTAATATTTTATTCACATAATAACAGCTGTTTAGAAGGGATTGTGCTCTACTTGAATTATGAGGGGGAAAAAATAAAGGAAAATTATGAGTTTTTTGCAGGAATAAAATTTAGAAGGCATCGGAATATGCTACCTGGCTCAAAAGCCAATGTGAAAATATTATACGACTTTTCAAACAGGTTGAGCATCCCTAGTGATGCTATTATAGAAAAGAATGGAAAATACTTTGTTTTACTGAAAAATGGTGAGATAAGGGGGATAAACATCGGTCTCTCAGGTTCACAGTTTACTGAAGTTCTATCCGGGGTTGTGGAGAACGACACCATTGTTTCCGGACCAGTTGATTATCTTCACAAAAGCATCTATGGAAAATAATATAATAGAAGCGTATAAAATAAACAAGACCTATTATACAACCAAGAAACCCTTGAAGGTTTTGCATGATGTGGAAATAAGGATAAAAAGGGGGAGATTTGTTTCAATTGTAGGGCCATCTGGTTCAGGGAAAAGCACCCTGCTCCATATCCTTGCACTGCTTGACCGTTTTGACAGTGGTGAATATTTTCTGGATAACCATAACATTAATCTAATGGATGATAAAGAGATAACAGGGTTAAGGAGGGAAAAGATAGGTGTCATCTTCCAGAATTTCTATCTCTTCCAGTACTTCAATGTGTTTAAGAATGTTGAACTTCCACTGATAATAAGGGGTTATCCCCCGAAGGAAAGGAAGAGGATGGTTGAGGAAGTGATGGAGGAGATGGGATTGATAGATAGGCTCAAACACCTTCCCAACGAACTTTCAGGAGGTGAGCAGCAGAGGGTTGCAATAGCAAGGGCCATTGTTTCTGAACCTGAAATATTGTTTGCAGATGAGCCCACAGGTAACCTTGATTCCAGGACAGGGATGAAAATATTTGAGATACTGAAGAGGCTGAATAAAGAAAAGGGGATGACAATATTGTTTGTAACACACAATCTGGAACTTGCCAGGTTGGCCGATGAGATAATATACTTAAAGGATGGTAGAATTGTGGTGTAATCACATTCCTGGCCAGGGAACATAAGGGAACTTGAGATGGTGATTGAATAATTTTTGATAATAGAGAAAGTAGGCTCAATTACCGTACGGATGTTGTTGCCCATGCTGGTGTGGAGGGGAAGCTGGTGAATATGCGGCAGGTTATGCGTCTGGAGCTGCGGATTCTACAGGCCAATGTGCCCATGATGTTCAGGCGATTTAGACTGGAGCACTGATTTTTTTATTGGGGGGCTGGTTTACACGCCCCCCAGCGAGAACGGAGGTTTAATGAACTGTAAAAAGTTTGCTGTGGATGGAAGATTTTATATCTATGATAGGAATACAAACTATATCGTAGAGGTAGATAAAAAAACTTTTGAACTTGTTAATGAAAAAAATGGCATTTCAGCATTTATAGAAAAAGATTTTAAGAGAGAAGGCAATAAAAGTTTAGAAGAACTAAAGAAGTATTATGAAAAATATGGATTATTCAAACCTTTTCAAGTTGCAGGGTTTAAGTTTGACAAAAGCAAATTTAAGAAAGGGATGTCACATTTAATTTTAAATATCCATGAAAATTGTAATATGAGATGTAAGTATTGTTCATACTCAAGTATTTACCAGAATCAAAAGAAATACAATAGTAGAAGAATGGATTCTGATATTGCAATTAAAGCAGCGGACTTTTTTATAAAAAATATTAAAGATGTAGAAAGACCAGTTATTGGATTTTATGGTGGAGAACCTTTACTTAATTTTATTACAATAACAAAAGTGGTAGAATATGCACTAAAAAAGAAAGAAATAATTGACTTCTCTATTACTACAAACGGCACTTTATTAACAGAGGAAATCGTTGATTTTTTTATCAAACATAAATTTACCGTCTTTGTTAGTCTGGACGGACCACCACCTATTCATAACAGATACAGGGTATACAAAAATGGCACCCCTACATTTTTTGATATTTATAAAAAGTTGGAAATGATAAAGAGAAAGAATCCTGAATATTATAGAAAGAAAGTCGGATTTTCTATTGTTTTTCATCCACCATACGATAAATGGGATGAATTGTATAAATTCTTTACTGAGGATGAACTCGTTGCTGAGAATATCCATATATGGTCATTTGTTAATCCTATTGGAACTGATTTTTACAAAAATTTCTCTCATGTAGAAAACAAAAAGTATATAGGGTATTTTAATAACTGGAGAAGTAGATATGAAGAGTATTTGATTAAAGAGAATTATGAAGATAAGGATTTTCGTTTTTTGTCCGAATTGTTTGGAAAAGAAATTTTCAGAATACACAACTTACCCAAGGGTGAAGTGAGAAATAAATATTTACATCCCAATGGAATTTGTTATCCAGGATATTATAAAGCCTTTGTTTCACCAGAAGGCTTTATTTATCCTTGTGAGAAGGTAGGTTACATGCTAAAAGTGGGTGACATATTTAATGGTCTGAATGAAGATCTTATTGAAGAAACCATAGGGAGATATACAGACCTTGTTGAGAATATGTGTAAAGAATGTTGGGCTGTAAGGTTATGCAATGTTTGTTTTATTAGTGCCATTACAGAAAATGGCTTTGATTACGAAAGAAAAAAAGAGTTCTGTAAATATACACTTTCTACTCTTGAAAAAAACATTAAGTCGTATATAAAGATAATAAGCAAAAACAGGGAGGCGTTCAATGGTAAAAAATTCAAGATGGTGTGGGCGGATACTTAAAGCACTTTTATTCACGGTTATACTGGCAGGATGCAGTAGGGCAACCAGTGTTGTTATAGAGAAAAGAAAGGTGTTCACATTCCCTGATGAGATTGTGGGAACAAGGTTTATTGGAAAGATAAAAGCACGATATTATTTTTACTCACCGGAGCTTTTAAAGGTATATGTTCTTGATTCCACGGGTAGAGTTGAGGCCACAATATCATTCCCCTCTGGCAATGCACCTGAGGAGATAAAACCCAGGTTTAATTATATGAATCTAACCAAAGATTTATTTATTATTGCCTCCCAGTTCCAGAAGAAGGTTGTTCTCTACAGTCACATGGGCGAATTTTTAAGTTTCATCCCTACAAAGGGAATGCCGCTTATTCCAGGCATTATTAATGGGAATATATACTGCATTGAACGTTCAGGGAATCAGTATTTTTTAAGGGCCTACCATGATGGAGAGATGGTAAAGGAAAAGAAGATTGAATTTTATCTCCCTGACAAAGGTTATGAGGGAGGTGTTATGCTTCTTTCTTTGTATTTAACATCTGACGGAATCTATATCCCTGAATCATTCATCCTTGGTGTAAAATTTTATGATGTGAAAAGAAACGAGATTACAGAATTGTTTAAGAAAAAGGGTTATATGAAGAAACCAGAGGTTCAGGTTCAAGGAAATGCGAAATCCATAATCCATCTCAGTGCAGTAACAGGAATTGTTGCCTTTAATGATTACATCTTGATGGTCCTTGAAGGTTCAAAGCAAGGTAATTTATTACTTTTGTTTGACAGGCATGGAAATAAGTTATATGAGCAATACTGCCAGGACAAACATTTCCAGATAGGTGTTGAGATTAATGGGGACAAGGTCTATGGTGTTTGTGATAATACAGTTTATCGTTTTTTCATTAAATAGTATCTATTTAAGAGATGTTTATCTCCCCTATGATGTGGAAGTATCGGGCAGGTATATTTATGTCTTAATGGGGCGTAACGAACTCAGAATGTATAATGGGAGGGAAATGAAGAATTTATCCATTGGTTATCCTTCAACTTCTAAGAGATTTTTATTTCAATACAAAGGGAAGTTATACCTCGTTTCAACTTCCCATAAATATAGTTATCTGTGGAGAATTGCACAGGATAGCGCGATTCTTGTCAGGGATTTTAAATATGTGATACAGGGGGTATTTGTATTCAATGATATGCTCCTTTTTGCAGGCGATTCTAATGGTTATTTTTTACATAAGTATAATAATTTTAAACACAAAAGTTCAGGCGTAAAGAGAAGATTCGAAAATAAATTCAACGTCTATTTGCTTGCCAGAGGAGATACTATTTTCATGACCTCTCCCGATGAGTTAAAAATTTTTATTATCAAATATCCTGAAATTACTGATAGTTTGGTAATTACACATGAGGGTTGTCTTGATACAGTCAAAGTAAACAATAAAAATATAGTGGTCAGGATTGCAGGAATCACCGGTATCGCAACAAAAGATAAATCTATTAGTGTTTCCTTTTATCAGTATTCTCCTGAGGTTTTTAGAAAAAAGGCCATATCAAGAAGTGAATTCAAAATAACATCTGAATCATATATATTCAGGTATCCCCAGAGAACCATTCAGCGTATTTCTAAAGGAAGACTGGGTATAAAAAACATAGGGAAAAGGTTCGTTGTCCTTGGGATGGATAAGATTTATTCGTTGGTGAAAGAAAAATGATAATTATACTTGGAGAGCCCTTTGAAAATGGCACGGAGAACGATGAATGCTGTTGCTCCTGTTTTTCAATCTTTTGTGAAAATTCTGTGGGTGGAATGGCAGGTTATGGAGCAGGTGTATATGATACTCTTATTATGAGTGATGAAGAAAAGTAAAATATTTTTTCGTTTTTTCTATTTCCTCTGTCCATACTGGTTAAAAGGTATATTTGCATTTTTTTTATGCTTCTTGGTGTTGGGCTTCAGCTTCCTATGCCATTCCTTACGAAGTATCTTATTGATAAGGTTACTGTCCTATCTGCATAATAAAGAGACAGGATACTTGATGAGCAGGCTTTCGGATGATGTGAATGCGGTTCAGGGACTTCTTGCAGATACACTTGTGTCCTTTGTCCAGAACTGTCTTGTATTCATTGCAGGCATTGGAGCAACCATTTATCTCCATCCGAGACTTGCCTTTATCTCCTTCTCCATACTACCATTTTATGCACTCTCCATATATGGGCACCTGTCAAGAATTTTGTGTAAGTGCATAAGCCACCTTTTTTGTGTTTATGGTTACTCATATTCATAGAATATAGGGTAGACAACTCCACTTAAAAAAAACAGCCCCTTTGCCTCATTTCTATACAAAAGGAACTTAATTAGTATTACGGTTATGTCAAGAACCCTGGGATTTGTAAATCCTCTTTTGTATAAACCATTGCTAATTCCTCCTTTCCGTTTCTGAATATCTAAAAGCTTCTTTTTTTGAGGCATACCCATAATTTTCAATTAAGAGAAGATTAAACGGGTGAGGGATTTTTTTGTTTCAGATATTTTAATTTTTATCCCTGAGATAAAAATCCATTAAATACATGTCACACCTGTCACACCATTTGTGACAGAAAAGTCACAGTCTATTCCTTAAAAAATCAATCAATTTAAAAATTGCGTGACAAAATATAATTTGCATTTATAATATTAAAAAACCGGAGGTTTAATGATGGGAAAGTATCCTTTGCTGGAATCTCTTCGTGGCATCGGGGAGAGGTTAAGGAGTAGAATCAAGGTTGCAATAGAATATGAGGGGTGCGTTCTTTTGCATGGGGAGACAGGTGTAGGTAAGGAGGTGATAGCGAGGGTGATACATGGAGAAAGAGGGATGGAGGGTGAGTTTATACCCGTGAACTGTTCATCCATACCCCACGGTTTAATAGAATCAGAACTCTTTGGTTATGAGAAGGGTGCATTCACAGGTGCACACAAAAAGGGAAAGCCTGGTTTAATTGAACTTGCAGATGGAGGGACATTATTCCTTGATGAGGTAGGGGATATGCCCTATCTGATTCAGGCGAAGGTTTTGCGGGTACTGGAGGATATGAAGGTATGGAGGATTGGAGGGGTAAAGGGAAGGAGTGTAAACTTCAGGGTGATATGTGCGACGAACAGGGACTTAAAAGGGCTTATAAAGGAAGAGATGTTCAGGGAGGATCTGTATTACAGGATTGGTGGTATGGAGATATATGTTCCACCTTTGAGGGAGAGGAGGGAATATATTGAGGAACTTATATTCTGCCTTCTTGAGGAGATGGATGGGGGAATAAAGATTGAAGATAAGGCCATGGAGGCACTTAAGTCCTATCACTGGCCTGGTAATGTGAGGGAACTCAGGAATCTTCTCAAGAGGATAATAACAGAGAAAAGGATAGAAGGGGGACACACAATCACCATAGAAGACATACCCGATGGGATAA
>Ga0190304_1000879_pt1 | contig 13840 bp, 11 predicted proteins | sample 48700712_MG_FD_161670 | JGI IMG/M metagenome (GOLD analysis project Ga0190304, IMG submission 161670) | Hydrothermal vent sediment bacterial communities from Southern Trench, Guaymas Basin, Mexico - 4870-07-1--2_MG | ecosystem: Environmental > Aquatic > Marine > Hydrothermal vents > Sediment ... | reverse complement strand
GCCTTGAGCATATAGCACCTTTAACTGAAAATTGTAAAAAAAACATCGTCCCAATAGTTTAACAGATAAAGTATTCTGATCCCCAAATCCTCAGAACATAAAGAACATGCTTCTTAAATAGACATATTAAATTCAGAGCTTGAGATATTCAAGGATTTTTGAACATATCTAAAGAGAATACTTCCAATTTCCGATTACACTGCAGAGACCATGAAACATGATTCCGGTCAAAAAGCCCGGGATCTGCCTGTCGGCAGACAGGTGCAAGGCACTGAAATCAGCTCAAAGGTATGGATGGCAACTCCCGCAGTGGACTACGACGGGTTCACGAATATTTACAAATGGATTCGTCAAAGTCATTAAATTTCATTATCTCAAGAAAGTAATATGAAAGATAAAGATAAGACCAGGGAACAACTTATTAATGAATTGAATGAGTTGCGCCAACGGAATGCTGAATTGGAAATATCAATAACCCGGCTCATGCAAACCGCAGAGGAACTGAGATCGCTCGATGAATCACTGAAAAGAAGCATAGACGAACATGTTAAAGAATTCGGGCAGGCACAGCAGGAGTTGCAGGAGACGCGCAATTACCTGGAAAGTTTGTTTAATTATGCGAATGTCCCGATCATCGTCTGGGATCCGGAGTTCAGGATTACACGGTTCAGCCGTGCCCTTGAGCACCTGACAGGTTATATGCCCGAGGAGGTCATTGGCCGGAAACTGCATATGCTATTCCCTGAAGAAAGCATGGATGAATCGCTTGCCAGGATCGAAAGCGCCTTGGGTGGAGAGTACTGGAAGTCGGTGGAAATGCCGATTCTCTGCAAGGATGGGAATGTCCTGACAGCGCTCTGGAGCTCGGCGAATATTTATGCCGGGGACGGCACGACCATCATTGCAACAATAGCCCAGGGAACGGACATCACCGAAATCAGGCGCTCAGAGGAGCAAATAAAGGCATCGCTCAGAGACAAAGAAGCACTCCTTAAAGAGGTCCACCATAGAGTCAAAAACAATTTGCAGGTAATTTCCAGCCTGCTCAATCTTCAGCTTGGATATATCAAGGATAAACAGGTCATTGAGATATTCAGGGAAAGCCAGAACCGTGTGAAATTGATGGCGCTCATCCACGAAAAATTATATCAATCCGAAGATCTGTCAGTAATAGATTTTGGTGAATATATCCGTGAACTTGCAGCTTATATATACTATTCATACAGAGCCAACCCAAGTATCGTCGCCTTGAAGATAAATGCCGGCAGTGTTTTGTTGGACATTAATACGGCAATTTCTTGTGGTCTTATTATCAATGAACTTGTTTCTAATTCTCTGAAATATGCATTTACTGAGTGTAAAGAGGGTGAAATACATATTGAATTATATCCTGATAATAATATGTACACACTGATTTTCAGTGATAATGGTATCGGCTTTCCGGATGATTTGGATTTCCGGAGCACAGAAACATTAGGCTTGCAATTAGTAATTACTTTAACAAAACAGCTTAAAGGTACGATAGAGATTAATAGAAGCGGCGGAACACGATTTAAGATTACATTTCCATATAATAGATAATATATAACAAAACCAGATTATAGTTACTGAAATTTGTTTTTATATTTATGTAATGAAATAAAAAAGGAGTTAATGAAATGGCGAAAATACAGATTCTGATTGTTGAGGATGATGGAATTATCGCTAAAGATATACAAAATACATTAGAAGGTCTGGGATATGCTGTTGCTGCTATTACCTCTAATGCAGAGGGAGCTATTGAAAAAGCTGCGGAAACACAACCGGATCTGGTGCTTATGGATATCATGCTGGAAGGTGATATGGACGGCGTGGAAGCGGCTGAGCAAATACGTGATCGTTTCGGCATCCCGGTGGTATATCTGACGGCTCACGCAGATGAGAAAACATTGCACCGTGCGAAGACAACGGGGCCTTATGGCTACATTCTCAAACCTTTTAATGAAATGGAATTACATACAAATATCGAGATAGCTCTTTACAAGTCCGGATTGGAAAAGAAGTTAAAAGAGAACGAGCAATTGCTGGCCACTACACTGAGAAGCATAGGTGATGCTGTTATTACAACGGATGTCAACGGATCCGTAACATTTATGAATCCGGTTGCCGAGAGCCTGACGGGCTGGAGGCAGAAAGACGCCGTAAGGAGACCTCTGAAAGACGTTTTCAATATTATAGATGAGCATACGGGTGAACAGATCGAGGACCCTGTAACAAGGGTGCTTAGAGACGGCGTGGCGGTCGGGCTGGCAAACAATACGGTATTGATAGCCAGGGATGGAACAAAACGGTCTATTGATGATAGTGGTGCACCCATAAAGGACTGCAAAGGGAACATCATGGGCGTGGTCCTGGTCTTTCGCGATATCACTGAAAAGCGGAGAGCTGAAAGAGAACTATTGAAGGCGGATAAACTTGAATCCCTTGGTGTCCTTTCCGGCGGTATCGCCCACGATTTCAACAATATTTTGACCTCGATTTTGGGCAATATCTCAATTGCAAAGATGTTTGCAAAGCCAGGAGACAAGATATTTGAAAGACTGGAAGAGGCAGAAAATGATTGCATGCGGGCAAGGGTCTTGACACAAAAAATACTTACCTTTTCCAGGGGCGGAGCGCCGATTATGAAGACCGCATTTATATCGGAATTACTGAGGGATTCAGCCAGCTTTGCCTTGAGCGGTTCCAATGTCAGGTGCGAATTTTCAATACCTGATGACCTCTGGCGGATTGAGGTGGATGAAGGGCAGATTGCTCAGGCCATCAGCAATCTGATAATCAATGCCAGTCAAGCCATGCCGGGAGGCGGAGTAATCAATTTGCTCGCTGAAAATATTGTTGTTGATGAAAGGCAGGGCATTCCTCTAAACAATGGAGGGTATGTAAAGATATCCGTTACCGATCATGGAATCGGTATACCGAAAGAGCACTTCCAGCAAATATTTGACCCCTATTACACCACCAAGCGGGGAGGGAGCGGTCTCGGGCTTGCGATTGCTTATTCAATTGTCAAAAGGCATAATGGATATATTGACGTTAAATCTATACCTGGAAAGGAGACCACTTTTAGTATCTATCTGCCTGCTTCTCCAAAGGAGGCATTGGCAGAAAAGGAGTCCGGAGAAAAAATTCGTGGAGGAAAAGGTAAAATCCTGGTAATGGATGACGAGAAGATGATCAGAGATGTAGTGGGTGACATGCTCGGAATTTTAGGATATGAAGCAGAGTTCGCCAAAGACGGCGCCGAAGCTGTTGAATTATATAAAAAAGCCGAACAATCTGTCCGGCCATTTGATGCTGTCATAATGGATTTAACGGTCCCCGGCGGCATGGGGGGCAAGGAAGCCGTCCGGAAGCTCGCAGAAATTGATCCTGAAGTTAAAGCCATTGTTTCCAGCGGTTATTCTGATGATCCTGTAATGGCTGACTTTAGAAAATACGGCTTTAGTAATGTTGTGGCCAAACCTTATAACATTAAGGAACTGGGGGATGCTTTATATGAGGTACTAAAATAGGGAGTTTTTGATGAAAGATATCAGGTCAATCAGTCCCGGCACACAATTTTGCGCTGTTATCGGTAATCCGGTTGCACACAGTCTTTCACCGGCGATTCACAATGCCGCTTTTGCGGAACCGGACCCGGATTTCGTCTATGTGGCCTGCCGGGTCGAAGACGTAAAAAATTAATCGAATTGAGGCGGCGAAAGATATTTTCGATCTCCGCAATCCGCCTTCCATGGAGTTTGAAAAACTTGCCGGATACCCAAACAGATTCTCCATCCGCATTACACGAAAACACAGATTGGAATTCGAGATAGAATTTGAAGATGAACAGCGGACCTTCGGCCGTGTTTTGATAGTCAATGTATCGAAACATTACGAATGAGGTGTAGCAATGGCCAGATATCAACCGTTTATAAATCTCGGACCCGGTGATTCCATCAAGGAGGAGCTGGAATATTACGAATGGGACCAGAAGACCCTGGCAGAGATCCTTGGCAAGACGGAAAAGCATATCAGCAGCCTGCTCAATAATAAAACGGTTATAACCTTTGACATGGCCTGTCAGTTAAGCGCCGTCTTCAAACAAAGCCCGCAATATTGGCTCAATCTCGACACTCAATACAGACTTAGGCTTCAGGAAGACGCAAAAAATGGTGAAACCGCAGCTAAGGCGCTTATCTATCGATATATGCCGGTGCGGGAGCTGCGAAAACGTGGATATCTCCCCCGGGCCAGGGAAGCCCTTATAAAAGCGGTTAAAGACTTTTGGGGCATGGAAGAACTTGATTTCGGTTTCCTTGAAAAACGAGCTGCAGTCAGTCTCAAAAAATCTGAAAATTATCGCCAATTCAATCCGTACTATGCGTTAACATGGCAGCAAATCGCCCAAAATTACCTGCGGGACAAATCGCCGGAAAGACCTTATAGCAGAGCGACCTTGCTTGCCCTGGCCTCCAACATCCCTGCCCTTTCAACAGAACCTGAAGGCGTGAAAAATTTTCTAAACAGACTTGCCCAATGCGGTGTCATCTTTGCAGTGCTACCACACCTGCCCAAAACCTACACGGACGGGGCCGCCTTTTGGATCAAAAATCATCCTGTCATACTCTACACCTGCCGTCAGGACAGGATTGACAATTTCTGGTTCACCATGGCCCATGAAATCGGCCATGTCGTGCTGCATGGAGATCAAAGGAATTCACTTTTCATTGACAGTCTTGAATATCTTGATCTTTCCAATGCAAAAGAAAAGCAAGCGGACGATTTTGCCGCAAAAATACTCAAAAGCGAAGAGGTCCTGACTGCTTTTTCCACAACCAGACGTATTTCCGAAATTAAAATCCGGCATTGCGCCGAACGATTTGGACTGCACCCTGCCATCGTCCTGGGCTGTTTGCAGCATCATGGCAGGGCCAACTACAAGACATTGCATAAATTAAAACCAAAGGCGTCATCCATGTTGCCCGACGATTACAAAATGAAATAAGAGGAGATGTGGAAGAGATGTGGATAATTGACATCAGGCACTGGCTTAATGAACAGAAGAACGGACCGGCTGTGCCTCAACTGAAGTTAAAAGTAAGAAAACTGGCGGAGATCATAACCTATGCAACGTTATGTGACCGTGGTCTGGACACTGGAAAAGCGCCGAGATGCTGGCGGCGACCAAAAAGAAAACCCTGTAAAGGCATTTTACAGATTCAATTTGAGATAGACGGCCGGATACACTGGTTCTGCCCCGAGTGTGGTGATGAAGGACTTATCGACGGTTGGCAGGGATTGATATGGGACATGAGATGAACCTTATTGGGACAGGCGTCGAAAAAGGTAATTATTTATTTTTATCTTGATATTTGCATTTTCTATGCAATAATAGGCGCTAAATTAGTTCTAAGGGGCCTGTCATGCTTATTCAATTTAGCGTCACCAATTATCGATCTTTCCTTACAACCCAGTCGCTTACACTGACAGCCAATAGCGCCACTGAATTGCAGGAAGAGAACACTTTTATCTCACCTGTATCGAATTTGCCGCGCCTTCTTCGCTCCGCCGTCGTTTACGGTCCAAATGCCGCCGGCAAAAGCAATCTGGTCCAAGCCATCGCTTTCATGAAAAAATTTGTCTTGTCATCAGCCAAAGAAAGCCAGGAAGGTGAGAAAATTGATGTAACGCCGTTTCTGTTTAATAGGGAAGGCCGGGGAAACCCTTCCGAGTTTGAAATTCTGTTCATCCATGATGGCTTCCGTTATCAGTATGGTTTTGCTGTAAATTCCGAGAGAGTAACCGGGGAATGGTTGTTTGCTTATCCTGAAGGCAGGGCGCAAAAGTGGTTTGAACGTAATTACAATCCCGAGACCCAGAAGGATATCTGGTATTTTGGTCCCAAATTCACCGGCCGCCGCAAGGTATGGCAGGAGGCAACCCGAAGCAACGCGCTCTTTCTTTCAACCGCCATTCAGTTGAACAACGAACAGCTTAAGCCGGTATTCAACTGGTTCGCCCACAAGCTGGTTGTACTGGGTGAAGGGGAAGGCATCGATGCTGGATTCAGTGCCAATGAATGTGAAGAGGAAAAGAAAAAAAAGAAGATTCTCAAATTTATGAATGCGGCCGATTTGTCTATTACAGATATCTCTTTGGAAAAGAAGGAATTTTCCATGGAGGATCTGCCCTCCGATATGCCTCAAAATATTAAGGAAGAAATCGCTAAAGATCTTAAAGGAAAGAAACTGATCCGGCTGCTTTTCATGCATCCATCTTCTGATAACGGCGAGGATGTATCGCTTGAATTCACAGAAGAATCCGCCGGGACCCGCAAGCTTTTTGCCCTGGCAGGCCCATGGCTGGATGTCCTGGAAAAGGGCCTCGTTTTTTTTGTGGATGAACTGGATACAAGTCTGCATCCTCTCTTGGTCCGGTTTCTTTTGAGCCTCCTGCATAATCCAGAAACGAACCGGCACAATGCACAGTTGGTTTTTGCCACCCATGATACAACGGTCCTGGATCAAACCCTGTTGCGCAGAGATCAGGTGTGGTTCCTTGAAAAGGATGAAGAAAATGCCAGCAGACTCTATCCACTCTCAGATTATAGACCACGTAAGGGCGAAGCCCTGCAAAAGGGCTATTTATACGGCAGGTATGGGGCCTTGCCTTTTACAGGAGAATTGAGGTTTTAATGGGTACGGACAACCTGTTTCACAGACGAAAAGAGCGCAAGGCTGAATCGCTGCGCCGCCGACAAGCGATGAAGGCCCCTTATGATGTCGTGCTTATCGTCTGTGAAGGGGGAAAAACCGAGCCCAACTATTTTAACGAATTGAAAAAGGCCTTCCGGTTGAGCAATGCCAATATCAAAGTTTGTGGCCTGGGGTCCGATCCTCTCAGCGTTGTGAATTTCGCCATTGAAGCTTTTCGAGAGGAACCGGAATTTGACCGTGTCTATTGCGTCTTTGACCGTGACAGGCATACGACATATCCGGCGGCACTGGATAAGATTCGTCACATCCGCCTTGGCAAAGGAAGTAAAATATTCGCGATTCCTTCAGTTCCCTGTTTCGAGTTCTGGCTATTGCTGCATTTTACACACACTACCAGACCGTTCGATGCCCCCCGGTGATTCCATCTGTTTCACGGTTATCGAAGAATTGAAGAAATACCTTCCCGTATACCAAAAAGGAGACCAGGATATCTTTAATAAAACACGAGATAAACTGGATGAGGCTATTATAAATGCCCGCCGCGTCAAGCAATTCCATCAAACTTCCGGGACCAAGAATCCTTCTACCGAGGTGCATACCCTTGTGGAATACCTGCGGGATTTGAAGAAGGAATAAAGGATGCCAACCCCGTCAAAAAAATTAAGGAGTGACCATGGCCCAGACCCTTTTCAAACGTGTAGACACCACTGTTGAGTATCTTGTCGCAGCAGTGGATCAGGGGGTTATCGGTCTGCCGGATATTCAACGGCCATTTGTCTGGTCCACTACCAAGGTCCGCGACCTGTTCGATTCGATGTTTCGCGGTTACCCTGTGGGCTATCTTCTCCAATGGGCCAACCCGGAAGCACCGGGGCATATCAGGCAGATCGGGACCAGAGGCCACGGCCAGGACCAAGCCACTACCCTTATTATTGATGGCCAGCAGCGATTGACATCCCTTTATGCGGTTATGAAAGGCAAACCCGTGATGGATAAAAACTTTCAGGAAAAGCGGATCGGTATTGGTTTTAATCCTTTGCAGAGCCGGTTTGAGGTCGCCTCCGCCCCCATACGACGGAGCCCGGAGTGGATTGCCGACATTTCAGAGGTATTCATAAGCGGGGCGAGCGCATATGGCATAATCGAAGGATTTCTGCGCCGCCTTGCGGAAAGCAGGGAAGTATCCGACAAGGATAAGGACCGGGTTGCCACCAATATTGAACAACTTCTCAAACTGCGGAATTACCCGTTTTCCGCTCTTGAGATCAGTGCGGATGCCGACGAAGAACAGGTGGCGGATATCTTTGTCAGAGTCAACAGCAAGGGCCAGAATCTCAAACAGGCTGATTTTATACTGACCCTGCTTTCAGTTTTCTGGGAAGAAGGCCGTGCCGAATTAGAGGACTTTGCAAAACGTTCTAGAATTCCGCCAAAATCCGGAGACGGACCGTCACCTTTCAACCATCATATCGAACCTGATCCTGACCAGCTCCTCAGGGTCGGAGTCGCGGTCGGACTCAGGCGGGCTCGTTTAAAATATGCCTATCAATTTCTGCGGGGAAAAGATGTTGAAACCGGCACATACACAACGGAAATCCGGGAGGCGAATCTGGTGCGATTAAAGAAAGCCCAATCTCGCGTCCTGAATCTGACCCGCTGGCATGAATATCTCACCTGCCTGGTATCAGTGGGATTCCGAAGCGGCAGGCAGATTTCTTCCAAAATCGCCTTGCTTTACTGTTATACATTTTTTCTCATTGGCCGGGATGAATATCATGTGGACCCGGCAAAATTACGTCGGTTAATCGGCAGGTTATTCCTGATGGTCACTCTGACCGGACGTTATTCCGGCTCCCCGGAGTCGGTGATGGAAGAGGACCTGGCCCGGCTTCGTGGCGTGGAAACCCCCGAACAGTTTACGTCGATTCTGGAAAAACTGATTGACGACAACCTTACCCATGATTTCTGGGAAATATCACTGCCGAATGAGCTGGAAACTTCAAGTACTACAGCCGCAGTGCATAACGCGTATCATGCGGCGCAAAATATCATAGGCGCACGGGCGTTGTTTTCAACGGTCAAGGTGTCTGAATTGATGGATCCGACCCTGACCTCGCCGCGCTCAGCTCTTGAACTTCATCACCTTTTCCCAAAAGGCTTTCTGAAAAAAATAGATATCACTGCAGTCCGAGAAACTAACCAGATCGCCAACTATGCCCTTATTGAATGGGGCGACAACAACGCTATCAAGGACCGGCACCCGGCAGAATACGTGCCGGAATACGAAAGACGTTTCACATCCGATGAGGTTGCGGACTTTTACCGGGACAATGCACTTCCCGACCAATGGTATCACATGGATTACTTTGATTTCTTAACCGCACGGCGAAAACTGATGGCTGGCGTTATCAAGAGGGCGTATGAACGACTGGCATGATGAGGGAAAGGCAAAAAACTTCTTAGCCCCGATAGGATTAATTTTAACTGCCAAAATCAAGATTGAAAGTGCCTAATGTCAGAAACTAATAGTAAACGTTCTGAAAAGAATAATAATCCTGTCTCTGAGAATCTTCTTTACGACACCCCTCTTCTGGATCCTGATGAGGATCGACTCGGCCGAAAAGAATTCGCCCGGTTTTTGGCGCAAGCAATCCTGAAAATGAATGCGGATGAAGGCTTTGTGTTCGCCCTGAATGGTCCTTGGGGGTCGGGAAAAACCACTGTTATCAATTTTGTCCTTCATTTTATAGAAAAGACCGATAAGTCTGAAACCCCTCTTGTAGTAGTACGCTTCAACCCCTGGTGGTTTTCGGGTCGGGAGCAATTGCTGCATCAGTTCTTCACCCAATTTCGTGCTGCCCTGGGGGAGGCCGATGTCTCTGATGACTTGCAGAAGGTAGGGAACAAACTTGATCTTTTTGCCAATATATTGGCCCCACTAACCCTTGTTCCTACAGTCGGACAACCGGCCGGAATATTGAGAAAGGTGCTTCAATCCATCGGTGTGAGTACAAAGGCAGCCGCCGAGATACTGAATAAAGACGTTCACAAACTGCGCGTGACAATCGATTCTTTGCTGAGGAAACAACACTCGCGCATCCTGGTGGTAATAGACGATATAGACCGGTTGCCTGCAGAAGAAATTCGGCAGCTTTTTCAGGTTGTCAAAGCGGTGGCCGATTTCCCAAAGACGATCTATCTATTGGCGTTTGACCGTCGTGTCGTTTCCGACGCTTTGGACACATTGCAAAGTTCTTCTGGAGAAAGTTACGTAGAAAAGATTGTCCAATGTCCTTTTGATTTACCATCGTCGGATCAGGTTAGCCTTCGACGTCTTCTTTTCGAACAAATTGATGAAATCATGAAAGGAACGCCAGAAGAATTGATTGATAAGGTTGAATTTGGAAACCTGTATTGGGATGGGATAGACCCGTTTATCAAGACACCACGCGATGTTAAAAGATACATAAATATTCTTCGGCCGACCTATCCAATTCTAATAGGAGATGTCCGCTCAGTCGATTTCCTGGGAATCCAAGCCCTCAGACTTTTTGCACCGGAAATGTACCATTTCGTTGCCACTAACAAGGAGGGGATCGCGGGCACAGATGACTATTTAGGGGGAACCAGGGACCGGACAGAGGAACGGAGAAAATGGTTTGATTTGATCCTTGAGGCTGTCACAGAAGATAAACGCCAAGCAGTCAAGGGTATTATGGGGCGCTTGTTCCCGCGATGGGCATCCGTTTATGGCGGCGTCTCTTATGGCTCTGATTGGTTGTCACAGTGGCGGAAGGAAAAACGCATTTGCAGCCCGGATATGTTTGACCGATATTTTAGGCTAGCCATTCCGCTTGGGGATATCTCTGCCGCTGAGATGCGAGCCATCCTCGACCTCGCGGGTGATGCCGATGCGTTTGGAGCCGAATTGATTCGTCTTGCCAATGAACATCGGCCTGATACCACTACCCGTTTGAGAATCTTTTTGGAACTGATGGAAGACTATATCCAGGAAGACATACCTGCGCATCATTTCGAAAGCATTTTAAAGGCATTCTTTACGGTGGGGGATCAGCTTATCAAGGAAGAAGACAGTCAGGGCATGTTTATTTTTGGAAATGATACGCGCATGGTCCGCATTTCCTACCAGCTTCTCAAGAGATTGCCTTCCCAGCAAGAACGTTTCGAGATGCTTCGGAGGGTGTTTGCGGAAACAAAAGCTTTGGGCCTGATGTCAGGATTTTTGGTAAGCTTGGGCCAAGAGCATGGAAAATACACAGACAGCAAACCCCGTGAGTCTGAGGACAAAAGGATAATTGGTTCTGACCACGTGTCGAAGTTAGAGGCGCTGGCCCTTGAAAAAATTCGGGATGTCGCAAAACAAAAACTTCTCCATAATTTTCCGGAGTTCGGCCACTTGTTATACCATTTGTCCGATTTGGGATCAGAGGAAGAAGCGCAAGATTATGTAGCAGATCTTATTGAGAATGATGAAGGCTTATGCGATTACCTTGTAGGCTTCTTAAGTACAACATATTCTCACGGTCTTGAAGATCGGGTCCAGAGAAAAAATTGGCGTATCAGACTGGAATCCATTAAGAAATTTTCGACAATTGACCTGGAAAAATTGCTTGACCGCTGTCGGGAGATACTCAGACAATCTCCCGAATGGATGGATGATCGAAGGCGACTGGCATTAAATATATTTATTGACGAAATGACAAATCCCAAAGACGAATGGGGCAGACAAAAGAAAGACTGAATTAATCTCAATAATTGCAATAGGCTGGTAGAAAAGGAAACCTTCGGGAATTATTGATCGATTCAGGAGTAAACTGATTAAGTAATGAGTAATTTTATTGTGTTGAAACAAACCGACACCGGAGGAAATTAATGTCTGACAAGATCCGATGGGGACTGGATACCCTGCACCCGTTTTCGCAGATGAAGACGGAGTTAATCTGGGAAGGAAAATACGACGAGTACGGCAACCGGCAGACGGTGGATACAGCTGATCAGGAAAAGAAACTATAAATTGAGCTTTGCGAATTAATATTTGAAGCGGGTCGAGCTTTATTCATGTCAAAAACATCAATAATAATTTTTGAGAATTGGTTAAAACGGCCGGAAAGTCTTCACCTCGAATTTAAGACTGCGAAAAACAGTTTTAGTAAAGACAAAGACCTGCCTGATTATTGCGCAGCCCTCGCCAATGAAGGTGGCGGTAAACTTATCCTTGGAGTAGATCCTTATAAGCGGATAGTAGGAACGAAGGCATTTAAGGATACACACAACAGATTATCTCACGATCTGCTGACAAAGCTAAAAATCAGAATAGATGTTGAAGAACTGAAACATCCTCGTGGTCGTATTTTGATTTTTCATATTCCCAGTCGTCCTCACGGGCAACCTATCCGATCAACAGGCCGATATCACTATCCAATGAGGGCTGGCGAATCACTGGTTGAAATGGATACAATAACATTAAAAAGTATCTTAAACGAAACAACTCCTGATTTTTCCGATCAGATTATCCCAGGCTTGACCATTAAGGACTTAGATACAAACGCATTAGATAATTTTAGGAAACTGTGGTCAAAAAAGGCCGTAAGAGAAGATTATCTCAAATTCTCCTATGAAAAAATGCTGAGAAATGTTGGCCTGTTATCCGATAAGAGGCTCAGTTATGCGAGCCTGATCCTCTTTGGGAGAAAGGAAAAAATTGATCAATTGCTACCTGGAAGTGAAATCATTTTTGAATGGCGGCAGCACGCAAGCAAAATCCCGCATGACTTCCGTGCCAACTGGCGTGAACCATTTTTTAAGATTTACGATGAGGTATGGGAAACAGTGAACTCGCGTAATCTCCGCATACCATTTCAAGAAGGTCTTTTCCAGCGCGAAGTTTATGCATTCAATGAAAAAACGATACGAGAAGCCTTGCTCAACGCAGTTGCGCATAGGGATTACACCATAAATACTCAATCTATTTTCATTAAAGCCTCGCCAGATGCATTTGAAATTGAAAGTCCAGGAGGATTCTTACCTGGCATTACTCCGGAAAATGTACTTTACAAAAAGAAATGGAGGAACAGACGCATCGCAGAATCTTTTGAAAAAGCGGGATTGGTAGAACGTTCCGGTCAGGGCATGGATGACATTTTTGAAAACACGATCAGAGAAGGAAAGGGAATGCCAGACTTATCGAAAAGTGATGCCTATTCCGTCAAACTTGTCATCCCCGCTCAGGTTAAAGACAAAAACTTTATTTTCTTCCTTGAAAGGATAATAAATGAGAAACAAATCCTCCTCTCCTTTGAAGAGGTCTATGCGCTGGAACAACTTCGAGATCGGCAATTCATAACTGACATGAAATACAAAAAGAAATTCCTTGATCTTGGAATTATCGATTCAGTCGGCAAGACAAGGGGAACAAAGTATATCCTATCCCATCGTTATTATGCATATGAAGGTAAAACAGGGATCTACACGCGGTTGTCAGGCATTTCACGGGAAAAACAAAAAGAACTTATACTCCGGCATCTAGATAAGAATGGCAAAGGGAATTTGGAGGCTTTCAGGGACATCTTCCCTGAGCTGAAATCTATGGATATTTCCAATCTCCTAAGGGAACTCAAAGAAGAGGGAAAAATTACGCATGTGGGGCCAAAGAAGACCGGGCATTGGGAACTTTCGAAATACATTTAAATAGTTGTATGCCTGCGTTAGATATCTTATAACATATTGAAATATTAAGACTAGTTATAGATTTAAATACATTTGATTTACATTTAAAAGCCAAATTATTCCAAAATCAAGGCGATACGGCTATTGGGTGTGGCGGTCGTTTCAAAAGCACAAGGCAAAATAGTAATGGAGAGAGTTGATGTCCGGCAAAATCCGCTGGGGACTGGATAACCCGCATCCTTTTTCGTAGATGAAGACGGAACTGATCTGGGAAGGGAAGTACGACGAGTACGGCAACCGGCGGACCGTAGATATTGCCGGGTGCGCCATGCCTTTGCAGAAGATCGAGACGATTGATGAACCGGCCTCCCGCGCTACAGCGCGGATTTTCCAAGTTTTAGAGAGGTTTTGTA
>Ga0190304_1000877_pt1 | contig 13852 bp, 6 predicted proteins | sample 48700712_MG_FD_161670 | JGI IMG/M metagenome (GOLD analysis project Ga0190304, IMG submission 161670) | Hydrothermal vent sediment bacterial communities from Southern Trench, Guaymas Basin, Mexico - 4870-07-1--2_MG | ecosystem: Environmental > Aquatic > Marine > Hydrothermal vents > Sediment ... | reverse complement strand
TCAGCCAATAGTAAACACCAGAGCGCTTCTGGGCATATTAAACAGTAAACAATCGAAAAAAATCTCGGACTACTCCCTGCAATCCAGCATTTTGTCCACTCTCTACCAGGTGGATTTGCGCTATTACGCCGTTCTGAAAAATACCGATTTGTTGAAAATCGCCATGGATAACAGCAAATACGCCCGTAACCAATTGGAGATCGCCCAGACAAAATTCCAGTTGGGCGTGATTTCTCAAACCGATGTGATAAATCTTCAAGCCACCATGGCTCAACGGGAAGTGGAACAGATTCAGGCGGCCACATCCCTGGATATCAGCCGGGAAGCTTTGGCTCATTTTTTACAGATTGATAGCTCCTTCAGTCTGCCAGACATCGATCCCGAGACACTGGAAGCCCAAACCGAAAGTTTCCGCACCATCACCAGCGAAGATGCAGATAAGATAATCACCACTCTCACAACGTATGCCCAAAAACACAATCCCCAGTGCAAAATAGCCGAAACCAATACAAAAATCAAAAACAACAACTATCTCGGCAGCTACGGTTCTTTTATTCCTACCGTAAATTTACGCTACGGAACCAATTGGCAAAAAACCGAACTTCAGGATAACTTTAGCGACTCTTCCACCCTTTCCATCTCAGCGTCGGTGCCCATATTCCCGCTGGCGGATAGCGCCGTGGATATCGCTTCCCATCGCCATAGCCTCAGGGCCGCTCAATACAGCGCAAAATCTACCGATAGCGATATTGATCTGCAAATCAGGCAAAGTGTGATGAATCTCATAGCAGCTGCACGAGCTACCCAGTCAGCCAAGTTATCGCTGGTGTACTCCGCCTCTCTGTATCAACAAAAGGTGGTAACGTTTGAAAACAACGCCATATCTACCACGGAGTTGCTGGACGCTTCCATCCTGCTTGCCAACGCAAACCAGCTCTACACCGCCAGCCTCTACAGCTTTCTCACCAGTCGCGCCGCCCTTTTACAGCAGCTGGGAACAACCGATGAAATGGTCATCACAAACAGTTTAAAATAATAATGGAGAAATTATGAAAATACGCACAATCGCACTCGCTTTTTTGGTCGTTCTTTTTGCAGGATGCAGTAAGCCGGGACGTCCTGGCAGGTCTTCCGGCAAAGTGACAAAACCCATTTCTGTAATGACGGAAGTGTTAACACCACAATCAATTGAAGATTTTGTAACCATCACAGGGACGCTGGAAGGCAAAACTGAAGTGGTGATGATGAGTGAAGTAAGCGGCCGCGTGAAACAGGTAAATGTTTCACTGGGCCAATGGATAGATGAAGGCCAGAGCGTGGCAGAATTGGATGCTCCTCAGTATCAGATTCAGTTGGATCAGGCACGGGCGTCATTTCTGGCAGCAAAAGCTGCGTTGGAAGCGGCGGAATTGAACAATCAATCGGCTCAAACTCTCTACGAAAAACAAGCCATTTCCCAAGGGGAATACAAACAGACTCTCAGCAACTATACGTCGGCACAAGCGGCATATCAGGGGTCTCAGGCAAATCTGGAGATGGCGCGGAACACCCTGGAATCCAGTCAGTTTTGTGCACCGGTGAGCGGCTGGATAAGCTACCTGCCCATCCAGAAAGGAGAATATCTCAAAATGAACACCGCCATGTGCAAGATTGTCGATGACCGCCAGATGATTATTCGCACCAGGGTAGGGGAAAACGAAGTGACCAGCTTGCAGCCGGGGATGTCGGCGATTATCATAACCAAGGCATCGAAGGGGATGCATCCTGCCAAAATAGCGGCTATAGGAAAGAGCCCGGCTCCTGGCAGTGTGCTGTATCCTTTGGATATCCTTGTGCAAAATCCTCAGCGTGAGCTGTTGAGTGGGATGATGGTGAGTGTGCAAATTTTGCGTGATACCTTTGATAACGTGTTGGCGACGTCCGTGGAAAATCTGCGTCAGAGCTATGACGATCACTATCTGTATGTGGCCACCCCAGCCAATACTGCAGAGAAACGGGTTGTTACCATCGGTGCGCAGATTGATGGTAAGGTGATTATCACCAGCGGCGTGAAGGCCGGTGAGCAGGTGATTTCCGAAGGATTGGACAGCATCAGTGATGGCGCCGCCATCGAGATACGTGCTGGCGAAACCGGGAGAGAATGATGAGTCTGGCGCAATTTTCCGTAAAAAATCCCACGCTGATCAACATGATCATGATCATCACCTTTGTGGCTGGAATCTTTGCCATGGTGATGATGCCCAAGGAAGAGATGCCCGCCATTGAGATGGGACGTTTTATCATTACGGTGAGTTACCGTGGGGTTTCTCCCACAGAAATGGAAACTCTGGTAGTGAAAAACATCGAAGACGAAATCTCTGATGTGGATGATATCGACTATATCGAATCTACCAGCAAAGAGGGTTTTGCCACCATTATGGTGGTGATGGAGGCGGACGCAGATCTTGATCAGAGCTGGAACGACTTAAACACCGAGCTGGATAAGGTAAATAATTTACCCGCCGATGCCGATGACCCCCAGATGATTCGCATAAACATGCGGGAAATGAACGAAATCTGTAACATTGTGCTTTCGGGGGATTTTTCAGACAACGCGTTGCGGGATATGTCTGAAGATTTTCGGGATCAGCTATTGGAAGTAGATCACGTATCAAAAGTAAAGCTTGCCGGAACTCGTGAACGGGAAATCTGGGTAGAAGCAATCCCTGAAAAGCTGGAGCAGACCGGCATCACCCTCAACGAGATTTCCTCAGCCATCAGAACCCGTAACAACAATATCCCCGGCGGCACAATCACCTATGGCAAGCAGGATTTTATCATGCGCTGCATCGGGCAATATTCCTCGGTGGAGGCCATCGGTAACACGGTTTTGCGGGGCTCGGCTCAAGGGGGACGCATCCTGCTGAAGGATGTTGCAACCATTACCGATACCTTGGAAGAACGGAAGACCTTGGGAAAACTCAACGGCACCGCCGGAGTAACCATGAGAGTGTACAAAAAGGCCGAAGGCAACATCATCACCGTGATGGAAGATATTCGTGAACAAGCCGCCGCCTTTGAAAAAAACATCACCGGTCTGCACATCGAAGTACGCAATGACGGTTCTCTGGACGTGAAGAAAAGCATCTATTCACTGGGCAACAACATGCTTCTGGGCATCATTTTTGTCTTTGTTTTGCTTCTGATATTTTTAGGATGGAAAAACGCCCTTTTTGCAGCGTGGGGCATTCCCTTCAGTTTCTTGCTTACGCTGTTTATCATGAATCAATTTGATATTACCATCAATAATCTCAGTCTTTTTGGGATGATTCTGGTACTGGGGATGATCGTGGATGATGCGATAATTGTGCTGGAGAATGTGCATCGTCACCGGGAAGCGGGCTTACCCCTGAAAGAAGCCGTGATACAGGGCTCGCAGGAAATCACCTTGCCGGTGATAGCTGCGGTGCTCACCACAATCTCCGCCTTTTTACCGCTGATGTTCCTCAGTGGCGGCATGGGCAAATTCCTGGGAATCTTCCCCAAAGTTGTGGCCATTGCTCTGGCCGCATCCCTGATAGAAAGTTTACTCATTCTCCCGAGCCACATCGCAGAGCTGGGAGGACAAAGTAAAAAGAAGAGGGGAAAAAAGGCGGAATCCCGCATCACTGTGTGGTTGCAGGGGCACTATGAAAATGCAGCACAATGGGCTTTGGGTCATCGAAAAACGATCATGCTTGGATTGTCAGTCCTGTTCATTATCAGCATCGGTATTTTGGGCATGGGACTGGTAAAATTCGAATTTTTCCCCAGCCGTGCATCCAGTACCATTGTCTTGAATATCAAGGCTCCCAGCGGGTATCGACTGGAAAACACCAATGCACTGGTGGAGAAAATCGAAGACCACATTGCATCCATGCCGGAAAGTGTAGATGTGGAAGCGGTGGTTACCAACGTTGGTCAATTGAAAGAAAGGCATCAAAACCAGGTGGAGAGCAACTATGCCGAGATCAACATCGACCTTTTGGATAAAGATGATATGCACTATACCCACAACGATATTCGCAACAGCATCCGGCAGTTTATCGATCAGCTTCCGGGCGTGAGCTCCTATGCCTTTAAAGAGGGAAGCCACGGTGGCGCGCCGAGGGCAGAGGATATCGAGTTGCGGGTGAAGGGCGAAGATTTCAATACTCTGGCGGCTATCGATGTCTATCTCAACGAGAAGCTGTCAGCCATTCCCGGCATCACCGATATTGAAAGCGATCTGCAGGCGGGAAAGAACGAAATCCAGATTTTACCCCACTACGATCTTTTAAAAAACTATGGCATCTCCCAAAGCCAGATTGCTTCCATGGTTTCCACAGCGGCATACGGACAAACCGTCTCAACCTATCGGGGCAGCGGGATGGATGAATTTGATATCATCCTGAAAGTGAAGGAAGACCGCGTAGAAACCCTGCAAGACATCCAGAACCTCAAAATCACTGCCATCAACGGCGACAATATTCCCCTCAAGGAATTGGCCGATTTCGTTATCACCAAAGGATATTCACAGATAAACCACTACAACCAGAAACGGGTGATGAAGGTAACGGCCAGCACTACCACCTACAATAACAACGGCAGGATGGAAACCCTTACACCCAGTGAAGCAACCAGCCTCCTGAAGGGAAGCGGGATCACCAATCAAGATGGCGCTTTGTCAGATTTTTCCACCCGATATCCCGGCTATACTCTGGAATTTGGCGGTTCTGCCGAGCAACAGGCTGAAACCTACAATTCCCTCTATCTGGCGTTGCTCATTGCTCTGCTGCTCATCTTCACCATATTGGCTACCCAGTTTAAAAGCTATGTGCAGCCCCTTATCGTGATGATCACCATTCCCTTTTCCCTTATCGGTGTGATTCTGGGACTGCTCATCACGGGCCTGCCATTTTCGGTGATGACTCTCATCGCGGTGGTTGCCCTGGCTGGCATTGTGGTAAACGATTCATTGGTACTGGTGGATTTTGTTAATAAAGAACGTGATCGCGGTACAGACCGCTGGAATTCCCTCATCAATGCCGGTTCTACGCGGTTGCGTCCTATCTTGATGACCACCGTAACAACCATCGGTGGCTTTTTACCGATGATTCTCTCATCATCCAGCGCAACAGAGGACTACAAGCCTCTGGCAGTGGCCATCGCTTTTGGATTGGCCTTTGCCACGACCCTCACGCTTTTCGTGATTCCGGTGCTTTATTCCTATGTCGATTCCTTCTTTGGGCGTCTTAAACTCACGCGTTTCCGTACGCATCTGAGTTTTAACGATGCCATGATCATCAGAGAAAAGCAGCGGATAAAAGAGAGCAACGAACCCACAACGTAGGGGCGAGTAGCTCACCATCTTACTCCTCTCGGGTGGCGCACTTTTTGCTGTGCCACCTTTTTTCGGTAGCTTGTAAGTACAACGTTGACGAACATCGGACAATAGTTGAAATGCCCTTGATGAGATAATAGGCAAATGAGAGCTTTTGCAAAAAGGAGAAGTAATGTAATGGGCTGCTCAAATCTATGGTATGGAAACTGCTTTAATCACTGGTAAAAAGGACGGAGGAGCTTTGTGGGAATACGCATTATTGAAAACCTGTTGATCATCTATTATCTCTGTTATTTTCTCATCGACTGGCTTTTCTTTCTTATCTTCCTCGCGAAAGTAAAACGGGAAAAATGTGCCCTGTCTGCCGATGACGCCTTTGCCAAATATCCCGTTTCGGTGCTGGTTCCCGCCTATAATGAGGAAGTTACTATCGTTGCCAGTGTGCAGATGCTTCTGGCGCTGGATTATCCGGATTACGAAGTGATTGTGATAAATGATGGTTCTGGAGATGGGACATTACCCACTCTAATGGCAGCATTTGAGCCGCGAAAAATTGCAGAAACCCGTTGGCAGAGGATGATCACTGACTCCATCGTTACGCAGCCTGTGAAAGATGTTTACACAGCCCTGGATGGTAAACTTATTATCATCGATAAAGTAAATGGCGGTAAAGCTGATGCCATCAATGTGGGTATAAACCTCTCACAAAAACCTCTGGTATGCACCATCGATGCCGATTCTGTGTTGGATAATCAGGCCCTGAAGCAAACAGTGCAGCCCATGGTGGATGACGCTACTGTGTTCGTGAGTGGGGGACAGCTGGCCGTGGCAAACGGCGTGAGCCTGAAAAACAATCGGGTAGTCAATTCTGTTTTACCCAAAAATCCCTGGGTTCAGTGGCAAATCATCGAATACATGAAATCCTTTATGATTGCCCGTTACAGCATGAGCAAACTCAACAGCATCATGATCATGTCCGGTGCTTTTTCGGTGTATAAGCGCACCGATTTATCTACTGTGGGGGGCTTTTTGACCCAGCACAACACCAGCCCGTATATCCGGGAAATTGGTGCAGCCGGACGCCAAACCGTGTGTGAAGATATGGAGATTGTCGTGCGATTGTGGCGCTATTTTTATTCCCAGGGGAAAAAGGCAAGAGCGGTATTTTTACCCCATCCTGTATGCTGGACGGAAGTGCCGGATAATCCGGGCTTTTTGCTGCGACAACGAAATCGCTGGCACCGCGGCCTGGCGGAAACCCTCAAGATTCACCGATCCCTGCTTTTTGATCCCGCCTACCGCGCTATCGGACTTTTTGCCTACCCCTACTATCTCTTTTTTGAATTATTGGCTCCCATCATAAAGATTGGAACCGTGGGCTTCTTGTTATACGCCGGGATAAATGGTTACTTTAACAAATCCTGGATGTTGCTGGCCACGCTGTTTGCCAGCGCTGCATCGGCCCTCATTACCTGCCTGGCCACCATATTTGTAGAACAATGGACCAGCAAAAAACAGTTGGCATCCTATGATGCGCTGCGCTACAAAACCGGCTGGGACTGGCTACGCCTGGTATTGATGAGCATCTGGGGAGGTGTGGTTTACGCTCCCTTCCGCATTTATGCACAGATGCAGGGACTCAAAGATTTTCTTATAAAAAAAAACGAATGGTATAAATTCGCCAGAACAGGTTTTGGCGATAAGGAGGAAAATTGAACAAGATGCTATTCAGCATTCTCGCACTGGTTTTGCTTATGGGCCTGACAGGATGTGATGTGGAAAATGAAACCGCGCCGGATCTTCAGGCTCCGGAAATTACGATTACTTATCCAGGGGAGTGGGCCACGATCTGTTCTCAACAGTTAGAAGTGCATCTGGATGTGTTGGATGCACACCCGATAGATTCGGTGATGGTGTATGTGGATGGCCAGCCGATACAGACTTTCACCACCACTCCCTATCAACTGATGCTGCAGAAAGCCGACTACGACGACGGACAGCATACCATCTATGCCCAGGCTACTGACAGTCATGGCAATACCGGCAACTCTACTTTGCTCAATTTTTTCTGGATGCAGGAAGAGCAGCAGTCACAGATTTCCGTGGAGATTGTGCGCCCCGTATTGTGGGAAAAGTTCACTTCCGATCAGATTCCTGTACAGATCATCAGCGAAAGCCTTCAACCTCTCAGCAGTATTGAAGTCTATGTAGATGGTCTGTTGGCCCACACTTTCAGCGAAGCTCCATACGAAACCACCCTCACCATTGATACGCAGGGGGTGCACAATATCTATGCCCGGGCCACCGATGATCTGGATTTCTCCCAAAGCTCTACCCTCAAGCAGTTTGAGGTGGTAACCGCCGACCTGCAAGATCCCACCGGATTCATTGCTTCCCCGGCCGATTGGAGCGACGTGACCGGTATCGTAAATGTGCGGATAACCGCCACAGACAATGTGGCCATAGATCGAGTAGAACTCTTTGTAGATGGCGATTTTTACAGCCAATCCGCCGCCGCTCCCTACCAGTTTTCCCTGGATTCCAGCAACCTCACAAACGAAAATCATACACTCTATGGCATGATTTATGATACATCGGAAAATTCCTGCGTTACTCAATTAATCACTGTTCGGGTTAACAACTGATGCACAAAATCATTCTTATTCTGGCCCTTTGCTCTGTGGCTTTTGCCCTGAATGCCGTTGCACCAGCCGTTCATTCAGCTCTGGATGCAGCAGATTATCCCACCGCCATCGCTCTTCTGCAGGCAGAAACAACGCAGGATGGCGACATCGAATCCTGGCGATTGCTGGGCTATGCCTATCGGATGCAGGGAAACCTCAGTGAAGCCGTTTCTGCCTATGCCAAGGTGCTGGAACAGAATTCCACCGATTACGATGCCCGGCTTGCTTTGGCGCGACTCAATCTGCAAAAAGGCGATTTCAAAACAGCCAAAGCACTGTTCAATGGCATCCTGGATGAAGATAAAACCGATGTAGAAGCATGGCGTGGATTGGCAAGCATCGCCCAGACAACCGAAGACTACCCTGCGGCAGTTGAAGCTTGCACCATGGCGCTGAGCTATCTGCCGAATGACATCCCCACCATGCTGCAATTGGCCCGCATGCAGAGCTTTTGTGATATGATCGATGACGCGATAGAAACCTACCTCGCTATCAACGATCTGGATGCCACCTGGGCAGAAGCATGGGCAGGACTTGGACGCATGATGTGGTGGCAAGACAATCCCCACAGCGCGATGGGGTATTATCAAAAAGCACTGCGCCTTGATCCGGAAAATGCCGATATCCAAAAGGAATACCAAAACGCAAAAAACGCAGTAAAATGGTCTGCCGTCAGTGGCTTTTCCCGGGTGCAAGAGCGGGAAGAAACCGTAACCACAGATGGTTACAATCAGCAGTATAAACTGCAAAAACGGCTGACGGACAATCTGAATGTGGCGCTGAACAGTTTCTGGCAATACAGTCAAAAAAAGTGGAAACAGAGCAACTCCGTTGAGGAAAAGTGGTTTGATACCAACTTTGCGCAGGTCACCTGCCGCTTGCATCCCGGACTGCAAGTAAGTACTACCTGCGGCGGATCCATAAGTGATTCCGTGCTAACCATCTGGGATGCCGGAGTGGCGTACGATGTGCAGTGGAAAGGACTGAAACTGAAGAACAATTTCCGAGGGGGCACCGAATATTTTTTCCATTGGGAACATCTGAGCCGTTGGTATATGACGAATAATTTTTCAGCTCAGTGGCAAAAACTCACCTTTTCCAGCGATTATACCAGCGGGAAAGTGAAAGAAACCCTTATCTGGGAAGACACGACCCTATCTGAAATTCCCTTCCTCAACTATGCTTTGACCCTGAGTTATTTGCTCTATCAGCCGGCAAAACTGAGTCTGGGAGCCAGTTATCGGTTTATGGATTTCGCCTACGAATCATCGCAATTTTACACACCGCAAAACCGCAGTCTGGTGGGCGCAAATATATCTTTTTATTATCCCTGCCACCAGTGGTATATCTATGGTGCCTCCTCTGTGGAGGAAGATAACAACGACGAATTTGGCTACAGCAACAATCTGGAAGTGGGGGTGAATATCGCAGGGCTCTCCATTTCTGCCGGGTACAGCAATTTCAAAAATCCTTATTATGAAAGCGATTCAGTATCACTTACGTTAAGTGGAAGGTTTTAGAAATCATGAAAAAGAAGTACTTTGTTACCGCCCTCTTTTTTCTTCTGCTGGTGGTCATCGTTTCCCTGATGATACGGGTAGAAGACAAATTGCGGGAAGAGAAGATCATCGTGATAGACAGCACTCGGGTGCGCACCCCTTTGTTACCACCTCACACTTCTGCTGTTGTACAGGATGCAGCAGCGGGAGTGAGCATCGATTTTATGGTGGCTGGCGATTATTTTCAGTATCGGAAGATAGACAAGAGTCTGGATGCCGGTGAGAAGTGGGAATCGCTGTTTTTAAAAGGGGTGAACCTGGGTGTGGCGATGCCGGGAAAATTCCCCTCGGAATTCCCTGTGGACTACGATTTGTATGCCGGATGGTTTGAAGAGATAGGCGCTATGAACGCTAATGTGGTGCGGGTTTATACCATCCTGCCACCAGAGTTTTACCAGGCTCTGGCTCAGTACAATCTTATCTACTCCGACAAACCTCTTTACCTCATGCAGGGAGTGTGGGCAACTGTTCCCGATGATCACAACTATTTTAATGACGACTACACCTACCTCTTTCAGAAAGAGATAAAAGACGTGATCAATGTCATTCACGGTAACGCTGTGCTTTCTCCACATCCGGGGAAAGCTGACGGCACCTACGTATCCGATGTTTCCCGCTACACGGTGGCCTATCTTCTGGGTCGTGAGTGGGAGCCCCAGGGGATGACTTTTACCAACCTCAATAACGATGCTACAGCCTATCTGGGTGATTTTATCTCGGTGCCGTCCGGGAGCCCGATGGAAATCTGGCTGGGACAAATGATGGATTTTACCCTGAAATATGAGACTCTCCAATACAAAAACCAGCACCCCGTTTCCTTTGTGAACTGGCTTCCGCTGGACCCGATGTTTCACAACAGCGAATTTATCGAGCACGAAAAAGTGCGGGAATATGACAACGATCTGGAGTGGATTGATTTCCAGAATTTCCACTCAACAGCAAAGACACACACCGGCATTTACGCCGCCTATCATGCCTATCCATACTATCCCGATTTTATCTATATGGACGAAAAATATGCGCAAAATGGCGATGATAATTATCTGCCCTATTTGCAGGAACTCAAAGAATATTGTCCCGATATGCCTTTGATTATCGCCGAGTACGGCGTGCCATCCAGTCGCGGGAATAGCCATTTTTCTCCCTACGGATTTCATCAGGGGGGACATAATGAACAGCAGCAGGCGGCCATCAATCGGCTTCTCACCCAAGACATCCACGATGCCGGATGCGGCGGAGCTATTATATTTGAGTGGTTGGATGAGTGGTTTAAATTTAACTGGATGGTGATGGATTTTGAACAGCCGCCGCATCGTCGTAAATACTGGCACAATATGGAAAATCCAGAGCAGAATTTTGGTATTGTAGCGCTGGAGAACCGTAGCCGCATCATTGATGGCTCTGACGATGATTGGCCAAAAACAGCAAAATATGCTGATCAGATAGAAGCCGCCGCAGATCCTGGTTACTTCTATTTGCGCTACCATTTGTCAAATTTTGATTTTGCCGGAAATAACCTCATTGTGGCCATAGACACCTATGACAAATCCAGAGGGGATCACACCATTCCTCTGGTGAACCTGCCTTCCAGGCGGGGTGTGGAATTTGTCCTCAATTTTCAATCACCCGATTCTGCCCGGATTATGGTGGATGACTACTATTCGGTATTTTCCGACATCTATAATGATTACATCCCGGTGTATGCCTCCAAGGAAAACAACAATGGCCGGTTTGTTGATGAGGAGCTGTTGTCAAATCGCGAGCGGCAAACTCTCACAGGCAAAACCTGGCGGCGCATTATCTTCAATCGCAGCCCGCTGATTCATGGCACTTTAGAGGAAAATTCCAATACCGATTGGTGTTACGACGCCGAAACCGGAATCTTGGAAGTGCGTCTGGATTGGCATCTGCTCAACGTATCGGATCCATCCTCCCGCCAAGTGCTGAACGATGCGGAGGGCACGTCGGAGATCGAAACCACAACCACCGAGGGTTTCCACATCCAGAGTTTTGTAACAAATCAGGCAAACGCCGTAGAGGCATCCATCCCGGCAGGCAGAAAAGAGTTTTTTTTCACCTGGGATGGTTGGGATTCTCCTCAATATGAAACCCGATTGAAAGAGCAGTATTATGTGTTGCAAGAGCAATTTGCCGGCCTTGAGCCCAAAGAAGATACCCGGGTAAAACCGCAGCAAAACACCTTTTCTATTGCATCCTGGCACATGAACAAACCAGGAGCAATATCCATTACCTTTGATGATTGCAGCTATGGCCAATACCAGTACGGATTTCCGACATTGCAAAAATATAAGGTAAAAGCCGATTTTGGCGTAGTAGGCGAGTGGATGGCCGAAGAACCCCGCTCCACAGCAGAAGAGGGGGTGTTCAGCATCCGGCGTATGGGATGGCAGCAACTGCGGGAACTGGCAGCGGCTGGAAACGAAATCAGCTCCCATGGCTACCTGCATCAAGCCATAGATGAGACGGAGCCCGAGGAAAAACTGGTAGCAGACTTGGCAAAGAATCGTAATCTCATCCGGCAAAATGTCGGGGTAGAGGCCGTTACGATTCACTATCCCTACTCCTACAGTCGGGATGCAATTGCGGTGGCCGCTCGGAAAGCTGGCTTTTTGTTTGGCAGAGTAGGGGATGGCGGCAAGCAAAACAGTTCGACAAAATCCCGGTACAATCTCAATAGCAAAGTGGTGTTGAATAATCAGGATCCAGATCCCGGCACATTCAACCGATGGATCGAAGAAGCTGCTGGAAACTGGCTGGTGATGATGTATCATCACATTTTTCCCGAGGACAGCAAGGAGATGAAGCTGTACCGTTATCATAACGTGTATAACCAATATGCGCTGACGCCGCGGAACTTTGACAAACAGGTGCGTATGCTGCGCAACAGCGGCTACTGGATAGCCCCGACGGCGCAGGTGGGAAAGTATCTGGCAGAGCGGGAAACCGTGGCCATCAGAACCAGCCTGACATTCAATTCCTATGTGCTCACGCTGGAATCACCGCTGAATGCCGAAGTGTATGATCAGCCACTGACGGTGATTTTCCAGACAAATTGGCAAACGGTGAAGATCAGTCACAGCCAGCGAGACGGCGTTTACACCGTTCGCAATGGTCGGATTATGTTTCCGGCGCTGATCAACAGAAAAATTATTATCGAGAAGGTGAAATAATGAAAAAGAGATTTTTACTCCTCATCCTCGCGTTGTGCGCATTGGCTTTGCACAGTGTAGAATACCAATTACCCAAGGCGTTGTTTATCACCAGTGGTGATGGCGAAGGCTACGGAACCGTGTCGGACGGCGTGATTCTGTCGCTGCAGGAGCTCAATAAATCCGGTGCTTTCGTACGGTTGGAAAATCGACAGATTCTCCATTTTCCCAAGAAACTTGCCCAATTTACCATTTTGATTATCCCCACCACCTTTGGGTATCATGATGCAGATCGGCGCTATTCTCTCTCCTTTTTATCAGATGTCGAGATGCAGAACATCAGCGCATGGGTAAAGCAGGGAGGCACCCTGGTGAGCGATGTGTACTTGGGACGCAACAGATTAAACGGTGAAGACCGGATCTCTGCATCCAACGAAATGACTCAGGAAAATTGGCCAATGGCACAGTGTTTTGGCGTGAATCTGATAGAGAAAAACATGCAGAATCAGCGCATTGTGAGCAGTGGAGAAGGGCCATGGCAGGGAGACATCACGCCGGTGTACGATACACCCGAGTGGACCCTGATTCCATCCAAACTGATGGATCGCTCCACCCGCATTTTGGCCAGATGGTTTCAGGAAAAGCCCGGCGAACCAGCCATCACGGTGCATCCCTATGGCGCAGGAACAGCGATTTTGCTGGCAACCTTTAATCTCATCCATCCGGCAGGAGATGGAGGCTTTTCAAACGGCAAAGAAATTCAGGCCTTTTATCATCTGGTCTATCACACCGCTGTGTCGCAGCGTAAGTACGAGATAAACCTTAATCCCTGGAAAAACGGTGCACAGAGCGCTTTTTGTCTCACCTTGGATGATGGCGGATCCCCGGAACAATACCGGCGCATCCTGAGCTACATCCAGAGGGAAAAAATCCCCACTACCATTTTTTCCAGTGACGATGTATCCCCCGAAGTCGTTACATTATTGCATCAAAATCCCTACATCACCTTGCAAAGTCGTTCTCATTCCAAACCGGATTTCCGCACTCTCAGCTATGGCGAGACGGTTGAAGAATTGCTGGGAAACAGCTCACATTTCC
>Ga0190304_1000875_pt1 | contig 13872 bp, 12 predicted proteins | sample 48700712_MG_FD_161670 | JGI IMG/M metagenome (GOLD analysis project Ga0190304, IMG submission 161670) | Hydrothermal vent sediment bacterial communities from Southern Trench, Guaymas Basin, Mexico - 4870-07-1--2_MG | ecosystem: Environmental > Aquatic > Marine > Hydrothermal vents > Sediment ... | reverse complement strand
TAGGTGGTCTTGACCCAGGCCCCGTAAGGGCTCTGCTCGTCATGGCATGTGGCACAGAGTTCCGGACTCCTGGTAAACTCCGAGTATCTCACCCCGTGGGCAGGAGACTTTGCATCTGCCCTTGGTCCCTGTTTCACCCTGTGAGGTGAAATACCTGCCGCAAAATGCCGGGTTGGTGTATGTAGAAGCAAATAAAGTCCTTGAGGAAACGTAGAATGTCTCATATTTAGTCTTGATACATAACCGTATCATGAGACATGCTGGTGCCAGTCAGAGACAGGCTCACCTCTTCCCTGCCGGAAGTGAACGGGGAATCCCGGCATGTCTTCCTTCTGCCAAGGCCCTGCGCCTTTCTATCCATTGTTTGCCCTTTTGCCTCACCCCATCAAAGAGGTCATAAAAGATGGGGATATAAACAAGGGTCAAGAAGGTGGCAACAAAAAGCCCGTATATGGCTACAACCGCCAGGGGGGAAAGCCTCTCAAGCCCAAGGGCCCTCTGGGCCGCTATGGGGAGTATACCCACAATGGTTCCTGAGGCGGTCATGAGGATCGGTCTTGTCCTGACCCTCACTGCCTGCTCAATCGCGTCTTTCAGTTCGGCTCCCTTTGCCCTGGCCTTTTCTATAAAGTCGATGAGAAGGATAGAGTTGTTCACCACAATCCCTGCAAGGAGAATCATGCCCATGTTGGCGGGCATGCATGCGTGGCGGCCTACCAATACAAGGCCCCAGGCAGCCCCTATCATTGCAAGCGGTATGGCCATCATGATAGTCACAGGATTAATCCAGGAGCGGAAGGTGGGGACAAGGGAAAAGAAAAGAAGTATTATTGCAAGGCCAAGGGCCTTTTTGAGCCTCCCGCCTGCTTCGTGTATGTTCTTGACCTCACCTTCATGGCTTATCTTGTAGCCAGCCGGCAGCGAGAGACCTGAAAGCGCCTTTTCTATCCTTGCCTGGAGATGGGTTATAGAGGTGGTGGCCCTGTAGCCGTAAACATCCACAGTGGGTTCAAGGTTCTGGCGGGTGAACCTTGTCCTTGTCCGGACCCTCTTGAAGCCTGCAAGCTCTTTTAAGGGGACAGGGCCAAGCCTTGATGGGATATAGATCGCTCCGATATCAGGTACGGAATCCCGCGCCCACTCAGGGTATCTCACCCTTATGGTGTAACCGTCCTCACCCGGGACCCTCAATACTGATGCAGGGGTTCCCCTTACCGCAGAAGTAAGTTCACGGCTCATCTCAACTGGCCCAAGGCCATAACGCCTGGCCTTTTCAAGGTCAACGTCGAGAAGAATTTCTATCTTGTCCATGGTCCAGGAACGGGTCACGGTGGTAAGTCCTCCGACCTTCATGAGGCGGCTGGCTACATCATATGCAATTTGGTCGAGGACCTTTGGATCCGGCCCTGATATCATTATATCCACAGGGGCAGAGATGGTTGAAAGGGGCGTTGCCCCGAAGTCATAGGCATCCAGGCTCTTAAGCCCTGGTATGTCTCTGCACTGTTTCCTTATATCTTCTTCTATATCCCAGAGGGTCTCTTTTCGGTGAAATCTGTCTATGAAATGGGCTGTTATGAGACCCTGCTGCGGGATGCGCCCTGTGCCAAAACTTATAATACCCGGTTCAGACCCGACCATGGTAGAGATCCTCTCAATTCCAGGCATCTTCTGTAAGACGGCTTCTATCCTTTTTGCTATCTCTTCCGTTTTTGAGATAGAGGTGTCGGATTCCGCCTCAAAGGCGATTTTTACAATGCCTGTATCCATGGGCGGCATGAGATCTCTGCCCGCAATGGGCATTACAAGCCTCATGCTTACGATAAAAACTGCTATTCCCAGGATTATAAAAAACGCCTTATGTCTGAGGGCAAAATGAATAAGGTTTGCAAAAAAGTCCCTTACGGGATCGATGACGTATTGACCAAACAGCCCGATTACCCGTTCAAACCCGTTCTTTGTTGAATTTGACCTTACAAGATACAGGGAAAGGAGTGGAATTACAGTAACAGAAACGATATAGCTTGCCAAAAGAGCAAGGGAAAGGACCACGGTGAACTGGCGGAGTATCTTTTCTACATATCCCCCGATGAACATGATGGGCACAAGGACTATCACCGTTGTATAGGTCCCTGACCAGTCTGCAAGCAGTATCTCATTAAGGCCATCCACCGCTGCCTTGAATATGGGCTTTTTTAGCTGGTGATAGTGTCGCTCTATATTCTCTATGACCACGATGGCATCATCCAGCAGAAGACCAACGGCCACGATAACCCCGGTAAGAGTGACAATATTCAGCTCATAGCCGAATAGATACATTGCGGCAAAGGTCAGGAAATAGGTAAAGGGGATGGAGATTGCAGCCAGAAGGGATATCCTTGTATTTGCAAGGATGAGGAAAATTACTCCAACCGTCATGATGATGGCATCTCTCAAGGCGTCCACCATGTTAGATACGCTGGTCTCTATGATATTTTTCTGGGTGTCGGCTATCTCGAAGCTTATTTCAGGATATTTGCCCCGTATTAATGGAAGTGCCTTTTCCACTGCCTCTATTGTAGTCGTTACATGCCCTTTTTCAGGACGAAGGAGATTTATCCCTATGGCAGCCCTTCCATTCCCCCTGTAAAAGGACTGGCGTTCCTGGTAAGCGGTTTTGATGTCTGCAACGTCTCCAAGGTGGACATCGCCCCTTTCCTCATGGGCAACCACGATGTCCTTCAATTTTGATTTTTCAAGACGCTCGCCACTGGTCTTTATGAGGTACTGGCCTTCACTCCTTATTATAAGCCCGTCAGGCATGTTGATATTCTGGTTTCTTATGGCGAGGACAACCTGCTCCAGGGAGAGATTGTGGGCATGAAGTTTTCTGGGGTCTATTTCAACTGTGACTTCAGGGAAATATCCTCCAAACACCTCAACATTCGCAACATCCGGGATACGGAGAAAGTCCTCTTTGATCTCGTTGTCTGCAAGTTGGCGAACCTTCTCCAGATCAAGGTGACTACCTGGTTTTGGGATAAGGGCCAGGGTGAAGACGGGGGTTGTTGCATCGCTTACCCGGAAGATCTCAGGGGGCTTTATATCACCGGGGAGCCTGGCCTCAATCCTCTTTATGGCGTTTGCAACATCTGCAGAGGCGGCGTCCAGTCCCTTTTCGTATTCAAATTCCACTGATACCGCTGCCATCTCATCCTGGCTTACAGAGCGAACTTTCCTTACCAGATCAACTGTAGAAAGTTCCTTTTCCACTATCCTTGTGACCTTATCCTCAACATCCTCGGCAGACGCCCCTGGCATTGGAATGATGACTGAGACCACAGGATAATTGGCATCCGGAAAGAGATTCAGTGGCATTGATTTAAAACCGATGAATCCCAGGGCCACGGCAAGAAGTATGAGCGAGATGATAAGATGGGGGTGGTCAAGGAAGCGTTCTACAAAGCTTTTCCCAGGATCAAGCTCGGTCTGCATTGACAGCCTCCAGCACCTTAACCTGCTGCCCTTCATGCAGCCTCAAAAGGGCGCTTTCCTGGGCAACAACTACCCTTGCTCCTGCCCTGAGCCCCTTTCCGGAAATTACGGCAAATTCCGGGCCTTGATAAAGGACGGAAACCTCTTTTACATGGATTCTTGATTCCTGATCCACCAAGAAGCAGTAGGACGCATCCACATTTTCAAGAATGGCCCTTACAGGGACCTTGAAGCCCTTATGAAAGCCGGCCTCTATTCCGGTCTCAACGGTTGCGCCTGCAGGAAGGCCGAAGGGCCGGGTGTCTATATCTGCCTCTAACGTTGCAAGGGTCCCTGTCTTTACTGATGGATGGAGCCTGCTTAAGGCAAGTTTCAGCCTGCCTGCCTCATTTCCCGTTGCGCCGTTCCTTTTCTCCATGGAAAGCCAGACGGTTAAGCCCTTTTTCAACAATGGGAATTCATCCTGGGGTACCTTTACCTCTATATAATAACCTGATTTTGTGGCCTCCATAGAAAGCACAGCCTTTCCCGGCAGGGAAAGATCCCCAGGGTCCTGGAGTCTTTCTGTAATGACCCCGTCAAAGGGTGCTTTAAGCCTGGTATAAGAAAGCTCTGTCTCGGCGGTATCCAATGCAGCCTCAAGGGTCTTGACCTCTGCCCATGCCGCATCCCTGGCTGCCTTTGATTTGTCCAGGGCCTCCTGGCTTATGGCCTTTGCATCAAATAATTTCTTATCCCTTGAATAGATCCTGCCCTGGGCAGCAAAGGCCGTTCTGGCAGCAGAAAGCCTTGCCTCGAACTCATTTATCCTGTCCCTTTGCTCACGGTCGTCTATGAGTGTAAGGAGATCTCCCTTTTTTACGATGTCCCCTTCTCTTACCCTGACCTGGATGATGTGCCCCGAGATCCTGGGCGAGATATCAGAGGCCACCTTTGCCCTGATTGTGCCGAGGTAGCGTCTAATTTCAGGGAATTCCCCGTATTCAATCCGGGACGCATTTACTACGATGGGATTCTTTTCAGGAGGCGGTACCTTCTCAAGGGCCATTTTTTTCTTCTTTACAACCATGACCCCGCCAGCAATCAGCACTATCAAGAGGAAAAAGATTGCTATCTTCCGGATCATTTCAATTAATCCTCCTGAATTCTCTGTCTATCGTTCCCAGTGCCAGCCTGTAATCGGCCACAGCATCATGAAAATCAAAAAGGGCCTGCAGCATGTTTGCCCTGGTCCTCAGCCATGCAGCCTGGGCAAGAAGGCTGTCTGTTATGGTGCCGGCGCCGGTCTCGTATTTGAGTTCCTCTATTCGAAATGACTCCTTTGAGGTGTTCAGGGCAATCCTTGAGGTCTCAAACCTGTGCCTTGCCTCTTTAATCCGGGACAGGGCATCTTTTATCTCCCTGAAGGCCACCAGTCTGAGGTTGTTAAGATCGTTCCTGGCTGCAAGAAGACGCTCTTGTGCCCCCTTGACCCTGGCAGATATGACACCGCCGCTGAAGATGTTCAGCCCTATGGTCACACCGCCGGACCAGACCTCTTCATCCCTGTCAAAGCCGGAGCCTGCCCTTCTCCCATAATCGCCAACAAGGTCTATGCTTGGAAGATGAAGTCCCTTCTCAAGCCTGACAGCCCTTTCCGCAAGTGTTACAGCCTCTGTTGCCTTTTTAATGTCGGGGCGGGCTTCAATCATCTTTTCAATCTCGGAAGGCGACGGTTCCAGCCTATCTATTTTATCTGCAGTCCATGGCTCCTTGAGCCTTCCTTCCACACCATTAATCATGCTTGGAGACCTTCCCATGAGCTGGGAAAGGGTATAAAGGGCCCTGGCCTTTTCTTCCCTGGTCCGGACAAGGGCCTGCTCCTGTTCCGAGACCTGGGTGTCTATTCTCATGAGTTCCACCGGAGCGAGCCTGCCTACATCGAGCCTGGTCCTCGCATCCGCCCGGACCTTTTTCAGGGCATTCAAGGTCTCTTTTTGGGCATTTTCCAAGCCTTCAAGGAAAAGTACCTGGTTGAATACGTTGGTTATGGCATATATAAGCTCCTGCCTTGTAATCTTCAGGGATTCTTCAGAAATCCTCTTTGAGAGCTCGGCCATGCCGATCTGCGTTCTGAGCCTTCCGCCTTCATATATGGGAATCTTCAAGCTCAGCCCTGTCCTGTACTGGTCTCTGCTGAATGTGGGGGGAGTGCCGCCAAAGCTCTTTATCGGGACCACTACCTGGGGATCGCTGAGCCTCGAATAAGAAGAATAGGCGTCTATTCTTGGAAGAAGTAAGCCCTTGGCGGCCTTTATTCCCTGCTTTGAAGCACCTAATTCATTAGCCTTTGAGAGTATGACCGGGCTCTCCTTAAGTGCTATCTTTATGGCTTCTTCAAGGGTTACTATCTCCCCCGTATGGGCCCCTGCATAGGATGGACAGGCTGTGATAAGAGATAAAATTGACAGGAAGATCGCCATCCCTGTTTTCATGTTCTATCCTTTTTAACTCTCCAAACTGCCGAAAATCATTCCGGTGATGGTTGCCACGATCACCACAAGGCTCACATATGCAACAGTCTTCCTTGTGCCCATAACGCTCCTTATGACCAGCATGTTGGGAAGGGAAATTGCCGGGCCTGCAAGAAGCAGGGCAAGGGCAGGCCCCATGCCCATCCCTGACTGCCCCTCCAGGACTTCCAAGGAAAAAACCGGCAAAAAAGACCCCCAGGAGAAGGATTGGCATTGATTATTTCTCCATCTTGGCCGCGGCTCTCATGGTCATGGCAAGTTCCTTGATCTCACCGAGGTCCTTGGTCATCATGGCCCAGCCGTACCAGTAAGCATAGTCAGGATTGAGGTGGAAATTGCCCTGGTAGGTCCGCATGCGGTGCTTCATGTACATCCGGAACAAGACCTGGTCTATATGAGACATCTGGTCCATATTCCCGCCGCCGGTCCTCAAAAAATACAGAAAGTCCGGATAGGCAAAGGCGTAATTGTCAGGCTTTTTGATGATGCCGTCCTTATAAAGACCTGCAACAATTTCTATGCCCTCTGCCAACAATCTATCCGCTTTCTGCAGCATGGAATCACCGTAAGCCAGTTGCTCTCTTGCGTACTTCTCAGAGTGGCACTTGCTGCAGGTCCTGATCATCTTCTCCCGTTCAGTGAGCCATGCCTCTTCGGTCAAGCGGACCATGTCCACGGACTTCACTGCATCCAGACGCGCGGTCGGCTCTCCTGTCTCAGGGTTCAAGACACCAAGGGCCTTGAGGATGGTCACCCTGTCAGCGGCCCACTGCCTGTCTTCAGGAAGGGGCAGTCTCACTCCGAGGAAGCCCCAGGCGGTCTTGTTCGTATGAGTGCCGTTCGGCAGATGACAGAACTGGCATGTAGGCGCCTGGGCATTCTCAGACAGCTTGCCCTTTTCCTTTACAAAGTGACGGGTGCCGTGCTTGGCACTGCTCCACATCTCCCACTGCGGATGATCGTAACCCATATGGCACTGCTGGCATGCTCTGGGGTCCTGGGCCTCCTTTTTTGAGAAGCTGTGCCTGGTATGGCATTCATCACACGAGTTGTTCTGGTAATGGTAGCCTTTGTCCTTCTGAGCCTTTTTCTGTGCCTCGGACTTGATCCCCATGTTGTGACAGCCGCCGCAGCCCCTGCCGCCTTCCATCAACTCATCAGGCTCGACATGAGTGACGGGAAGGGCGTTCAGGGATGTCCAGCCAAAGTTGTGCTTGCCCTTTGTGAACTGATCGAACTGTTCTTCGTGGCACTGGGCGCAGACGTGTTCATCAGGTAAGGTGACCTCCTTGAAATCCTTGGCGTTTGTGTGTTCCCCGCCATGACAGACCGAACATGTCACGTCTTCTTTGCTGTGCCTGCTGGATTCCCAGTCAGCTACCTGCCCTGGAGAGATCTTCTTGTGACAGGTGATACAGGCCTCTTCAGCACTGATTGCCAGGCCGGTGAAACAGAAAATGGCAATCAGGCACCCCAATGCAATGAACTGCGTTTTCTTCATGGCAATACCTCCTCTTGTTAAATGCTGCGGTCAACTGATTTCATCTTCAAGTTCTCGTGTGAGCACTCGATTTACCAAAATCAACCCATTATTACAAAATGGGCGATATTTATCACTCCAGCCATGATGCCGATTTTTTCCGTCTCAACCCTATCGGTTCTGAATTTATTTATGTCGGTGAACCCGTTATATCCTGCCTTGGAGCGGTTACCTTTTTCCGGGTTTCAAAGCTCACTCATCGCGGACCGGAGAGGCAGTGCAATCCGGCCCGCGGTTGAAACCCTGCAAAAGGCAAACCGCTCCTGCGGCAGGGCACGGACGGCAACTTCCACAGTGGACCACGGGTTCACCGGATATTTACAAATAAGGTAACCGTTCACGGGTTACAACGCCCGTTCGTTTTACCGCAAACCGCCGAACTGTGAGCGTTTACAGGGTGCTGCAGATGCGGGGCGTACGGATACGCAGACGTACTTCCTGTACTTCAGGTGCCCGACCTGACTGTCGGCAGGTAGGCAACAAAGCAGATGCGGTGCCCTGTGAACGCTCACAAGGAGCGGACCCAGTTCCAGGCCACTTCGTAGATCGACTCGACTTCCTTTGAGTTAAGCCCAGCGCCCAGACCCACTTTCCGTGCCATTTCTGCGCTCATGAAATCTTCCGGGGCATGGGCATCCGAGTTTATGATTAGTTTTGCTCCGTGAGCTTTGGAAAGCCTGGCTACATGGCCATTTGTGAGGCCGTGACCCTTCCGGCCGGAAATCTCAAGAAAAGTGCCGCTTTGGACTGCCATCTCCACCTCTTCTTCAGAGATCAGCCCCGGGTGAGCGAGTATATCAATGTCAGCCTCAATGGCGGCCCGATTAGTCCCGGGGCAGACAGGCTCTGCGATGGTCTCTCCATGGCATATCAATACATCGGCTCCCAGGTGCCTGGCCTCTTTTGCCAAAGGGGCAATCAGACTGGGGTGAACATGGGTCAGCTCCACACCAGGTATGAGTTTTGTGGAGCTGTAACGGTTGATATCTTTTGCTACCTTAATCAAACGGGGAATTACAAAATCAAAGTTGGATGAGTCGACATGATCGGTAATTGCTATGGCCTTATAACCCAGGATTTCCACACGCCTTACCAGTTCAGATGGTAAGAGCTCCCCATCACTGAAAAGACTGTGACAGTGGAGGTCAAACATCAGCATTTCAGCAACTCATATCTTATACTTAAATGCATTGGGATCCATCTCTTCCAGGATTTTTGCCCACTTATCTTTTTCCTCAGGAGTTCTTTCCCCGCTTATTATTGTCTCTTTAGCAGGCTGAGTCTTTTTGAGAACGGACTCGTTGACAAATATCCGGGCCTCAGCCCTCAAGGCGATGGCTACCGCATCACTTGGCCTTGCGTCTACAGTTATCTCGCGGTCTCCCTGCTTGAGGGTTATGAGAGCATAGTAAGTGTTATCCCTGAGATCGGATATCTCGATCCTGGGTATCTTTATTTCCATTGTTTTTAAGAGATTTACTGAGAGATCATGGGTCATTGGCCTCGCAAACTCGATCTTTTCCATCTCTGTGGCAATGGCAGTAGCCTCCAGCAGACCGATCCAGATTGGCAAAGTCCTTTCTCCGTTCTCTTCTTTCAGAATAAGTATAGGTGAGTTGGACTCAGTGTCCAAGGTTATTGCGTGTACATACATGGAAATATTCGCCATAACTTCTCCAAAAGGTGCTAAAATTTTTAAAAATAGTCATCAGCTGTAAAAAACAATTTTATAATATCCTTAGTATCTTTCAAGTAATCAAAATTTGTCCCTTTAAAGAATGATAACATGCCCTGTTTATTTTTACAGTAACAAACTTCCCGATAAGCTCTTGAGATCCGGGAAAGTTTACCACATGATTGCCTCTGGTTCTACCTCTGAGTTCCTCTGGATTTTTTTTGCTGACGCCTTCCACAAGGACTTCCTCTTCCCGGTCTTCCAGGGACTTGTAGCGCGCGAACCCGATTTTTTTCTGGAGTTCAATTACTGCTTCAAGGCGTTCCTTCTTGATTTCTTCCGGAACATGGTTATCGAACCGGGCCGCCCGTGTAAGGGGTCTGGGTGAATATTTAAAGGCAAAAACCTGATCGAACTTCACGGTCTTGAGCAGAGATATAGTATCCTCGAAATCTCTATCAGTCTCACCCGGAAAACCCACGATCAAGTCGGTAGTGAGGGTGATGTCCGGGCAGAAAGACTTGAGATTATCCACTGTTGACAGATATCGATCCCTGGTATAATGGCGGTTCATGCGTTTCAGGACCGCGGTGGAACCTGATTGCACTGGCAGATGCAGGTGTTCGCACAGTTTATCAATATCCCGGAAGCATTTTATTAAATCGAGGGAAAGATCTTTCGGGTGACTCGTTGTAAACCTCAGGCGTTCCAGACCAGAAATTTCGGCTACCCTGTGGAGAAGGCCGGGAAAATTAAGGCTAGTGCCTGCTTTCTTGCCGTATGAGTTTACATTCTGACCCAGGAGCGTAACTTCCTTGACCCCTTCACCTACTATTTGATTTATTTCAGCCAGGATGTCCTCAGGTGGACGGCTGACCTCGCGACCACGTACATAGGGAACCACACAAAAGGTGCAGAAATTGTCACAACCCTGCATTATGGTTACAAATGCCCGAACAGGGTTAGGCTCAGGCAGAGGGGCGGTGACCCTGGGTATTAAAAAATCATTGTTGATTTCAGTATTCAATACGGTCTTCTTGCTTTTTTCCAAGTCCCTCAACATTTCGGGCAGACCGTAAATGCACTGTGGCCCAAATACCAGATCAATAAATGGCAGACGTTTTAAAAGACGATCACCTTCCTGTTGGGCAACACAACCTGCTATACCAATAATCAAATCAGGCTTTCGTTTCTTGAACTTTTTTAAACGGCCAATAAGACTGTAGAGCTTGTTTTCGGCCTTTTCCCTGATTGAGCAAGTGTTTACAAGGATCAGGTCCGCATTATCAGGCTCTGATGTCAGTGCGTATTTCTCATGGAGGATCTGCGCCATCCTTTGGGAATCATACTCGTTCATCTGACAGCCAAAGGTGGCGAGGTAGAGCTTTTTGCGCCCCCTGTTCCGGGAACTGGCGGCATGTACATTGTTGAAACCTAATAGCTTCATTTTTCTATAAATTTAGGAATTAAAGGCAATAAGACACGTTCAATCCCTCAATTGATCCATTATCCAGGCATTACATCTTGAGTCCATACGATCAAGGCCTATGACAGATCTCAGAGATCTGAGGATAAGCAAAAGATCCTTTACAGAGCCCCTTGCTGCCTGCACCTCGACCAGTCCTGCACGTTGGTCAAGAGTGCTGAGCATGAACATGTTATCATATCCTTCAAGGATGAAACGAAAAAAATATACTGATGAAGGAGCAATGCGTAAGGTGAATTTTTCTAATCCAGCCATAATTAACTTAAATTGAAAGGTATAATCGAACCATGTCTTTATCTTCTTCTCCATAGCTTTTACGATCTTTTCATCAGGAATATAATCAAGTGCGTTCTCCTCCACAATAGCGGATCAATATACGCACCAACGACCGTAGATCCAAACAGTCTGTCTTGGCCCATAATGAACTCGTAGGGTTCCATGAGCAATTTTCCGATGGTCGGCAAACGCCTGTTTATTCCTGAGCAATGGTTTTCGGAAGAATACCATGAGAGACGGCAAAAATGTAGTATGCCCGAGGATTCTGTCTTTCAGGCCAAGCCTCAATTGGCTGCTGAAATGCTAATGGATATCCATTCGGAAAACATATTGCCTTTCAATAACGTTTGATTGCGAGGTATACATAGTTAACAAAAGTGTTAATTTGGTATATCTAATGAGACTGCAGGAACTGAATAAAATTAGAAAATTGTATTTCGGTTATGAGGAGATTGCCAGGGTCTTTGAGGTCAGCAGGGCTTCCGCCAAGGTGACTGCCAGCCGTTATGTCAGACAGGGACTGCTTGGGGTCAAAATCGTCTTTCCAAGAAGAATACATCGGGAATACCGAGGGGTGTTGATGAAATATTGACCGGCCTGCTTTCTGCATGAGACCCCGGCAGGTCAGGCTGAACTCTGAGGTTCTTCGACCTTCTTGTTGGTCTTTTCCGCTATCAAACTTCGAGTGCGGATCACCATAGGTTTAGCCATGACGCTTGCAGGTCTTGACTTCATTGACAGTATGTGCGTTTATCTGCGGAGAACTGGATGCGGTTGGATTGCGTTGAATGCAATCCAAAATCCAGAAAAAAGGAGATTCTATGACAATGACGAAACTGGCTTTCTTTAATGTGGATGAAAAAGAACAGGTTATACTATCAAAGGCATTTGAGAAAGAAAAGACATTTGAATTGAGTTTTTGTCAAAAGCCTATTGATATACACACCGCAACTATTGCAAAAGATGCGGATGGAATAGGAATATTCATCCAATCTCAGATTACACAGGAGGTGCTCGATCTGCTGCCCCAGCTGAGGATAATTGTCACCATGTCCACCGGTTTCGACCATATTGATTTAGAGGCCTGTAAGTCTCGAAACATCACCGTATGCAATGTCCCCGCTTATGGTGACAACACGGTAGCCGAATATGCGTTCGGTCTTATTATAGCCCTGGCCCGTAAATTGAAGCCAACATTTGAACGGGTAGAGCGGGGACTTTTTAGCCGTACCGGCCTCATGGGTATGGATCTCAAAGGAAAGACTCTCGGCCTGGTAGGAACTGGTCGAATCGGCTCTCATATGGCAAGGCTTGGATGGGCCTTCGGGATGAAAGTAATTGCCTGTGATGTGAAGCCAAATGTAACACTTGCCGAAAAGTTCGGCGTGACGTTTCTGAGCCTGGAGGAGGTATTGCAGCAGGCGGACGTTATCAGCCTGCATGTGCCGTATCTCCCGTCTACCCATCACCTGATTGATGCAGAGAGATTGCGATTTCTCAAACCCACAGCCTTGCTTGTCAACACAGCGCGCGGGAAGGTCGTTGATACCAAAGCTGTTGCTGCAGCTCTGCGTGAAGGCCGATTGGGAGGAATAGCCCTGGATACCTTTGAGGGTGAAAAAGTCTGGATTGAAGAAGAGTTTCTCAAAAGAGATGATCTGGCGGCCATCACGCTGAGGGAGGCTATGGAGAGTTTTTCAATCATGCATTCAGAACACGCAATCCTGACGCCGCACAATGCGTTCAATACCAGGGAGGCATTGGAGCGAATTCTCATCACAAGCGCTGAAAACTTCAAGGCCTATTTTAGCGGCGGTCCACAAAATATAGTCTTAGTAGCGCCTTAAGTTTCACCCTGGCGCTAAGGAATCAAGTTAAGCGGATAATGCGATTGAGCTACTCAAACAGAAACTTGCATCAAGAGCTCGGGTGCTGAGTGACGGGAAATGGTTGGAATTGCCGTTTTTTTCTTGCTATTTTGAGCATTCGGATAATTTAGAACCCGATCGTTGTCTTAGGAAGACCGGAAATGGGCAATAAGAGATATCAAATTTCCAGGGACAGGTATGATGCGGTCGTCTTTGATCTGGACGGAGTGGTTACCAGGACAGCATGTATCCATGCCGCTGCATGGAAGGATCTCTTTGATGAATTACTAAAAAAACGCTGTAAAGACGAAACATTTGAACCTTTTGATTCCGGTGCCGATTACCGTAAATACGTGGACGGCAAGCCCCGTCACGAAGGAGTGAAGGGCTTTCTTGCCTCCCGCGGGATAGAGGTTGCATACGGCAATGCCGATGATTCACCGGACAAAGAAACGGTTTGCGGCCTGGGAAACAGGAAAAACCGGTTGTTCTTGAAGCGCCTGAAAATGGAAGGGGTGCGGGTCTATGAATCCACCATAGACTTGATAGGCAGGCTCAGAAAGAGGGGCTTTAAGACCGCCATCGTCTCTTCCAGCAGGAACTGTGCTGATATCCTTGACAGGGCCAATATCACAGATCTGTTTGATGCAAAGGTGGATGGGATGGACTCCGAGGTCCTTGACCTTACAGGCAAACCCGAGCCGGACATCTTTTTGGAGTCAGCCCGGCGGCTGAAGGTCAGACCTGAAAGGTGCGTGGTGGTGGAGGATGCTGTTTCAGGTGTCCAGGCCGGACGCAAAGGGGGATTCGGCCTGGTTATAGGAGTCGACCGGGCACGGCAGGAAAAGGCGCTGAAAGAAGCAGGGGCCGACATGGTGGTCCAGGACCTTTCAGAAATAAAGACGGCGGCTGATATGAAGGACCTGCCCCATGCCCTGGAGGCCTTTGAGGAAATCAGGGAACAGATAGGGGGCAAAGAAGTGGTCGTTTTTCTCGACTATGACGGCACGCTGACCCCTATCGTCTCCCATCCCGAGGAT
>Ga0190304_1000872_pt1 | contig 13892 bp, 12 predicted proteins | sample 48700712_MG_FD_161670 | JGI IMG/M metagenome (GOLD analysis project Ga0190304, IMG submission 161670) | Hydrothermal vent sediment bacterial communities from Southern Trench, Guaymas Basin, Mexico - 4870-07-1--2_MG | ecosystem: Environmental > Aquatic > Marine > Hydrothermal vents > Sediment ... | reverse complement strand
GGATCTCTATGACCAGTTTTTTGATGTATGAGATACGCCAAAGAGAGGGCGGAAGGTAACAGAAAAAATTAGTTACACTTCGGAGTTCCAAAAAAACTATGCAGGATACTGGTGCTTTCTAACTATCAGATAAAAACCAAAAAGTGAGATATATTCTGCTTACCAGCAAAGAAATACAGCGGAAATATTCTATGATACATTCAAGAACGATCTGAATGGAGATCGTGTAACCGATCATAAGTTGGAATCCTACGAAGGGAAAATGTTCGTTCTGTTCATAGTCTTGGCAATCTTGACCAGACTGAAAAGAAAACTGGCTCAGAAACGGAACGGCAATAGGACTCTCGGGAGACTAAAGACCTACTCTCAACTACTGTTTAGAATTAGTACACTGGCAAAGGTTTCATTTAAAGGAAAGTATAAACCAATTTACAGTACTCCTACAAAACTACAGACAGAAATTATCAACAACTTTGATTTAAAATGGCCTGGTTTAACCTAACATGTTATAACTTGGGGAGGAATTACGGTCATATCATTTAAATGATAATCGGTCAGAAGTTGCCAATTATCACAGGTCCGAATCCTGTAGGACGTACTCTATCGGTCTACCTTCTTACCCCTCAATAAAACTAAAAGAAAGGGAAGTCAGTTAATAAAAATTATTTTGATTTAAGAGTAGTAATTACTCTGCAAATTCCAGAAGTTCCATCAATTCTTTGACAGCTTCATCTTTTTGAACAACTTTAGTTTTACGGACGGCTTTACGTATAATAGTTTCCCACTGTTTTTCAGGTTGATCCACTCTCATTTCAACAAATTTCATGAGAATATCCTCGTTATCAGCAATACCATAGATTTTTTGAGCATCAAAGAATAACATTCCATAAAGCTGATTTATATAATCCCCTACAGAAAGTGAATCTCTATTTAACTTGTTCTCAATATATTCAGCTTTTTTACGAGCTCGTCTTAACTCTCTGTCACTTCTGGCAATATCTGTACTTTTCATTTCCAGTACCTCCACTAGGATAAGCACTATACACCAATTCAAGAGGAAAAATCAAGGCATTAGATCACAGGGCAACAAGATCATAAAAGTTAAAAAATAGTATTTGTAAAATTTCAACTTATAGAGTAGAATGACTTGAGGATTATTCAAAATAACCTATATATAGTTTCTTAACACGGCAGCTGTCGTGGAGAAAATTCTACAAATTTACTTGGAGGTAAATATGAAAAGAGGTCTATTAATCGTACTGGCTGTTATGCTGGCGATTACAATGATTGGTTGTAGTAAAAAAGCAGATACATCCAGTGCTGCACCAAAGAGACAGTTTGCTACTATTGGTACCGGGGGTGTTACGGGTGTTTATTATCCTGCTGGCGGGTCAATAAGTAAGATGGTAAATAAAAAGTCTGATGTATACGGTCTAAAAGTTACTGTTGAATCTACAGGTGGTTCTGTATTTAACATAAATGCAGTTATGGCTGGTGATCTTGAGTTCGGTATTGTTCAGTCTGACAGACAAACTCAGGCATGGGAAGGCACAGCTGAATGGAAAGATGCTGGACCTCAGAAAGATTTAAGAGCTGTTTGTGCATTATATCCTGAATCAGTTACCCTTATGGCAGCTGTTGATGCTAATATAAACTCAATGGAAGATCTTAAAGGCAAGGTAGTTAATATTGGTAATCCTGGATCCGGTAACCGTGGTAATGCTATTATTGCACTTGAAAATGCTGGACTTAACTGGGAAACAGATATTAAAGCAGAAAGCCTAAAGGCTTCAGAAGCAGCTAAAATGCTGCAGGATGGACGAATTGATGCATATTTTTACACAGTAGGACATCCAAATGGTTCTTTTAAAGAAGCTACCGCTGGAAAAAGAAAAGTAAAATTTGTTCCAATTACAAATATTGACAAATTGCTTGAAAAATATCCATATTATGCTAAATCAGTAATTCCTATTGAATACTATCCAAATGCTGCAAATACAGAAGATGTTGAAACTTTTGGCGTAAAAGCTACTCTGATTACATCTGCCAGTGTTCCTGACGATGTTGTATATGCAGTTACTAAAGAAGTTTTTGATAATCTTGACGATTTTAAATCTCTTCACCCTGCATTTGGTGTTCTGACAAAAGAAAATATGATGGAAGGACTTACAGCTCCTCTTCATCCAGGTGCTCTTAAATATTTCAAAGAAGCTGGCCTGAAATAAATTTCAGTTCAAAAAAAGTACCGGTATCAAGTCTGATACCGGTACTTTTTATTACAGAGCCGCTTTCAAAACTATAACTGTTTATCCTGTAAAGGTATTCTAAGCGGCTTAAAATGCAGGAAATCATTATAAGCCCCAGGCTTTAGCTTATTACAAGGAGTAACAATGGAGATTCAGGGGAACGAAGCAGACATTAAAGAAGCTCAAAGAATTGCAGAAGAAGCTGAAAGCGGAAACAGACATGTAAGCGGTATTTCAAAATGGTTTATTCCAATAATAGCCTTATCGTGGTCTCTGTTCCAGCTCTCAGTTGCCTCATTTCTTCTTTTGGATTCTACTTTTGTACGTGGGATACACCTTGCATTTGCCATATCTCTGGTTTATTTAAGTTACCCCATGTTTAAAAAACCCAGAAAAAACAAAGTCCTTAATTTCCTCGCACGTTCAGACCGCTATTCTGTTGTTGATTACCTATCAGTTATTATTGCTGTCATTGCAGTTCTTTACCTTCTATTGGATTTTGTAGGAATCAGTGGGAGACAGGGATCCCCCCTTACAAGAGACCTCGTAATTGGAGCACTTTTAATCCTCTTTTTACTCGAAGCCGCAAGGCGTGCTCTGGGTCCGGCACTCCCAATTGTTGCCATAGTTTTTATGCTTTATGCATTTTACGGTCCCTATATGCCGCCAGTTATAGCATTCAAAGGTGTCTCTCTTAATAGACTCGTAGGACAACTTACTATGTCTACAGAAGGTATCTATGGTGTTCCACTGGATGTTTCAGCAACTATTGTTTTTCTTTTTGTTCTTTTTGGGGCAATGCTGGACAAAGCAGGAGCAGGTAAATACTTTGTTGACCTGGCATTTTCTCTACTGGGAGGGTTTAAGGGAGGACCCGCAAAGGCTGCAGTTCTTGCAAGCGGCCTGACAGGTATGATTTCCGGATCAAGTATTGCAAATACGGTTACAACCGGAACATTTACAATTCCATTAATGAAAAGTGTTGGCTATCCGGATTATAAGGCAGGAGCCGTAGAAGTAGCCTGTAGTACAAACGGCCAGCTGATGCCTCCAATTATGGGGGCCGCGGCTTTTATTATTGCAGAATACTGCAATATTGACTATTTCCAGGTTATTAAAGCCGCCTTTGTTCCTGCCATTGTTTCCTATATTGCTCTTTTTTACATTACCCATCTTGAAGCCTCAAAACTGGGTCTGCGTGGAGTTCCTCGTTCGGAACTGCCTAAATTTTTTCCAACACTATGGGCAGGCATTCATTACCTTATTCCTGTTGCATTTTTAATCTATGAATTGGTAATAAAAAGACATTCTCCCCAGATGGCGGCTTTCAGATCTATTCTTGTACTTATGGCACTTATTCCAGCTCAAAATATAGTTGTTGCAATACGCAAAAAAACTGATATTTTTGCTGCAGTTAAAAAAAGTGTAAAGGATATACTTGACGCACTTATAGCCGGAGGTAAAAATATGATGGGAATAGGTGTTGCAGTTGCAGCTGCAGGAATTATAGTAGGGATAGTTACTCTAGGCCTTGGTGGTATTATTACTGAAGTTATAGAAGTTCTTTCCGGTGGAAACTTTATACTAATACTAATAATTACCGCTATTGCCAGTCTGATCCTTGGAATGGGTCTTCCTACAACAGCAAACTATATTGTTATGGCTACATTAACTGCTCCTGTTATAGTTACACTTGGAGCACAGAATGGAATAGTATTCCCATTGATTGCAGCACATTTATTCGTTTTCTTCTTTGGTATTCTTGCCGATGATACTCCACCAGTTGGGCTAGCCGCCTTTGCAGCAGCTGCAATAGCTAAATCGGACCCAATTAAAACAGGTATTCAGGGATTTACCTACGACATAAGAACTGCAATTCTTCCATTTATGTTTATTTTTAATACAGATCTACTATTAATTGGAATAACAAATGTTTGGCAGGTTGTATGGATATTTATAACAAGTATTATAGCAATGTTTGCATTCGCTGCATTAACACAAGGGTATTTTACACAGAAAAATCGCTGGTATGAAGGAATTTTACTTGGAGTTGTAGCATTTACCCTATTACGACCCCATCTCATGGGTTCATATCTAAGAGTTCCTTCTGTAATTGCATCATTACTGGCACTTGGTTTATATGTTCTTATTTTTCTTATGCAGATGCCCAGAAAAAAAGCAGCACAAACAGCATAAAAATTGTCGATCCAAAATTGCAGTCATAATATCGTAGGGAGGGGTTTAAACCCCATCCCTACTAGTTAAGTGCTTATCCAATAACTCTTAATAAATTTTCGACAGTCAGCCCAAAATGAGCTTTAATATCCGAAGCGGGTGCTGATAAGCCAAACGTATCAATTGTAAGCATATCTTTATCTGATGTAGCAATGCCCTCCCATCCTGAGCGTACTCCAGCCTCAACAACTACAGTCTTTATACCGGAAGGAATGAGACTCTTACGAAAACCTGAGTCCTGTCTTAAAAAAGTTTCTCTGGAAATCATAGAAACAACTCTAATCTTTTTATCTGATGCTTTAGCTGCATCTATTGCAAGATTTACTTCGGATCCTGTGGCAACAACAATCACATCAGGAGTTCCTTCACAATCCAATGCAATATAGGCGCCTTTCCTGACTGTAAGAGTCCAACTGGAATCAGCTTTGGCAAATACAGACAAGTTCTGCCTTGTTAAGGCCAGAACAGTAGGGCCATCGTTCTCCAGGGCAATTTTCCATGCTTCCAGGGTTTCCTCAGCATCTGCCGGTCTTAAAACTGTTAACCCCGGGATGATCCTTAAGGATGCCAAATGTTCAACAGGCTGATGTGTAGGCCCATCTTCACCTACAAAAACAGAATCATGGGTAAATATATAAACTACCGGTAGTTTCATTAGAGAAGCCAGTCTGATAGCCGGGCGCATATAATCAGCAAAGACCATAAATGTTGCACAGAAAGGTCTAAATCCACCATGAAGAGCTATTCCATTTGTAATTCCACCCATTGCATGTTCTCTTACGCCAAAATGAAATGTTCGGCCAGTTCTGTCTGAAGAGCCGTAATTACCATAATCCATGGCAGTATTATTTGAAGGAGCAAGGTCTGCAGAACCTCCAACAAAATTTGGAACTGCATTGGAAATAACTTTAATAGCTAATCCGCTTATTTTCCTGCTTGCCGCACTGTCACCTTCTTTATATTCAGGCCAGGACACAGAGGAAAGATCAATTCCACCCGAAAAGAAGATATCCCATTCTTTTCTAAGCTTAGGATTTTTCTCCGACCAATTTGAGAAAAGTTCTTTCCAGTTGTTATAATCACCTAAAGCAGCTTCCTGTTTTTTAGCAAAGAATTTTACTGCTTCAGGATCTATATAAAATGATTCTCCTTCAGGTATACCAAGATTTTTTCTTGTAAGGGCTATCTCCGCTTCTCCTAAAGGAGCACCATGGATACCGGAAGTACCAGCTCTATTTGGAGATCCCTTCCCTATAACGGAGTTTAAAATTATCAGAGTAGGTCTGGCAGGGTCGGTTTTAGCCTGGCCAATTAGATTTATTATTCGCTCCGGATCGTACATACTGCTTTCCAGAGTCTGCCATCCATAGGCATCAAATCTCATTTTTACATTTTCTGTAAATGCAAGTTCAGTTGATCCTTCAATAGTTATATTATTGCTGTCATAAAAAACAATTAGTTTTCCCAGCTGCAGGTGTCCTGCAAGGGAAGCTGCTTCTGAAGTAATCCCCTCCATCATACATCCATCTCCTGTAAGAGAATATGTATAGTGATCAATAACCTTTGCCTCCGGAGTATTAAACTTTTCTGCAAGAAAAGATTCTGCCATGGCCATTCCTACTGCATTGCTGAATCCTGCACCAAGAGGTCCTGTAGTGGTTTCGACTCCCTCAGTATGCCTGTATTCAGGATGACCAGGGGTTAAGGAGCCCATTTGCCTGAATTTTTTTAACTCACTCATAGGCAGATTATATCCTGAAAGATGGAGAAGTGAATAAATAAAAGCAGAACCATGTCCTGCAGAAAGTACAAATCTGTCCCTGTCAATCCAATCCGGAACCTTTGGATTATGTTTTAATACATCTCCATATAACAAAGCCCCCAGTTCAGCACAGCCCATGGGTAATCCAGGGTGACCTGAGTTAGCAGATTGGACCTGATCCATTGAGAGAGATCTGATACTTGTAGCTGCTGCTTTTATACCTTCTAAATTCATATACTTCCTCCAATTTTTCCTTAAAAATCACAATATTATTTCCATGTATTATAATAAATTGAGGTAACTCGTGCAACGTTAATTGCAAATTGCTTTCACAAATACTTCATAATACTTTCAATACACCTTTACAAATCAAAATGAATCAGTAAAAATAATAGTATCGGGATTTACCAATCCGGCTGGAATTGCTGGATTCTGATCGAGAATTCCCTTAACTATAGAGTTCTTTCCACTTCCGGAAATAATAAAAATCCTGTTCTTAGCCATATTTATAAGAGTAAGGGTCATTGTCATTCGCTCTCTTACATCAAATGGAGATGGTGCAGTTGCAGGGATAAATATCCTGTCCTCCTCAATAGAAGGATTCGCATCTGGGAAAATAGAAGCTGTATGCCCATCAGAACCTGCTCCAAGGACTATCAAATCGAATCTGGGGAAATTATTTTCAAAGGCTTTTCTTATATTTTTTTCATACTCCAGAGAGCAATCTGTAACTGATTGATTTTCTGTATTTAAAGGAAAAATATTTGACTCAGGTATATTAATTTTAGATAGCAATGCCTGGTTAATCATCCTGAAATTACTATGAGCATGATTAGCCGGAACATATCTTTCATCTACAAAAAAAATCTTTACTCTTACCCAGTCGATATTTTCTTCTGCCAAAAGCTCATAATATCGAACAGGGGAACTTCCTCCGGAAAGTGCAAGAGTAAATACATTATCTTTTTTAATCTTTTTATCAATTAAACCTTTTGTATATCTGCTTGCAGCAGCACTCATTAGTTCTTTGTTATTAAAATTACTTAATTCCATCTTAATTTGACCACCATTCTACTTAACAATCCATTTTCTACCGTCTTTTTTTATAAATTCCTCTGATTCATCCGGCCCCCAGGATCCAGCATCATAAAAAAATAATTTTATCTTTTTATCTTCAAAGCTGGATTTATCCCATTCTTTTAGTATAGGTGTAATAAGTTTCCAGGAGGCTTCCACACCTTTCTTACTCCAAAATAAAGTCTGATCACCTATCATGCAGTCCAGCAGAAGTGTTTCATAGTCATCTGAGAGTTCACTGCCATAAACATCAGCATAATTAAAATCCATATCCAGCGGATAGAGGCACATTTTTGAACCAGGTGCCTTTGCCTGATACTTCAGAAAAACTCCCTGTTCCGGCTGAATTCCAAAAATCAGAACATTAGGTTCCAGATGGTTCTCATTAATATCTTTAACGAACATGGAATGGGGAACTTCTTTAAACACAATAGTTATCTGCGTTTTCTTTTCTTTTAATGCTTTTCCTGCTCTCATATAAAAAGGAACACCCTCCCATCGGACATTATCTATAAATAATCGTGTTGCAACAAAAGTTTCAGTAGAAGAATGGGGAGATACGCCTTCTTCATTTCTATAGGCTTTTATTTTATCACCATTTATCAGCCCTTCTTTATACTGTCCACGAATAATTGTTGAAGGAGAAGAGATATCTTTGAAAGGACGTATGGCTCTCATGACTTTTACTTTTTCATCACGTATTAATTCCGCATCAAATTTTGAAGGGGGCTCCATGGCTACCAAAGAAAGAAGCTGCAGCATATGGTTCTGAAGCATATCCCTTACAAGACCTGAAGTATCAAAATATCCAGCTCTATGCCCTACTCCAAGCTCCTCAGAAACTGTAATTTGTACATGATCGATAAAATTTCTGTTCCAGACATTTTCAAAAATTAAATTTGCAAATCTAAAAGCCAGAATATTCTGGACTGTATCCTTTCCAAGGTAATGATCTATTCTGTAAGTTTGTTCATCATCCAGATATAATAATAACTCCTTATTTAATGCAACAGCAGATTCAATATCTCTCCCAAAAGGTTTTTCAACAATAACTCTTTGAAATGGTTCGCTGTTCTGTCCTTTGTTTGCCAACCCTGACAGTGAAAGATTCTTTACAATCGTTCCGTATAGAGAAGGAGGAGTTGCAATATTAAATATTATATTATCTTCTGTTTTAAACTTAACAGAAAGATCTTTATTCAGAACCTTTAGTTTTCTATAAGTTTCGGGACTGTCATACTGTCCGGAGACATAAAAACATCGATCTAAAAATTCCTCTTTTTTACGACCAGAAACCTTTACCGAATCCTTCTCTATGACATCTGCTACAACTTTCCGAAAAGATTCATCTGTAAGAGAGGAACGTGCTACACCAGTTATAAAGAAATTGGGTGGGATTCTACTTCTTTTATAAAGTTCAAATAAAGCAGGCAGCAGTTTCCGTCTTGTAAGATCCCCGGATGCACCAAATATAACAATACTACAAGGCCCTGCTACTTCGAATTCACAAACTGGTCCGGAATACTTGATATCCATTGCTGCCACCCTTAATTAATTTTTTACTTCATTTAAAGATAGACAGCTAACAGATTACAGTCAAGAGATTAAACTCCGAACATATTCCTTACTTCTTCATTTTCACCAACATAAGAGAAGGCTTTTGAATCACCAAGAACTTTAAGGTACTCTATAATAGGTTCTAAAACATTTTCACTGGCTTCGTGTCTGTAGGTTACTCTTTGAAGAAACAGCTCCAGACCTTCCACACTTCCACCCATTAGGTCGTAAGACTGATTTGCAGTATCTTTTGGATTTTTATTTATATAGTCAACTGCAATTTCTAATTCTTCCATTAGTAGCTTTACAGCCTCAGGATGTTCCCTTGCAAACTCTCCCTTTAAAATCAAACCGGCATTGGGAAGCATTCCACTTCCGGGATGGATTTCATTCCAGATATCTGCATAGGAAATTGCAACCATTGCTGCATCTCCTGCTCCATGAAGAGCAAAACTAGCTTCAGGTTCCCGGAGGAGAACTGTATCAATCTCTCCCTTTATAAACCTGTCCTTAAATTCTTCGGGTCGTCCAAAGGGATTCCCAAAATTAAAGCTGTATTCATCAGGATTTTCACCTTTTTGCTTCATTAGATATGATGTAATAGCATAGGGAGGAGCTTCCTTGTATAGGGGAATATAAATTTCGTGCCCCTTTAACTCTGCGAAAGTTGAAGCTTTATAGTCTCTTGTTAGGAGATAAAAATTATCCCAGATATCTACAGAGGCCATTTTAAGGTCGTTTCCTGTTAAATACAGTTTTGCTGCAGCTGCTATGGCAGAAAAAGTAATATCTGCTTTGCCATTGGCAACCCATGCCATATGCTTTTCCGTTTCCTTCCAAATTTTAAGTTCATCAATTCTAATAGCATTCATAAGTCTTTCAGACTTTAATAAACGCATTATTATTGGGACAACTACAGGAGTGGCAGTCTGTATTACAACAGGGATCCTGTGATCTGACTGATCCATTTTTTTCTTAACTATTTCTTTTACTTTGTAAAAGTATACATGAAATTCGAAATAACCAATTTCCACTGTCTCATGTTCAAAACCCATAGGTTCAAGCATATTGATAAGAGGAATAGGTTCAAATTTTTGAACCAGCTTAAAACCGCTTCCTTCGGGAGTTTCCCCAGCCTTTTTAATAATTGCTCCAAAGGGATCTTCCTTACTGCTTCTAACATCAAACTCTTCAAATTCTTCTTTTTTGTCCCGCCAGTCTGATGCACCTGAATCTACTTTATATTTAATATTTAAACGAAATTCTTCTGCCGATTTAGTTTCTACGTACTGCTCATACCCCTCTTCCTCAAGCATTCCGATAATTGGAGCTGGATAGAAGGAATTAATAACCTGAAGGGCATTTCCTTCTGCCAATTCTTTAAGTCGTTTCATAATATCTGTAAAAAAGAAATCATTTCTATCTCTTACATCCATTACAATAAACTGCTTTATAGAGTTCATCCAGTCGGGTACAGGTTCTGTTTTTTTAATCTCAGGAGCAGCCTTTATACATTCAGGGAAAACCCGTTCCAATTCTCCAACATTTCCATTTAAATCATTTAAGGTGTGCAATATTTCACAAATTGAAAGATTACCCATTTTTGCAATATCATTAAATGTTGCCCATCTACCTACAGTAGAAAAAATAAGCTTATTATTTAATTTCTCAAACTTTGGTGAAAGCCCTATTAGAGCATCCTTAATACCAGGATAAGCATTAAAAGCATCTTTTAGTTTTGTCTGACCTAGTATAACCATATTATCTATACCTCACTTATACACTGGACAGGACATATTTCTGCACAAGCACCACAATCAATACAGGAATCTTCATCTATCAGCCTTTTACCGTCATCCTCTACAGAAATACATGATACAGGACAAACAGGTTCACATGCTCCGCAAACAATACAGGAGCCTTTATCTATTCTATAAGCCATACGTTACCTCTTGTTATTTTCTATATAGCAATATAAGCATACGAAAATATAATGTCAACAAAATTAGTTAGGTATACCTAATAAACCAGGTTAACAGTCTAAAATAAAAATAAGATTATGGGAAAAGAACTGCCTATTTCATTTAATTTAGTCGACCAAATTTTCATTTTTATGATAAGATCGAAGAATGTTTAATCAGACAGAAAAAATCTATCAGGTTTCGGATATTACATACCTGATAAAAGAAATTCTTGAATCATCCTTCATGGCTTTAACGATCGAAGGCGAACTTTCAAACTTTAGACCTTCGAGTACAGGACACTGGTATTTTACACTTAAAGATGATGATGCAATGATACAAGGTGTAATGTTTAAGAGGAAATCTGCAGGAGTAAAATTTCTACCAAAAGATGGTCAGAGAGTTAAAGTTAAAGGAACACTTGCTGTTTATGCCAAAAGGGGAAGCTATCAGATAATCTGTAATTCCATGGAAAATTCCGGCGAGGGTGATATTCTTGCAATGCTGGAAAGAAGAAAACAAAAACTTGCAAGCCTTGGATTATTCGACCTGGACAAAAAGAAGGCACTTCCTCTTTTCCCTTCAAAGGTTGCTGTTATAAGTTCTCCTACCGGTGCTGCCCTTAGGGATATACTACAGGTTCTTGACCGCAGAAGTTCCGGCCTGGACATTGTAATACTTCCCTGTCCTGTCCAGGGGGAAGGTGCAGGAGAAAAAATAGCAGAACAAATTAAAAGAGCCAATACCTTTAATCTTGGAGAAGTAATTATTACAGGTCGTGGCGGAGGTGCACTGGAAGATTTACTTCCCTTTTCCGAGGAATCTGTTGTAAGAGCAATTGCTGAATCTAATATTCCTGTTATATCTGCCGTTGGACACGAGATTGATACCGTACTTTCAGATCTTGCTGCAGATTTTAGAGCGCCAACTCCATCTGCAGCAGCAGAACTGGTATCATCCAGCAGGGAAGATTTAATTCGAAAGGTTACAAACCTCCAAAGCAGTATATTAAACAGCTTACTGGATAAAATAGAAAAAATTCACATCCTGTTGAATCAATTTACAGCAGATAATCTGGAGCGAAACTTTATGCAAATTCTGCAGCCCATACTTTTACGATTGGATGATGCAAAAGAAACATCTATTTTTATATTAAAAAATATATTAAAAGATAACAAACATAGAATAGAATTACTTAAAGCAGAGATAGAAGGCAATTCACCCTTAAGTATATTACAAAAAGGTTTTGCTGTTGTAACAGATAAAAAAACTGGTAAGCTGATAAAATCAGCAAAAAAACTTAAAGCTGATCAACTGATTGATATTAGATTCGAAAAAGATAAAATACTTGCCCAGGTAAAGGAAGATATATAATGAAAAATTTTGAAGAACGATTAACAACATTGGAAAACCTGAATGAAAAAATGAAAGAAGGCAGTATTCCTCTGGATGAAGCAGTTCAACTTTTTGAAGAAGGTATAAAACTGGCAAAAAGTTTAGAAAAAGATCTTTCAAAAATTGAACGAAAAGTGGAAATACTGGTTAATAAACCGGAAGACAGTACTGAAAAACCCAATCTTGAATTATTTGAAGGAGTGGATGAGTAGCAACCGGTGCTTCGGTCACTTCGATACATTTTTGCAAGCAAAAACACTCAGCAACCGGTGTTATTCAGAGGAAAAATATGATAAAACAGTTTTTTATTATTTCAATTACAGTTCTCTCTTTTCTTATTTTAGCAGGATGTTCAGAAGAAAGAAAGACTGTTCCTATAACAGTTGGAAAGGATATTTACCATATTGAAATTGCTGTAACAAGGGAAGAGCAAACAGAAGGTCTAATGCACCGGAAAGAACTAAAACCGGATACAGGAATGATTTTTGTATATAAAGAGGATAGAAAACTCAGTTTTTGGATGAAAAACACCCTTGTTCCTCTCTCAATTGCTTTTATTGCCAAAGATGGAACTATAAAAGAGATACATCATATGAAACCGGAATCACTAACACCAATAAATTCTGTTCATTCTGTCCGATATGCACTGGAATTGCCTCAAGGTTCTTTTGAGAGATCCGAAACCGGCATTGGAGATATTATAGTTCTACCTATACAGATTACTGACTATAAATATGAAAATTGATCAATATAAAACCTTGAACATCATTACCTGGAATCAAACAGCTACACCAAAGAATCAAAAAGCTCCTTGACATCTATATGAAACCCCTCAAGCACAACAGACTGGGCAATATTATTTTTATCTTCCCGCCAATTAGCAGGCGGAATGAGTGTACCTCCATCATAGTTACCAGATTTTTTACCTTCATCGAGTAAATGGAAAACCTGAATATACTTGTTTCCAGGATCCACAATCCAATATTCCTTAACTCCATGTTTTTCATAAAGCTGGAACTTCTCATTAAGATCTTTTTTTGAAGTAGAAGGGGAGAGAATCTCTACAATTAAATCAGGTGCACCCATGCAGCCTTTTTCAATTATTTTTGTTTTATCACATACTACAGAGATATCAGGCTGAACTATCGTATCTATTTCATCCTCATTCCCCATTGGAAAATTAGGCAGCATTACATCAAAGGGGGCAATATAAGCTTTGCATTTTTTATTTTTTAAAAAGATATACAGTTCGCCATGTATAACTGAAGCTATCCATTGATGGTTGCTCGAAGGAGCAGGGCTCATATCATAAGCCACACCCTCAATCAGTTCCCATCGTTCACCATCCGGCCAGGAGCAATATTCCCTGAAAGTGAATTCGTAATCAGTTTTCTTTAAAGGTACAGCCATCTTTTTCATCTCCTCAATTATATACTCTTATTTCTGGAAAAGAAAGAACAAACTCCTATACAGGGTGCCTTTACAAGGAATCACTTCGAATTTTCCCTTTCTAATTATTAGTATGAGGTAAAAGCTGTTTTTACTTCAGGATTTTGAGAGTTTTTATAATTTTTTTAAATGTTAAAATCCATAAGTGATTAAAATTGTTCCAAAAACTGTTCTCTTGACAGTTCTGAAAGTGATTTGGAAAAAAAAGAA
>Ga0190304_1000870_pt1 | contig 13894 bp, 16 predicted proteins | sample 48700712_MG_FD_161670 | JGI IMG/M metagenome (GOLD analysis project Ga0190304, IMG submission 161670) | Hydrothermal vent sediment bacterial communities from Southern Trench, Guaymas Basin, Mexico - 4870-07-1--2_MG | ecosystem: Environmental > Aquatic > Marine > Hydrothermal vents > Sediment ... | reverse complement strand
AAAACGGAAAACAGAAATTCCCAGTTTCCATTTCCAACGTGTTAACTTGCAAACTTTCTAACTTACAACTTTGTAAACGTGCATAAAGAAGGAAAGGGAAACGGGAAACAGAAAATAGAAATTCCCAGTTCCCATTTCCCAATTTCCAGTTCCCATTTCCCAATTCTAACGTGCTAACGTTCCAATTTGACAGAAGGCGATTTTGCATTTTTCAATTTGCATTCTGCATTGAGCCATCCTGCCTGTCGGCAGACAGGTGCGCTTAACATTTGGATCTCCGTTAAAATTACTCTGACGAAGTCCTATTATATTGTTCACTTTTAAAACAGCTCTGTCCCAAAATCAATTGCATTTTGCAAAATTTTTGACAAAAGGATAAATTTATGTTATGTAAGAGAAAAGGAGAGATTCACAAATTCTGAAATCATGCGGAAAGGGGTTATTCTATGAATATTATGGACTTGCTTACAATGAGTACTACAGAAGTGCCTGCAATTGCGATTGTTCAAACAACAGTAAATGCAAATATCAAGTACACACTAAGAAATCTCTTACTCAATGTGAATCTCTATGGACTTGCTGGAGTAGGTATTGACCACAGATACAATGTAGTTACTAGGCAGAGTGAAAACAATTTTCATTAAGTATTTTCTAAACTTGCCTTCCATTTTTAGAGGAGGTAAGTATGGTTTTGAGAAGGGCTTGTGGATTATCCACAAGCTTTTTTTTTGGGGTTAACACGTTTTTTATAAAATTTGCTATTTAGGCAAGGGGGGTGTGTTATGGGTTTAACAAGACGTGAGTTTTTAAGGATTTGTGGAGGGGGTATAGCAGGGATAAGCCTTTCACAGATGGTTATCCCTGAGGTAGTGGAGGCATTGGAAAAGGCGGCGGCTGGGAAACCACCTGTGCTTTGGATTCAAGGGGCAAGTTGTTCAGGATGTTCAGTGTCTTTGTTAAATACTGTACACCCAACTATTGCTGAAGTGTTGCTGAAGATAATTGACCTTAAATTTCATCCTACCATTATGGCAGCAGATGGGGAAATGGCAATAGATGCTTTAGAAAAAACAGCTTCTGAAAACAAAGGAAAATATGTGCTGGTTGTGGAAGGTGCTATTCCTACTGGAAAAGGTGGAAGATATTGTATGGTAGGTGAGAAGAAAGGAAAGGAATTTAGTATGCTAGAATGGACAACGGATCTAGGGAAGGATGCACTAGCAGTACTGGCTTTTGGAAGCTGTGCCACATTTGGAGGAATTCAAGCCGCAAAACCAAATCCCACTGGTGCAGTAGGTGTAAAAAAGCTCTTTGATATGAAAAAAATTAAAACGCCAGTGATAAATGTGCCAGGTTGTCCGTCTCATCCAGATTGGATGGTAGGAACCATTGCTCATATCTTACTCTATGGAATACCCAAATTAGATTATCTTAACAGGCCAAAAGTATTCTTTGACAAATTGTTGCATGATCACTGCCCATATCGCAGTTTTTATGATGATGAAGTCTTTTGTAAAGAATTTCCTGATAAGGAAGGATGCCGTTATAGCTTAGGCTGTAAGGGGCCAGAAACTTGTTGTGATGCCTGGAAGAGACGCTGGAATGGCGGTGTAAACTGGTGTGTGCAAAATGCTGTCTGCATTGGCTGTGTAGAACCTAATTTTTGGGATGAGTTTACCCCACTTTATGAAAGTATATAGGAGGTAAAAGATGACCAGAAAGCCAAAAGTCAAAAAAATAGTAATAGACCCAGTGACCAGGATTGAAGGTCACTTAAAAGTGGAGGTAGAGGTAAGTAAAGGCAAGGTGATTAATGCCCATTGTAGTGATATGCTTTTTAGAGGTTTTGAACTTATTTTAGAAGGCAGAGACCCCAGAGATGCTTCCCAGATTACGCAGCGTATTTGTGGAGTATGCCCTACTTCTCATGGTACTGCATCAGTGCTCTGTCTAGATAATGCCTTTTCTGTAAAACCCACAAGCAATGGCCGTATTCTTCGAAATCTTATATTGGGTGCAGACCATGTCTGGGACCATATTTTACACTTCTATCACCTAGTAGCTTTGGATTATGTTAAAGGTCCAGATGCACCTCCTTTTACCCCTCGGTATGATGGTCCAAAAATTTATAAACTTCCACCTGAAATAAATGAGTTTGGAGTAAAGGGTTATTTAGAGGCATTAAACATCAGGAGAATAGGACATGAGATGACTGCAATTCTTGGTGGTAGAGCCCCTCATGTTCATGGTTTAGTAGTGGGAGGTGTGACAGAGGCACCTACCGTAGACGGTATTGCTGGTTATTTGTGGAGATTAAATAAGGTAGAAGAATTTTACAATAAGACATATCTTCCTACTATCTATGCAGTGGCAAAGTACTATCCAGAGCTTTTTAAAGTGGGGGTAGGTTGTAAAAATTTTCTATCTTATGGTGTATATCCATTAAATGACCAATATAATAAATTTTTATTCAAACCAGGAGTGTATACCAATGGTAAAGATAGGCCTTTGGATCTAAATAAAATTACTGAATCTGTAAAATATTCCTGGTATGATGATAAAACTACAGGGTTAAATCCTAAAGAAGGAAAGACTGTACCTAAAATTGATAAAAAAACTGCATACTCCTTTGCTAAGGCTCCACGTTATGATGGGCTACCCCATGAAGTGGGACCACTAGCAAGGATGTGGATAGAAAATCCTGTAATTAGTAAACATGCCAATAAGTTCTTAGGAATGCCTGAAGATAAGGATGTACACTTTAGGGATTTGGGCGAAAAGGCATTTTCTGTTTTGGGGCGTATTGTAGCCAGAGCAGAAGAGGGGTGGATAGAAGTGCAGGCAATGAAGAATTGGATAATGGAGATAAAACTAGATCAACCCGTGTATGTGAAGGCTGAGGTGCCCAACGAGGCTATAGGCTATGGAGTAACTGAGGCGCCACGTGGTTCAGTAGGCCACTGGATGAAAATCAAAGGAAAAAGGATTGCCCAGTATCAGGTGATTGCCCCAACTAGTTGGAATGTTTCTCCTCGAGATGATGCAGGTACACCTGGTCCTATTGAGCAAGCATTGATTGGGACTCCTGTAGAGGATGTCAAGAATCCAGTGAACGTGGTAAGGGTTATCCGCTCCTTTGACCCTTGACTGGCTTGTGCTGTGCACGTGTTGCACATAGATAATGGGAAAAGATTTGTGGTAGACTTACCCCGTATTTAATTGAGTAAAGGTAGAGGTAGAGAAAAAATCTTTGCCTCTGCCTTTTTTAATTTATGATTTATGAAGATTACGGTTTTAGGAATAGGAAATATTTTATTAAAAGATGAAGGGGTGGGAGTAAGGGTTGTAGAGCACCTTAAAAAGTATAATCTGCCTAAAGAGGTTGAATTGATAGACGGAGGCACTGCGACGGCAAGTTTATTTCCTATTTTTACTGAGACAGACCATTTGATCGTCATCGATGCGGTTAAAGGCAAAATGTCACCAGGCACTATTTACCAACTTGGTTTAAATGATTTAATGCCTACAAAGAAGGCATCTATCTCTTTACATGATTTAGGGCTGTTAGAGGCTTTGGATATGGCAAAGAAAATTGGGAAAAGCCCAAGGTCTGTAGTTATTTTTGGAATAGAGCCCAAGGAGATAAATTGGGGAATGGAGCTCACTCCTGAGATAAACCAAAAATTGCCTGAGATAATAAAATTAGTTACAGAAAAAATAGAAGAATTTTTGAACAGTTAGTAAAGAAAATAAATTTTAATAGAGACTTAGGGGGCAACAACCCTAAAATATCCTTGTTTTACACCTTTTACACTGATTAATTTATCTGCCAATATTTTTAAATCCTTTGCTTTACCCCTTACGACAATAACCTCAAGACAATTATGAGAGTCTAAATGGACATGAAGAGTAGAAACTACACTACCTACAAACTCATGTTGTAAATCTATTAAATTATCAACTAATTCCCTTTTTTCGTGATTATAAACCAAGATAATTGTTCCTGTAGTTTCCTTACTGGATGTTTCTTCCCATTGCTGGGAGAGGCAATCACGAAGACACTGAGCAATGGCTTGCGAGCGGTTTTTAAACCCTTTCTTCCGAAGAAAAGCATCGAAATTTTTTAATAAATCTTTATTCATACAAATTCCAAAACGGACTAGGTTTGACATTACTTATCTCCCTCTTCAATTAAATTTAAAATTCATTATATCTCAAGTTTGATACCAATACTAGTCTAAAAAGTGAAAATCCTATTGGCTACTTGAGTCAAATAGGCATGTGTGATATACAATTTTGTAAGTCATATCTATGCATGAACTTGCTATTGCTCAAGGGTTATTGAAGGTAATAAGAGAGGAGTTAAAAAGACATCAGTTGTGTCATGTTACCACTATAAAATTAAAGATTGGGGAACTTACTTCAATAGTACCAGAATCCTTGGATTTTTGTTTTTCTATTTTAGTAAAGGATACAGAATTAGAAGGTGTGAGTCTAGAGATAGACAAAGTTCCAGTGAAGGGAAGGTGTTTAGGTTGTAAAAGGGAGTTTAATTACAAAAATCAAGATTTTTATTTTCTTTGCCCTTATTGTGGTAGTGAAATTGAGATAATTAATGGTAGAGAACTTTATATACAAGAAATAGAAGGAGAGCAAGATGGTCAAAATATCTGTAGTGAGGAATATACTAGAGGTAAATGAGAGGATTGCTTTAGAAAATAAGGCATTGTTTGATAAATATAAAGTATTGGTAATAAATCTTATGGGCTCACCTGGTTCTGGAAAGACTAGCCTGTTAGAGCTCACTATTTCAACCCTTAAAGAAAGATTGCGCATTGGTGTAATAGAGGGAGATATACAGAGTACATTGGATGCAGAAAGGATCAGTCACTACGGAGTGCAGACAGTTCAGATAAATACCCACGGGGCCTGCCACCTGGATGGAAACATGATTAGGGACGCTTTACCTTCTTTAAATTTAGAGGAATTGGATTTGCTGATAGTGGAAAATGTGGGCAATTTGGTGTGCCCAGCCGAGTTTAAGATAGGCGAGGATTATAAAGTAATGGTTTTGAGCATGCCTGAAGGTGAGGATAAACCTCTCAAATACCCACTTATGTTTCAAGAATCTTCTGTGCTTTTAATAAATAAAATTGATTTAGCTCCTTACCTGGATGTAAGTATAGAAGGAATAAAAGAACAGTCTCTTAAGGCAAATCCCAGCCTTAATATCTTTCCTATCTCTTGCAAGAAAAAACAAGGGTTAGAGCCTTGGTTTGATTGGATTCTTGAAGTCACAAAGAAAAAAATAAATGCATAGAGTTAAGGTCATTATTTGTGGTGTTGTTCAAGGGGTAGGATTTCGCCCTTTTATTTATCAACTTGCTCAGAAGCATAGGTTGGGAGGTTGTGTGACCAATACTTCTACTGGGGTGGAAATTGAAGTAGAGGGGGAAGAAGAAGACATTGAGGCATTCTTAAAGGATATATCTACAAAAAGCCCTCCACTTGCTTTAATCAATTCTATTAAGACTTATCCTTTAACCCCTTTAGGAGAAGAGGCATTTTTAATTAAGGAAAGCCAGGTCTATGCCCACCGTAGCACATTGATTTCTCCTGATGTATGTATCTGTGAAGATTGTCTACGTGAGCTATTTGATAAAAATGATAGAAGATATCGGTATCCATTTATAAATTGTACCAATTGTGGACCTCGCTATACTATTATTGATGATATTCCCTATGATAGAGCCAATACCTCTATGCGCAAATTTCCTATGTGTAAGGAGTGTGCTGCTGAATATAACAACCCTAAAAGCCGTCGTTTTCATGCCCAGCCAAATGCCTGTTTTCAGTGTGGTCCAAAAGTATTTTTATATGATAAAGAAAAAAGACCTATCTTTTGCAATGACCCAATTTTAGAAACTATTAAACTTTTAAAAAAGGGGTTTATTGTAGCTATTAAGGGGCTTGGTGGCTTTCATCTGGCAGTAGATGCAGAAAACAGCGAGTCAGTAATGAAACTTAGGAAGAAAAAGCCTCGTAAAGGAAAGCCGTTTGCTATTATGTCCAAGGATTTAAATGCCATCTCCCAATATGCCAACATTTCTCAGGCAGATAGAGAACTCCTTACCTCCTTTCAGCGCCCTATTGTGATTGTGCCAAAAAAGGAGCCAAATACGTTGGCAGAGGGGATTGCCCCAGGGATAAAAAACTTTGGTGTAATGCTTCCTTACACGCCTTTACACTATTTGCTAATGGAGAGGGAGTTTTTGGCCTTGGTGATGACTAGCGGAAATATAAGCGAAGAGCCCATCTGCATAGAAAATGATGAGGCATTTTCCAAATTAAAGGGGATTGCAGATTATTTTCTTATTCATGATCGCGATATTTTGCAGAGAAGCGATGATTCTGTGTGCCAGATTATAAATGAGAAAGTGCGTCTTATAAGAAGAAGTAGAGGTTATGTACCTTTACCTATATTTTTTGACAGAGATTTACCCCAGGTTTTGGCTTGTGGAGCTTTAGAAAAAAATACCATTTGTTTAACAAAGGAGAATAAGGCCTTTATTAGCCAACATATTGGAGATTTGGAAAATTTAGAGAGCTTACAATTTTTTGAACATGTAATATCCCACCTAAAGCGCATCCTAGAGATAGAACCAGAAATTGTGGCTTATGACCTCCATCCACAATACTTAAGCACCAAATGGGCCTTAGAACAAAAAGGGATAAAACTTATAGGTGTACAGCATCATCATGCCCATATTCTTAGCTGTTTAGCAGAAAATGGTGATTTTTCAAAAGTTATTGGACTTGCCTTAGATGGGACAGGCTATGGGGAGGATGAAAGGCTTTGGGGTAGTGAGGTATTGGTAGTAGATAAGGCAAGTTATAAAAGGCTTGCCCATCTTGCTTACCGTCCTTTGCCTGGAGGAGAAAAAGCCATAAAAGAACCCTGGCGCATGGCCATTAGTTATCTTTATCCTATCTATGGAAGGAAGCTTCTGGAGTTATCTTTACCCCTTAAAGAGGTCATAGAAAAGAAAAAGATAGAAAAGATAATTTATATGATAGAGCATGACATAAATTGTCCTTTAAGTTCTGGGTTGGGAAGGTTATTTGATGCTGTTTCTGCAATGCTAGGGATTAAATATTATATTGATTATAGTGCTCAGGCAGCTATTGAATTAGAGATGTGTCAAGAAGAGACAGATGAGGGTTATGAGTTTTTCATAGATACAAAAGAGATGCCCTGGAAGATTGACCCAAATCCTGTAATTTCAGCCATAGTAGAGGATTTAAGAAGAGGGGTTTCAAGAGGGATTATCTGTGGTAAGTTTCATAAAGGGCTAGTAAACATTTTAGTTAGGATTTGTAATCTAGCCAGAGAAAAAACAGGTTTAAAAAAGGTTGCACTCTCTGGAGGAGTCTTTCAAAATGCCTATTTGCTAACTCAAATGGAAAATAGACTCAAAGAACTAGGGTTTGTAGTCTATAGTCATTCTCAAGTTCCCTGTAATGATGGTGGAATTTCTCTGGGTCAGGCAATGAAAATAGCATTATTATCCTGAGATTAGAACTTTATCTTACCTTCTAACCAACCTAGTTTAATGACTTCCTCTTTACTAAACTCAGGAATGTAAGGTTTAATATCAAGAAGAGCAGCTATTTACAGAAGAAGGTCTTGACAAGAACCATGATTGTGTTAAGTTTTTGCAAAAAGGTATTACAAAATAAAATGCATATCTCCGAGGGCGTCCTATCGGCGCCCGTATTAGCAGCAGGTGCTTCGTTTTCAGCAGGTGGAGTTTGTTTGGGTTTAAAAAGGATGGATTATGATAGAATCCCTTTTGTAGCTATTCTCACATCAACTTTTTTCGTTGCCTCATTAATCCATATTCCTTTAGGTCCATCTAGTGTTCATTTAATCTTAAATGGTCTTTTGGGTCTTATCTTGGGCTGGTCTGTGTTTCCTGCCATTCTTGTTGCTTTGACCCTTCAGGCAATACTCTTCCAATTCGGTGGTCTTACAGTATTGGGAGTAAATACCTTTACCATGGCCTTTCCTGCCATCTTTTGTTATTATATTTTTGCCCCTGCTGTTAGAGGAGAGAATCCAAAATTAGCCATTTTTGGCGCCTTCTTAGCAGGGGCTGTCTCTGTATTTCTATCGGGCTTATTGGTAGGCACTGCTTTAGTTTTTACAGGAAGTTCTTTTATAGTGGCTGCCAAGGCTATAGTTGTGGCCCATATCCCTATTATGATTATTGAAGGTATCATTACTGCTAGTGTAATAGCCTTTCTAAGGAGGGTCAAACCAGAGGTATTAAGAATACGGAGCCAAAAAACTGTGTAAACCAATATGTATAATGGATCGTTTGGATGTTGGCATTCGGGCTTGCTATAAATAACAAGGATGTGAAGTGAAAGCAAAATTGACAAAGGGTCAAATAAAGGGCTATTTTCAGGTAAAATTTTTGTTTTTAATGGTATTTTTTTCTATTTTAACAACCAATGCCTTTGCCCACAAAGTTATCACATTTTACTATATAGAACATGGAAAAGTGAATACAGAAAATTATTTTTCTGATGGGAAAAAATGTAAAAGTTGTGAAATCATTGTTTACGACAACATCACGGGTGAAAAGCTTTTACAGGGTAAGACAAATACAGATGGTGAATTTTCATTTGTCCCACCTAAAATGACAGGATTAAAAATTGTCCTTAATGCTGGAATGGGCCACAGGGCAAAGGCAATAGTGCCAAAAACTGAATTAGAAGGCATTTTTAATAAAGGAGCAGAGGAAAAGAAGGTCAAAATCGAAATAGGTATTTCAGAAGATGAGCTTAGGAAGATTATCAGGGAAGAAGTTTCCAAAGAGCTCCAGCCCATTTATAGGCTTTTAAAGAAAATTGCCATGGATTTAACAAAGCCAACTTTGAGCAAAGTTTTGGCAGGGATTGGCTATATCTTGGGAATTACGGGGCTTATAATCTATTTTAGAAACAGAAAAAATGGTTAAAGAGAAGTTTTCTAAAGGAAACTCCTCCATCCACAAACTGGATCCACGGGTAAAGATAATAACATTCTCCTTTTTTTCTGTAGTAGTAGCGACTAGTTATAAATTTCCTGTAATTTTTATATCCTTTCTTTATCCCCTATCCCTTATCCTTGTCTCTAAGGTAAATTTAAAAGAGGTCTTAAAAGGCCTGCTTATTGTGAATGGGTTTATCCTATTTCTTTGGATCTTCCTTCCCTTTACAGGGGGAGGTGTGCCATGGTTTGATTTAGGACCTCTTACTGTTTTTAAAGATAGAATAGAATATGTTGCCCTTATTACCTTAAAATCTAATATCATCATTCTTTCTATGATTACCCTGATTGCTACCTCTTCTGTATTTTCCATTGTTCATGCACTCCATCACCTCCATATCCCTGATAAACTTGTGCATCTCACATTTTTCACCTTCCGCTATACCCATGTTTTATATAAAGAATACAAAAAACTCACCAATGCCATGAAACTCAGGGGTTTTAGTCCGGGCACAAACATCCATACCTACCGAAGCTATGCCTATTTAATAGGAAATCTTATTTTAAGAAGTTTTGACAGGGCTGAAATGGTTTGGAAGGCCATGGTTTGTAGGGGTTTTAAAGGCACATTTCCTTTACTTTATCACTTTAAAATGGAGGGAAAAGATAGGGTATTTCTGGTTTTATCCCTTATCTACATCTGCTTTCTTGCCACACTTGGCTGGAAATAACAATGAATACAATTGAGCTCAAAGATATTACATTTGGTTACTCTAATGAAAAAAATGTATTCAAAGGACTTAATTTTGTCCTTAAAGAAGGAGAGAAGGTAGGGATAATAGGACCCAATGGAAGTGGCAAGACCACCCTTCTTCATCTTATAGTTGGTATTTTAAAACCAGTTAGGGGAGAGGTTAAAATATTTGATAAGATTAGAAAAGACGAAAAAGATTTTAAAGAAGTAAGAGAAAAAATAGGCTTAGTTTTTCAAAATCCAGATGATCAGCTTTTTTCTCTCACAGTGGCAGAGGATATAGCCTTTGGGCCTTTAAATCTGGGCAGACCAAGAGATGAAATTTATAAAATTATCAAAGACACCTTAGCGGCCCTGGGGTTACATGGTTTTGAAGATAGAGTGACCTACAGGCTCTCAGAAGGCGAAAAGAAGTTAGTAGCAATAGGCACTGTGCTTTCCATGAAGCCCCAGGTATTACTTCTAGATGAACCCACTACAGACCTTGATGAAAGGAATAGAGAGAGGATTATAGACATCATCAAAGGTTTATCTGCATCGTATATTATTACCTCCCATGACATGGATTTATTACAAAAGACTACAAATACCATATACAGATTAAAAGATAGTAAGTTGAACGTTATATCCATTTAGTAACATATCTTTTTGCATTAGCATTTTTATCTTGACAAATTTAAGTTTATTGTGTTAACTTTTTCTAAAAAAGTAATACGAATTAGAGGAGAAAGTTATGAAAGGAGTATCTACGAAGATTTTAGTGGTTATGTTTATGGGTTTCTTATGTTTATTCATTGTAAAAGCCGAGGCTCATTTTCAGATGCTCATTCCCTCAGATGACATAGTAGAGCAAGGAGAAAACCAACAAATCCAACTTGATTTACTCTTTAATCATCCTTTTGAGTATCTCGAAGGCCTTATGAATATGGAGAAGCCAGAAAAATTTGGGGTTGTAATAATGGGTAAAAGAAACAATCTTATTGATACTTTAAAGATACATAAAATTAAGGGGTTAAAAACCTGGGAAGCAACTTATAAGATTAAAAGGCCAGGTGACCATATTTTTTATGTAATACCAAAGCCCTATTGGGAACAAGCTGAAGAGAAGTACATCATTCACATTACCAAGGTAGTGGTAAATGCCTTTGGCATGGAGGAGGGATGGAATAAACCTGTAGGCCTTAAGGCTGAAATTTTACCTCTCACCAGACCCTATGGTTTATGGGCTGGGAACACCTTTTGTGGCAAGGCGTTGGTCAATGGTAAACCTGCAGCCCATGCTTCAGTAGAGGTAGAATATTACAATGAAAAACATAGAATAAAAACACCATCTGAAACTTTTAATACGCAGGTAATCACCACAGATGACAATGGCATTTTTACCTATACCATTCCTTGGGATGGCTGGTGGGGCTTTGCTGTCCTTACTGAAGGAGAGAAGATTAATGGTAAGGATGTAGAAATTGGTGCAGTGATGTGGGTGAGGGCATATAAGCCGATTGGAAGATAAGAATGTGACCTTTACCCTGGTCTGGTTTTTTACCTAGATAAAGTAGAGTTTTAGACAAACATTAGTTCAGCTATAATTTAAAACAAGGAAGGTTTGCCTCCCGCGTTTTTATCTCCTTTCAAAATCTAATATACTATCGCCTGGAAAGATTCCTTGCCTTTATATCCAAATCTGTTAAATTAAAAGATACTATGTGCCTAGGAATCCCAATGAAGGTGGTAAAAGTCAACCTAGCCAAAAATGTAGCTAAGGTAGATATAGGGGGGACACAGCAATGGATAAGATTGGATATCGTTAATGAGGTACCAAAAATTGGTGATTATGTCATAGTCCATGCAGGCTTTGCCATTTATCGATTAGATGAAAAAGAGGCTCAGGAGACCCTCTCTTTATTTGAGGAAATGCTAAGGCATGAAGCTCCGTTACATTGATGAATTCAGGGATCCAGAAGTTGCCAGAAGATTGCTTTCTGAAATAAAAAAGATTTCTCGTAGGCCTGTAAGGTTAATGGAAGTCTGTGGCACTCATACTATGAATATTGGACGCTATGGTTTACGAGGACTTTTACCTCATCATGTTCAATTAATCTCTGGTCCGGGTTGTCCTGTGTGTGTTACTACTACTAAAGAAATAGATATGATGATTAAATTGGCAGAGGAAGATGTAACAGTAGCTACCTTTGGTGACTTGATGCGTGTCCCTGGTTCACACACCAACCTTAACCACCAGCGGGCTAGGGGGGCAGATATAAGGGTAGTATATTCAAGTTTTGATGCATTGGGCCTGGCCTTAAAAAATTTAAAGCCGGTAGTTTTTTTAGGGGTGGGTTTTGAGACTACAGCCCCTACTGTTGCTGCCACAATAATAGAGGCAAAAAAAAGAAGAGTGAGAAATTTTTCTGTCTTTTCTGCACATAAGCTTATTCCACCCGCTATGGAAGCTCTTGTTAGTAGTCCTGATTTGAGAATAGATGGATTTATCTGCCCAGGTCATGTATCTGTAATAATTGGTCTAAGGCCTTATAAAGTTTTAGCTGAGAGATATAAAGTGCCATGTGTGATAACAGGATTCGAGCCTTTAGATATCCTTCAAGGCATCCTTATGTTAATAAAACAAATAGAAAAGGGTAAAGCAAAAGCCGAGATTCAATACACACGTGCAGTTAAGGAAGAAGGTAATTTGAAAGCAAAAGAAGTTATGGAGGAGGTGTTTTCCCCTTGTGATGCGAATTGGCGCGGATTTGGCCTTATTCCCCAAAGTGGTTTATGTTTCAAAGAAGAATATAAAGAATTTGATGTGAATTCTCACTTTGATATAAAGGTAGATGAGGCGAAAGAACCCCTTAGTTGCCGCTGTGGAGATGTACTAAAAGGGAAGATCATTCCCCCTCAATGTCCGTTGTTTGCTAAAGTATGCCGGCCTGCCAATCCTATAGGCCCTTGTATGGTTTCATCTGAAGGTAGTTGTGCAGCCTATTATAAATATAGGGATTGGGAGATAGCATGATTAAACAAATCATATTGGATCATGGAAGTGGTGGAAAGGCATCTCATGATTTAATAAAAGAAGCATTCCTACCATTCTTTGATAACCCACTTCTTGCAGAGATGAATGACAGTGCTGTATTTGAAGTTGGTGGAAAACGCCTTGCCTTTACAACTGATTCTTATACTGTAAATCCTATTATCTTCCCTGGGGGAGATATTGGTTCCTTGGCCATTCATGGCACAGTAAATGATTTAGCCATGTGTGGAGCTAGACCTCTTTATCTCAGTGTAGGATTTATTATAGAAGAAGGATTATCTCTTGAAATTTTAGAAATTATTATCTCCTCTATGAAAAAGGCCATAGCTGAGGCAGAAGTTTTAATAATTACTGGTGATACAAAAGTAGTGCCAAAAGAGCAAGTAGATAAGATTTTTATCAACACTGCTGGAATAGGCATTGTTGAAACAAATTGTAATATTTCTGGTAAAAACGCAAAGGTGGGTGATTTAATTGTTATTAATGGAACTATTGGTGATCATGGAATGGCCATTTTGTGTCAAAGGGAAGGCATTAATTTTGAAACCCCTATTAAAAGCGACACAGCTCCTTTAAATAAGTTAGTAGAAAAAATATTAAAAAAAACAAATGATATTCATGCCATGCGTGACCCAACAAGAGGAGGTGTAGCTACTAGCCTGAATGAAATTGCACAGCAATCAAAAGTAGGGATTGAGATTTGGGAAGAAGCACTTCCTTTCTCTGAAAGTGTTTTAGGGGCAGCAGAAATCTTGGGTATTGATCCCCTTTATCTGGCTAATGAAGGAAAATTTTTGGCATTCATAAAAAGAGATGAAGTAGACAAGGTATTAAATGTTATGTATAGCCATCCTTATGGGAAAGAAGCAACTATCATTGGTGAAGTAAAGCCAGAGCCCAAAGGAAAGGTATGGCTTAAGAGCAAAATTGGTGGGAAGCACCTTTTAGATATGCTTATAGGAGAGCCACTTCCTAGAATTTGTTAATAATCATGGGCCATTTTAAATCTTTTTTACTACAGCTACAGATTTTTTTGACCTTCTTGGTGAAACTCAGCTAAAACTTTGAA
>Ga0190304_1000869_pt1 | contig 13896 bp, 13 predicted proteins | sample 48700712_MG_FD_161670 | JGI IMG/M metagenome (GOLD analysis project Ga0190304, IMG submission 161670) | Hydrothermal vent sediment bacterial communities from Southern Trench, Guaymas Basin, Mexico - 4870-07-1--2_MG | ecosystem: Environmental > Aquatic > Marine > Hydrothermal vents > Sediment ... | reverse complement strand
CCGATATCAGAGAGTTTCACATTCTCATGAAGTGAATCAAACTCAAAAAGTTTATCTCTTTAAGACACATGTTGAGAACCATGGAAGGTCTGACCTACGCAAAAAGCGGAGTCGATATTTTCAGGGAAGAGAAGGCGGTAAAAGGAATACTGAAATCCATAAAGTTTAACAGAGAAGGGATAGGAAGATATATAGGTGGGCACTTTGCGGGTCTCATTGATTTTGGAGATAATATTCTCGTGCTCTGCACAGATGGTGTGGGCTCTAAAGTTATGATCGCAAACGAGATGAAAAAGTGGGATACCATAGGCATAGATTGCATAGCGATGAATGTTAACGATTGCATATGTGTTGGTGCTGAACCAATAGCGTTTGTTGATTATCTGGCCATGGAGAAGACAGACCCAAAAATAACAGAAGAGATAGGGAAGGGTCTGGAGGAAGGGGCGAGAATGGCAAATGTATCGATAGCTGGAGGGGAGACGGCGACACTCCCTGATATAATAAATGGCTTTGACCTCGCGGGAGCATGCCTCGGATATGCTGATAAGAAAAAAATCATACTGGGAGACAAAATAAAGGAGGGGGATGTTGTGATAGGCATAGAGAGCGGTGGTCTGCATTCTAATGGATATACTCTGGTAAGAAAAATTATCGAGAAAGAAAACCTCTCGTACGATTCACCATTTCCAGGAGGTATTTATGAAGGCAAATCCATAGGCGAGGTACTTTTAACGCCGACGAAGATATACGTCAGAGAGGTGCTGGAAGTAATTAAAAATACAGAGGTTCACGGGCTCGCGCACATAACAGGCGGCGGCGTGAGGAATCTTCTCAGATTGAAGAAAGATATCAAAATCGTTCTTGACAATCTTCCGGAGCCGCAGCCCATTTTCAGATTCATACAGGAGATGGGAAAGGTTAGCCTGAAAGAGATGTATCAGACCTTCAACATGGGGGTTGGATTCTGCATAATCGTTTCTAAGAATCTTGCGGATGATGTGCTGGACATCATAGAGAAATCTGGAGATAGGGCTGATGTGATAGGGTATGTAGAAAAAGGTATGGGCGTTTATATCCCAGATAAAAAACTATCCTATGTGTAGACTTCTACTGCGCAATATTGATATTTCTGGATATTTCCTGTCATAGACCCTGGATAAAGAGATTTTTTTATCTTCCCAAACCTTTAAAAGGAATAACCTTATACCGCTTCCTGATGAAGCTTACTGACAGATGTATATCCTGCGGAAAGGGACTGATCGAGAAGGGCTTCGTTACATTTCCCTGCCCAATATGCTCAACACCGATAGGTAGATGCGTGAACTGCAGGGAGCAGGGAGTAGAATACGTCTGCAGTAAGTGTGGATTTAAAGGGCCGTAGGTGAAAATATGGGAGAGGTTATAGCTCTGATAAGGGTGATGCCAACAGAGATATTGAATGACGAGCAGATGGATGAGCTTAAAAAGAGAATCGAGGGAAAGATAAAGGATCCTGCTAAACTGGCTAGGATAGACATAAAGGATATAGCTTTTGGACTTAGGGCACTGGATGTTACCGTGGTGGTTCCAGATGCCGAAGGCGGAGTTGACCCGATAGCAGAGGAACTTGCTAAGATGGATGGCGTAGAGAGCGCTGAAGTTGTTGATGTTGGCAGAATATAAACATTTTTTAAGATCCTCTGCCCGTTCTCTTTATCTGTTCTGGAAATCTACCAGCTGATATCTCTTCGAGAGCCTCTACGCCGAGGTTTGTTGGGAAGTAAACAGGATGTGCTGATTTACTCCTATCAGCTTCAACCATCTCAGCCATCACCATTTTCTTGAGATGCCATTTCACGGTGTGATGATTGAGATTCAATGCCTTTGCAATTTCAAGCAGGTGCTTTCCCGGATTGTTTTTCAGATACTCCATGATTCTTCTTGCATTTCTGTTTCTCAGTATCGAGCCAGCTATTGCCCTCTTCCTTGACTGTATACCTCCCTCAACCAGATAGTACACCTTCTTTCCGCCTATTTTTCTGCTTCTTACAAGATTGCACTGCTCTAGTTTCCTGAGATGCCATTCCACGTTACTCGGTTTCAAATCCAGATCTCTCGCTATCTCTCTCAGATGAGAGCCGGGATATTCATCGAGATACGAGTATATGGTTCTCCGTATCTCCTTGTCCAGAACGTTCTCTGGAGTTACGTATTTCATCCCTCCCCAGAGGGCGAAGAAAGTGATGATTATAGCTAGGACCACTATCATCGCTATAATCCCTATCTCGATGGCTACTGAAGGCGTCAACTCTATACCACCTAGCAGAAGCAGAGGCATTATACCGTGCAGTATAAACGTCACTCCATTCATCCCATCCCTTCCTCGCCAAGTGTAAATATGAAAAACCTTAAATATTTTACTTATGACTGAATATTCCCACCATCGAATCCCCTTCTCTCTCTATCCTGACGAAACCAAACCTCTCAAACTGAACGATTTCTCCATTTCTGGCGGTTTTGAGAGATTCCTCAACAAGACCTTTCACTCTTTTCAGACTATCGGGATTGTATTTGTCATCTATGAACAGGGGGCCACCAACCAGGACAACAAATTCAAAAGATTTCTCTGTGACCCACTGTATCTTCTCAACGTCTTTCAGTAATTCATCACCCTCATATGTAGCTTTTATCTCATCCTTCTTTATTTCTGATATTCTCACATTGTAAAGATCTTTTAATCTGAAAATATCTCCTTCTCTCATGCTTTTTATATCTTCCCCGGGTACGAAAAAAACAGAGGAAGTTTCCACCACTCTGTATCCCATATCCTCTGTTGGATGAAATTTGAGTTTCTTTTTCAGAGCAGGTGCATTTTCAACATAAATTTTCACGGGGTCTGGTACGAAGAAAAATCTTCTGGCACGTTTATCTATGATCTTCCTGTTAACAGCCTCGAGCTGGTCAAATGTTACTGTGGATTCACTCTTTGAGACTCCCTGAGATAGAACAAAAAGTCTTATTGCCTCGGGAGTTATTCCTCTCCTTTTCAATCCTCTCAGGGTCGGAAGTCTGAAATCATCGTATCCTGATACCTTACCTTCATCTATAAGAGGCTTGATTTTTCTCTTGGATACGGGCATCCCCTCAATGGAAAGCCTGGAGAACTCCATCAGATAAGGTTTTCTCAGATTGAGTTTATCGAGAATATAGAAATAAACCTCGTCTCTCAATTCATATTCCTTTGTCCTGAATGGATGGGTTACTCCGGATAAAGAATCCTCGATTGCTCCGGCAAAATCGTAGGTTGGCCACACTCTGTATTTGTGACCCTGTATAGGATGCTCTGCATCGATTATCCTGAAGAGAGTGGGGTCTCTCATTGCGGTATTTTTGCTTTTCATGTCTCCTTTCAATCTAAGAACAGCCCCACCTTCCTCAATGTCCTTATGCATCTCCTTCCATAGGGAAAGGTTTTCATCTTTATCTCTTTCTCTACACCTGCAAATCTTCCCCTCAAACCTGTTTTTTCTTATTGTGGACTGGTCGCACAAACATACGTAGGCATCGCCCTGCAGAATCAACTTCTCTGCAAGTTCATAATGCTTTGGAAGATTTGAAGAGGTGCAGTACTCAATATCCCACTCTATGCCCAGCCATCTCAAGTCTTCTTTCTGAACATCGTAGTATTCAATTTTTTCATTCTCAGGGTTGGTGTCGTCAAATCTCAATATAAATTTTCCGTCATACATCCGGGCATATTCGTAATCTATGAATGCAGCCTTTGCATGCCCTATATGAAGATATCCATTCGGTTCTGGAGGAAATCTCGTTACAACCTTTCCATACTCTGCATGGGGCAGGGGAGGGAGAGAAATTTCCTTCTTCCTTTTCTCCTTAACCAGAAGTTTCGGCTCTATCTCACTCAGGATTCTTCTCTGTTCATTAACATCTAAATCGTTAACCTCCTCAACAACCCTCTCCACGATTTTTATTACTGATTTTATCTTATCTCTCAGATCTCTCCTTTCTGCCAGAATTTTTCCTATAACAGCTTTAACACTGGCTTTGCCATCATGCTGTAAAGCGTTATGAAGCGCATACTTTTTTGCCAGATTGTAGAGTTCCTCTTCCATCCTATCTTCTTCTGCTTATTGCATAATCGACAAGTTCTTCAAGGCATCTCCTTGCATCGTTTTCTGGTAGAACCTTGAGAAACTCCTTGGCTTTGCTTGCATATTCCATAGCTTTCTCCTTTGCATAGCTCAGGGAACCCAGATTATCCAGAACCTCAATAACATCCTTTATCTCCTCATCCTTTGCATCTTTTTTACCTAGAATCGATAGTATGAGCCTCCTTTCCTTTTCATCTGCTCTTGCCATAGCATGGATTATCATGAGGGTCTTTTTACCTTCTCTTATATCATTCCCTATTCTTTTTCCAAATTCCTTTTCCTCTCCCTTGAGATCGAGATAATCATCCCATATCTGAAAACCCAGTCCCAGTGATTTGCCGTACATTGAGAGAGCCTTTATCTCTTCATCACTTCCTCCGCCTATTATGGCGCCGCCCTCCGCGGAGCATGAGAAAAGTGCTGCCGTCTTTTTCTCTATCATCTTTATGTATTCCTCCTCGGTGACATCTTCTCTCCTCTCGAAATTCAGGTCCATGTATTGCCCCTCGCAAATTTCCTCTATACATTTTGTAAGGAGGAGGCTCAATTTCCTGAAGACATCCTTGTTCACATCAAGTTTGTGCAAAGCTTCATAAGATTTAGCAAAAAGAAGATCGCCGGCTATTATGGCTGTTTCTTCGCCGAACTTTATGTGAGTTGTCTCGATGTTCCTCCTGAGAGGAGATCTATCCATTATGTCATCGTGCACGAGCGTGAAATTGTGCATCAGCTCTATCGCCATTCCGAAAGGTATGGATTTCTTCCAATCCTCCCCAAAAACTTCTGTCGATAGAGAAACCAGCAGAGGCCTTAATCTTTTTCCACCAGATAACGGTAAATATCTTGTTGCATCATAGAGCCTCTCCGGCTCTTTTACACGGAGAAATTCATCAATCTCCCTGTTTATTATTTTTATTCTTTCTCTGAACACCTCCATCAGATCCATAGCTCTACCTCCGCTGATTTGAGCTGCTCAACATTTTCTGCACCTACCAAAAACATAGCAGATCTTACCTCTTCTGTTATTGCTTCCATCTCCTTCATTGCTTCTTCCAGCCCATTCACGGCAGCCCTCAGCATTGTATATGCAATCCCTGCGCAATCGGCGCCAAGCGCTATGGCTTTTGCAGCATCAAGTCCATTTCTTATACCACCTGATGCTATGATAGTTATTCCATCATTCACAACTTCTAAAACTTCCATTAATGATACAGGTGCAGGTATCCCCCAGTCCCAGAAGGTTTTACCCAATCTTTCGTACAGCCAGCTGTTCATCATCTTTGCTCTGTAATACTCTATTGCAGCAAAACTCGTTCCACCATATCCGCCAATATCTATTCCCGCGATATCAAGTTTTGACAGTTTTTTCGCAACGCTTCCAGATATGCCTGCACCCGTCTCTTTTACTATGATAGGGATACTGAATTCCTCTGTCAGAAAATCAATGGCATCGATGCAACCCCTTGCATGGGTTTCTCCTTCTGGTTGGATTACTTCTTGTAAAAAGTTTAAACATATGGCAAGTGCATCAGCATCAATCATGTCTATTATCTTTTCTATATTCCCGGTCAATACCTTTTTATCCCACTGTACTATCTGGGAAGCTCCTATGTTTGCTATTTTTAAAGGTACGTCGAATTCCTTTACAATGGAATATGTATCCTTCAGATTCTCATTCTCCAGAGCAGACCTTTGAGAGCCAACACCCATGCCGATTCTGTACTTCTCCGCAACCCTAGCCAGAATCTCGTTTATCTTTTTTCCTTCCCTGTAACCACCGGTCATTCCGGAGATAATAATCGGAGCTTGAAGCTCTCTGCCAAAAATATTTGTGGAGAGATCTATTTCATCCATATTGATTTCCGGAAGCGCATTGTGCACAAGACGAACATCATCCCAGAAGTTGTAATCAGCTCTCACATTCTCATTCACAGCTATATCAACATGCTCCTTTTTTCTTTTCTCTGTTTGATTCATGCTAACACCCGATGACACGAGTTCTTTTTACCTTCTTTCCAGTCAGTACCCCGTATACTCTACCTATTTTATTACCGTTTACAACAAACACGTCAACTCCATTATTTGCTATCCTTTTTATAATATCTATTTTTTTCCTCATTCCGCCGGTAACATCGATATAGGAACTCTCCTCCGCAGAAGGAAGCTCATCCACTCTCACATCCTTCAGAAATTTGGCATTTCTGTACTTCTTGGGGTCTCTATCAAAAATCCCATCTTCATCCATAATAAAAACTACCTTATCGGGCTTGAAATGAAGAGCAAGATGAAGGACTATATCATCACCCGAACATATGGAAAATCCCTTCTCTGAGTCGAAGACCACATCTCCAAACGATACTGGGGTGAGACCTATTGAGAGGGCTTTATCAAACTTGCTCAAATCAATGCTTTCAATCCTTCCATTCCTCATCTCGATAAAGCATAGAGGAGATATTGATACTGATGGTATACGATGTTTGAACAAAACATTCATGACCTCGCTGTTGAGCAATCTCACACTGTGATGGGTCAGATGAAAACCCTCCAGCTGGCTTCTCTCTTTTAGACCTCTGTGCAGTTGATATCTCTCTGCTGGAATATGACCAAAGGAGCCGGCGCCGTGGACGATGGAGAATTTTTCACCGGACTTTTTGATTTCCCATATCAATCTGTCGATAATTCTCTTTCTTATCTTTCCCTCTGTCCTTTTATCTGTTATAACGCTTCCCCCGAGCTTTACGACAATCATCTTTCCTAAAAAAGATTTGGATTAAAAATAGTTTCTGGTTAAATAAAAAATAGGTAGGAGGTTAGTTCACTGGAAGTTTGTCTGGTCCGGGAGATCGAAAGCTGTAACCTTTGATGCAAAACCCATGAAGAATATGTGGTCCTTCTCGAGAGGTGAGCCCCTGATCTTTATGTAGAGTCCTATGAAATTCTTCATTATTCCTAATTGCCACCCTGTCAGGAGGCGTATCTTTGCGTTAACGGGATCAATGATAACGGTCTGACTCTTTATCATGTAATCCTTTGTTCCAAAGTAGTGCCACACGGTGAAAAACTTGAAGAAACTGACCTTCGGGTCTGTTTTGATGTTTATCCTCTTGCCATACCCATTGCTTATGATGAGAACCCTATCATGGAGAGGTCCTCCACCGCTGATGGAACTGAGTAAACCGAGTAACGGGAACCTCTGCTCGAGTATCTTTGATATGTTTTCGGTGATGTTTGTGATGTTCTCATTCATACTCTGTATAGCTTTCATGATCATCTTTATCAGGTCAAAGAGACTCGTTATATCCTCTTTGGACATTGTGGAAACAGTGGAAATTTCCTTCCCGTTGCTGTAGAGTGTCATCTCTACCGTGTACTCCTTTTCCTCCTCTGTAGCTCCTGCCACCAGTGCCGCTGGTGTGAGCAGGAACATTAACGATATCGATAGCGCGAGTAACATCTTTCTATTCATACTCGTCACCTGTGTTATTAATCGGAGCCAGCATTTATATAATTTTCGTGAAAATTATTACCGAAATTGAAACCTACCAACAGGTTTTTAAGTGAGAAGTTGCCATACATTATATTCGGGGCAGAGAGAAGGATGTTGGAGGAAGATATTGATATACTGAAAAGGATATTCGCCAAAAACGATCCCCTTAAATGTCCTGAATGTGGAAGTTTTCTGATTGTGATAGAGCTTCCACCATCCTATGGTCCGCACGGAATAATCGTGAACGCTTATCTGGAATGTCCCAAGTGTGGTTTCAAGAAAAGGGTCAATACCTTTACCGTTTATGGGGCTGTGAGAGATTATACAGAGAATACTGTAGAGATAGGGAGCTGGTCAGAAACAGGAGGGAGAGAGATAAATACGTTCCATCATATCCTTAGCGAGAAACTTCTCAGAGAGCTGAAAGAGAGCCAGGACCTTGTAGAGTTCCTGGTCGTTGATGATACAATCATAGCAGTTATCGGGTGATTTTTTAGAAAAGCGGGCTCGAGGGGATTCGAACCCCTGACCAACAGGTTAAGAGCCTGTCGCTCTACCTGGCTGAGCTACGAGCCCTGGTATTACTATAAAAACAAATTTCGATATTTAGATATTACTGTTGGTTGCTGCATGCAGCTATATCCTCAACATAAAGATACACCGGAATCACAATCATTTTTTACTACCTTATCAATATCATTTTGGTGATGGTAACATGAAGGTACTGGTGACGGATAAACTTGCTGATGAAGCGATAAAGATGTTGAAAGATAATAACTTTGAAGTTAAGTACGAAGAGCTTGACCATGATTCTCTGCTGAATGAGATACCGGAGTACGATGCCCTGATAGTGAGAAGCAGAACAAAGGTCACAGCGGATATCGTTGAGAAGGGCGCATCCGGAAACCTGAAGGTCATAGGGAGAGCAGGCATAGGCGTGGATAATATAGATGTCAAAAAGGCAACAGAACTGGGAATAAAGGTGGTCAATGCACCAACAGGTTCAACAATCAGCGTCGCCGAGCTTGCGGTTGCGCACATGCTTGCACTTGCCAGATCCATACCAAAAGCAGACAGTTCCATGAAGAGGGGAGAATGGATAAAGAAACAGCTGAAAGGAGTAGAACTTTACGGCAAAACCCTTGGTCTCATCGGCTCCGGGAGAATAGCCCAGCATGTTGCAAGAATAGCGAAGGGCCTTGGGATGAATATCCTCGTGTACTCTCCTCACTGCACCGACGAAAAAGCCCAGAAAATGGGAGCAAAGAGAGCGACACTGGAAGAAGTTTTGAAAGAATCGGATTTTGTATCTCTTCACATTCCAAAAACAGAAGAGACATACCATCTCATCGATGAAGAAAAACTCTCTCTTATGAAACCAACGGCATATCTCATAAACTGTGCAAGGGGAGGAGTTGTTGATGAAGATGCTCTTTACAGATTTCTCAAAGATGGAAAAATAGCAGGAGCAGCGATAGATGTTTTCGAAGAAGAGCCCCCCAAAGGAAGCAAACTTCTGGAACTGGAGAACGTCATTCTCTCTCCTCACATCGGGGCAAGCACCAAGGAGGCGCAGATAAGAGCGGGAACAATATGTGTGGAGCAGGTCATGAAGGTGTTGAGAGGAGAAGAGCCGGATTTCTGGGTAAACAGGCAATGAAAAAATTTGATGATATACTTTCCAGGATAGGAGACAGAATGCGAGAACTCGACAGTATAAGGGAGAAAACCCTCTCTCAATCCAGAGAGATTATATTGAATTGCAGGAAGTGCATACAATCCATACATAATGGCGATTTTGAAAAGGCAAAAAAACACCTCATATCAGCCGGTCGAAGATTGAAAACCCTCTACAAAATGCTCGATGGTTATCCAGAGATTAAGAGTGCGGGATTCGTTGAAAACGCATCCCAGGAGTTTGTTGAAGCGAAATGCCTGTACAATCTTGAGAGGAAAGGGGAGCTTCCTGACCCCGATAAACTCGGTGTATCATACGTGGCTTTCCTGCTGGGTTTGTGTGATTTGATAGGCGAACTGAGAAGATTCTCTCTCGATTCCATGAGACACGGAAATATAGATGATGCAAATCGCTATCTGGAAATGATGGAAGAGATATATGAGTCCATCATGGATTTCGAGTACCCCTCTTCTCTAAAAAGAAAACAGGATATTGCGAGAGGCCTGATAGAGAAAACGAAGAGCGAACTTGCTGTTGCCAGCTGCGAGAAAAGGATAAACGACAAGATAGAGGAATTCAGGGGTCTGCTCGATATCGTGGAGAAGAACAAACTGGAAGAAAAGAAAAAAAGAGAAAAACCAGACTTGGATATAGATAGGGTGTGGTAAAAACTGGTCTTTTCAAAACCTATAAATACACCATCAATCTCTGGGTGAGGGGCAGATGAAACAACCGGCTGGCCTTATATATGGGGATGTTGGAACAACAAGATTCAACTTCATAGTAGAGGACCCCACTTTACAGAAGTTTGATTATATATCAACATATCACAAGGAAGGAACCATACTTGCCCAGGTGACAGAGATAAAGAGGATATCCGATTTACCTTACGAAAGCATAAAAGCACTCTATGGAAACGGAGACAACTCGCCAAAAAGAATAGAGAGCAGTTTAACCGCAAGAGCGGAGGTTATTGGTTACAGGGATGGGAGAGGCCTGCTTCAAACTCCAAGAACACCTTTTGAGATAGGTCAACCCGTTTACAAGGCTGAAGAATCTCTGGTCAGAAAGGTCCTTGGATTGTACGCAGATGAAAAGGCAGGAGCCTACATAGGTCTATTGAAGGGTCATGATATACCCGTTTATCTTTCCATAGATACGCTTGTGCAAAAGCATGTTTGTATACTTGCAAAAACGGGCGCCGGCAAGAGCTATGCATGTGGTGTTCTGATTGAAGAATTGCTTAAAAAGAAGATACCGGTGGTTATAATAGATACCCATGGAGAGTATCCTTCTCTTGCTCATCCCAATAAGAACAAGAAAGAGCTCAAGTTGATGGAGAGATTTAGAATAAAGCCCAGAGGATATGCGAGCCAGATAGTGGAGTATTCTCCTTTCCCGAGGAGAAAGGGGGAGTTGTTGAGACTCAACGGTGTGAATCTTGAAGCAAGAGAGATTCTTGACCTTCTCTCTGCAAAGCTCACCGGACCGCAGATAGGTGTTCTGTATCAGGCAATAAAGGAACTTAAGGAGTTTAAGGAAACATATACGCTCAGAGACATCATAGAAAGAGTATCTCTATCAAAGAGTAACGCAAAGTGGAATGTTATGACCGCCCTTGATGCCCTGGATTCCACGGGTATTCTTTCTGACCAGGGTATATCCCCTCAGGATATAGTCAAGAAAGGCAGATGTTCCATCATAAATCTGAAAGGTGTCCCTCCTGATGTTCAGGAAATCGTGGTGGCAAGATTGACAAAGGAGCTCTTTGATGCGAGGAAAGCCGGACTTATTCCGCCATTTATGTATATAGTTGAGGAGGCACACAACTACTGCCCCGAGAGGGGTTTTGGAAACGCCATATCTTCTCAGATATTAAGAACGGTCGCATCTGAAGGAAGAAAGTTCGGTATGGGTCTGTGTGTTGTGAGTCAGAGACCCGCAAAGGTTGATAAGAACGTCATATCACAGTGTAATACACATCTTATACTCAAGGTCACCAATCCAAATGATGTGAGAGCAATCGTCCAATCAGTGGAGGGATTAACCACAGATACCGCGGATGAAATCCAGAGATTGCAGGTTGGAGTCGCTCTTGTATCGGGAGGCAGTCTCGCTAAACCGGTGATGGTTGAGATTAGAGTTAGAGAGACAGACCACGGAGGGAGGTCTGCTAAGATTATATCTGGTGAGGAAGGTCCAATTGATTTCAGAGCCATCAAGATGAAAAGAGAGGAAGTACCCCAAATACCCGCGCCTGCCGTGACAGGTTTAGCTCAACAGGTAAAGAAGGAAAAGCCGAAAAAGGCAGAGATAGTTCACAGAGTTGCAAACAGGCTGGGATGGGTATCTACAGATGATCCGGATGAAACGATATCCATTTTATCTAAGGAAGCCAAGAAGATGGGAGAGGACCCGTTTAAATATCTTCATACCCTAGCAAAACTGGGAGAGAAGTTTTGTAAGGAAGAAAATCCAAACTGTATAAAATGTCCCATGAGGGATAGATGTAGATACAGGTTGACAAGGGTAAGGGAGATTCGATGAGGAATTACATTCTCTTTCTGAGCATAATTATTCTCATCTTTTCTGGATGTCTGGATAACCTGTTTGGAGAGGTCATCTATGAGAAAACACCGACAACAATCGAGTACAAGATATCATATGGATATATTATAAATGTGAGTGGAAATGGAAAGATAAACATCACCTATACATGTCCTCTTCCAGATGCACATAAACTTCAGAACCTCTCGATAGTTGGTAATTACTCTTACAGAAAAGCAAAGTATGGAGAAAACGAGATGATTGTATGGTCATTTGAGAAAGAAAATACAAAGTCCATAAAGTTGGGTATCTCTGCAGAGATAATCTCTAATGCTTTTCTTGTCAATCTTAACGGGAGCACTGCACTTGATATAGAGGATATCAACCAGCACCTGAAAAAAATCTACTGCAGGGATGAAGGGATAGAAAACAGGACACTGATACAGGTTACGAATGGAGAGATAAAAACCATTGCAGACAAGTTGAGAACTTCAGACAATGCATTTGATGTGGGAAAGAACATCTTTGTGTGGCTGAAAACTCATACTACTTATGTCTATCATCAAACGGAGGAGAAGGCGCCACAATCGGCAATAGAGACACTCAAACTGAAAACGGGGGATTGCGATGATTTGTCTATACTTTACATCTCTCTTTGCAGGTCCGCAGAAATCCCTGCAAGGCTGGTCAAGGGTTATCTGATTGTTGAGGAAGATAATGATTACAAGGTTATACCTCATGCCTGGGCGGAGATATACACGGGCATGGGCGAGAATGGATGGATACCTGTTGAGTGTGCTGGAATATCTGGTGATGCTGATACAGAGGTTCATCAGAACTTTGGGGTTGAGGATGCATTTCATCTGAAGGTATATGTGGATAATGGAACCAATAAATCGTTGGGTCTTTCATTTGAGGAACTGAAGGTCTGGTACGAGAAGAACCTGCATCTGGATATCAAACCGTTTCTCAAAGTTAGCAATGTGCATGTGATGAATCACAAAAATCTGGTTGTTAAAAAGAATGGAGAGAGGTTTTATCAGTGAGGGATTAGCGAAGGCTCTTCTCGAACTTTCTTGAGATATCCATATATTTCTCCAGTTCTTCCTTGGTCATTGGCTTGACATTCCTGAGAGCCTCTTCAAAGTGTCTCTTGTGTATCTTCAATTCCTTTATCTTCTCTTTATCCAGTTCCTTTCCCTTTTCTATGTACTCTCTTATCGCAGCCATCACCGCTTCATTGCACACCGCAGCTATATCTGCTCCTGTGTAACCCTCTGTTTTTTCGGCAAGCTCATCGATGTTAACATCATCCGCTAAAGGCTTCTTCCTCGTATGTATTCTGAAAATCTCTTTCCTCGCCTCTTTATCAGGCGGCGGTATGTATATCAACCTGTCAAATCTCCCAGGCCTAAGTAGAGCAGGGTCTATGATATCGGGTCTGTTTGTTGCTGCAATAACTATCACATCTCTTAAATCTTCGAGACCATCCAGTTCGGTGAGCATCTGGCTGATTACCCTTTCAGTTACATGAGAATCCCCGAGGCTTCCCCTCGCTGGAGCGATTGCATCGATTTCATCGAAGAATATTACGCACGGCGCTGCCTGGCGGGCTTTTCTGAAAGTTTCTCGAACTGCTCTCTCGCTCTCTCCGACCCACTTTGAGAGGAACTCTGGACCTTTTACTGATATGAAGTTTGCCTCACTCTCAGTGGCTACCGCTTTTGCAAGCAGTGTTTTTCCAGTTCCCGGAGGACCATAGAGCAGTATACCCTTTGGTGGTTTTGCATCCATGTGTGAAAAGAGATCCGAATACTTCAATGGCCATTCGACAGCTTCTCTTAATTTCTGCTTTGCTTCCTTCAAACCACCTATGTCGTCCCAGTGGACGTTTGGAGTTTCTATTGTAACCTCTCTTAATGCTGATGGAGTCATCGATTTGAACGCATCATAGAAATCCTTTGCAGTCACCTCGAGTTTTTCCAGAATCTCTGCAGGTATTTCTTCAGCTTCAAGGTCTATATCTGGCA
>Ga0190304_1000868_pt1 | contig 13896 bp, 9 predicted proteins | sample 48700712_MG_FD_161670 | JGI IMG/M metagenome (GOLD analysis project Ga0190304, IMG submission 161670) | Hydrothermal vent sediment bacterial communities from Southern Trench, Guaymas Basin, Mexico - 4870-07-1--2_MG | ecosystem: Environmental > Aquatic > Marine > Hydrothermal vents > Sediment ... | reverse complement strand
CTGTGATGCGGGAGGGCGACTCTTATGACCTGCACGCTTGGGATACTGTTAAAGGCGCGGACTTCCTCGCAGACCAAGATGTGGTAGAATTCTTTGTTAGAAAAGCTCCTGAAGAAATCGTGCTCCTCGAACACTGGGGCTGTCCGTGGAGCCGAACCGAAGATGGGAAAATAAATCAACGTCCCTTCGGCGGACACAGCTTTCCAAGAGCTTGTTTCGCAGCAGACATGACTGGTTTCCACGAGATGCACACGCTCTACGGCAAAGCCAAGGAATATGATAACATTACGTTTCATGATGAATGGTTCGTCACCTCGTTAATCGTCGAGGGCGGTGCTGTCGCCGGACTAACCGCCATACAGCTGAAAACCGGGAAAATGCACGGTATCCGTGCGAAGGCTGTTGTGATGGCTACGGGCGGGTATGCACGGATATACGAGTTCACAACTTTTTCGCATACCGCGACGGGCGACGGAATGGCGATGGCTTACCGAGCTGGAGTTCCGCTTAAAGACATGGAGTTCATCCAGTTCCACCCAACCGGATTGGTTCCTTCGGGAATCCTCATAACCGGAGGCGCCCGAGGCGAAGGAGGCTACCTAATCAACGCTAAAGGCGAACGGTTCATGAAGCGTTACGCTCCGGAAAAAATGGAGCTAGCGCCCCGCGACATAGTTTCCCGAGCAGAAACCACAGAAATAATGGAGGGACGGGGAATAGAAGGACCCTACGGACCTTATATAGCCTTGGACCTTCGACATCTAGGCGAGGAGAAAATAAACGAAAGGCTCCCCCTCATACGGGACGTTGCGATAAAGCTGAGCGGAGTAGACCCGGTGGAAGAACCTATACCTATCCGTCCGGCAGCTCACTATTCGATGGGCGGGATTCACGCCAACATACGAACAGAAACCCCTGTTGCTGGCTTATATGCAGCCGGCGAATGTGCATGTCATAATGTTCATGGAGCCAATCGGCTTGGCACTAACTCGACGTCTGACTGCCTAGTCTTCGGAGCCGTAGCTGGAGAACAAGCTGCTAAACACGCCTTGTCAAACGGTTTCCGAGAGCTTTCCCAAGACAAGCTTCTAGCTGAGGAAAAAAGGGTTTTCGACGAAATTCTAGGAAGCGAAGGCGACGAGCGAGTTCCAGTGATAAGAGCTGAAATGAGACGTGTAATGAGCGAGAATGTTTGGGTTTTCAGAACAGGCGACAAACTGCAAACCGCTTTGAAGGAGATAAGAGCGCTTAAGCAGCGGTTCAAGAACATAAGGGTGGAAGACAAGGGAAAACTGTTCAACACCGGGCTTGTAGAGGCTTTACAGCTGGATTTCACGTTGGATTTGGCTGAAGTAACCATTGCAAGCGCCCTTGCCAGAACAGAGTCTAGAGGAGCCCATACGAGACGCGACTATCCCAAACGCGACGACGAGAACTGGCTGAAACACACTTTGGCATACTACACGCGGGAAGGCCCACGGCTCGAGTATATTCCAGTTACGATAACGAAGTGGCATCCCACTGCGAGAAAGTATTAGGAAGGGTGAGGTGAAAAGGATATGAGCTCTGAAGTTGAAAAAATTGTTGAATTTCGGATTCGCCGTTTCGACCCTGAACAGAAGAGGCATTACATGTCCACTTTTAAGGTTCCCGTCCGTAAAGGAATGACCTTGCTTGATGCGCTTATGTATATAAAGGAGAATCTCGACGAAACCCTTGCGTTTAGGCACTCGTGCAGAATGGGAATATGCGGAAGCTGCGGAATCATGGTTAACGGAAAACCCATGCTGGCGTGCTACACGCAGGTGCTTCATTTGAACTCTGACTCTCTGCTTATCGAGCCTCTTCAGAACATGCCCGTCATAAAAGACCTTGTAGTTGACCTCGAACCATTCTTCAGCACTTATGACAAAATAAAAACGGTTCTGATAAAGCCCGAAGAGAAGCTTAAAACGCCCGGAGAATTCATTCAGGTTCCGGCGGAGCTTAAGAAGTTCTGGGATCTAACGTTGTGCACGAAGTGTTCCATCTGCTACTCGGTTTGTCCAGCTGCGATAGACGAGAAGTTTTTGGCGCCGTCCGCGTTGTCCACAAACTACCGGTTTATCTCTGACTCGAGGGATGAAGGCTTCGATGAACGGTTGAAAGCCGTCACCGAAGGCGTGTGGCTTTGCACCTCGTGCAATTCATGCACGTTGTTCTGTCCCAAAGAGGTTGACTCATCCAGCTCGGTCATTGAGGAACGAAGCCTCATGGTTGAAACCGGCGAAATTCCGCGGACGGTTAAAGACGTGCTAACCAGCGTCATGCGATACCACAATCCTATGGGGACTCATCCGAGCAAAAGAATGGACTGGGCGCAAGGCTTGAACGTGAAAACCTATCCCACCGTATCAAAAGCCGACGTCTTATACTTCGTCTGCTGCCTCACTGCTTATGACCCGCGGAACCAGGAAATCGCCCGGTCTATGGCTTCAATCCTTAACCGTTTAGGCGTTGACTTTGCAACGTTGGGCGCGGAAGAATGGTGCTGCGGCGACCACATACTTCGGCTCGGCGAGAAAGGCTTGTTCGAACTCCTAGCCGAACACAATGTTGAAATGTTCGGCAAGTTCGAAGCGGGAAAAATCGTAACGTTGTCCCCTCACTGCTACAACACCTTCAGAAACGACCCGCCTTACAGCGACGCTGGACTCAACGTTCAACACTACACGCAGCTCTTAGCTGAAGCCATCCAAAACGGAACGCTCAAACCTTCGAAACCCATCAACAAAAGAGTCGCATACCACGACCCATGCTTCTTAGGCAAACGAAACGAAATCTACGAAGCTCCACGGCAGATTCTCGAAGCCATAAGCGGGCTGGAACTCGTAGAAATGAAACGGACGAGGGAAAACAGCTTCTGCTGCGGCGGAGGAGCTGGAAGAATATGGACCGAAGAGGCAGCTCCAGAAAAGAGACCATGCGTAAACAGGGTTAAAGAAGCGTTAGACCTCGGCGTCGAACTAATAGCCACAGCCTGTCCCTTCTGCGTATCAACCCTCGAAGACGCCGTAAAAGTACTGGAAGTAGAAGACAAAATCGCCGTAAAAGACATAGCCGAACTCATAAAACAAACACTATAGAGGCAAAACAGAAAGTGGTGGGGCTGCCCGGATTTGAACCGGGGTCCCGAGAGCCCAAGTCTCGGAGCCTAGACCAAGCTAGCCGACAGCCCCTGTTTTCCTTCGTTTTTCATTTCCAGAGCCTTCTATAAAGTTTTTACTCCTTTGCCTCTTGTTTTTCACGGCAGCCAAACCCAATTTTTAGTGTACGAGTAACAGCCAGAAAAACGGTTGCTATGAGCAGCGTCAGAGTTATTGGGTGCAAAAACTCGGGAATTATGGTTATTACATGTGTTGAGTGCGGGTACGCGAAGTATATCCATCTGTGGGTGCCGTTGTCGCATGTCATGTTGTTGAAATACAAAGGCGTTGTCGAACCACCATCAATTATGACTGTGACGTTGCTCACGTCCATCAAAACGTGAGGGATACAAACTCTGCAGAAACCGCAAGTTTGATTCACCGTCATGTTAGATACTGTCAGCCTAATCGTGCCGTTAAACTCGAAGTATTCAAAGCTCTGTATCGTAGAATTGGAAATTACGCATACTTCCACACTCTGTGTTGCATCAAAAACGTGGAAAAGCCCCATTAACGGGTAGTGATCCGTGTTATTTTCGTCAATTTCGTATGCGCTGTCGCCTATTCCATCATAATTTAAATCGACACCGGTATAGTTGCTCCAATAATTCCCTTCTAAGCCATTATCCCAGAAATTTCTAAGGCTTTCTCCATAAACGTGAACTTGTTTTATGTTATCTGCGAAATTGTTGTGATACAAACTGTTGTTGAAACTTCTCATAATCCAGACTCCATAGTCATTTTCCAATAAGTTGTTTCCGAAAACAAGGTTCTCGCAGCATTCCTCGAGTCCAATTCCGCTCCTATAATTTTTCACCAAGTTATTCCTGTAGATCGTGTTGTTACAAGTGGAATATATCCACACGCCGTTGGCGTTATTCCTTATTTCATTAGAATAAACAAGATTACATGTCGAAGAAGGCCAAAGTCTAATTCCTGAATAACTGTTTTTGGTTATGTTGTTTCCGGCAATAAGGTTGTTTCTGGAAAAGTTGTTGAAGGCGTAAACCCAGATTCCTTGCTTGTTGTTTGCTATGTAATTTCCACAAACATTATTGTATGATGATTCGTAAAGATAGATACCTATAGCACGGTTTTTTGTTATGTTGTTATTTGAAATTGAATTGTCATTAGAGCATTGGAGTTCGATTCCATAATCATTGTCCGCTACGTAGTTCTGCAATAAGACATTGCCCGACGACGCGTTAAGCCATATTCCCTTACCATTGTTCACTATACGATTATAGCTTACGTTGTTAAAGTTAGATGAAACAAAAATACCGCAGTTTAAATAGCTCCCATTCTGTATAGTAAAGCCCGTTATGCTAACGTTATCCGCGATTATACTTACAACGTTCCCGGTGCTATTTCCATCGATAACCGTGTTCTCAACGTTTTCACCCAAAAGAAACAGGGACTTATGCACGATCACGTTTTCGTAGTACACCCCGCTTTCAACAAAAATCCTATCTCCATCTGAGGTTTCCGAAGCATCAATAGCCTCTTGAATGGTGGCATAGCTTAATCCAGTGTCGAGATTGTGAACCCTCATAGCTTGCCCGTTTATGGAAGACTGCACAGACGCCGCTCGAACAATAAACCCCGCCACAGCTAGAAGCGAAATGAAACCTAACACGGATAACACGGTAAGCTTTCGACCCATAGCAAGAGCTCACCAGTTATTCTTCTGTCATGATTCTATGATGAGTGAAATTATTTAACATATTTCTCGTCAAAACGACCTCTTCCATCTCGTGAACTTAACTTTTAAACCCGCCGCCTCACATAGTTTAGTGAAATCTGTTGGAGTTGAAAATTTGCCCAAAACTCCCATAAGCATCAAGATACTGAAGGCTGTTTCCTCTCCTACACGTCTTCAAATATTAAACTTTCTTTTTGAGCGAGGACCGCTTTCTTACACCGAGATGATGAATATACTGCGGCTTAACCCTACCCGCGACGCCGGAAGGTTTGCCTACCACTTAAAGACCTTGCTAAAAACAAATCTCATCGAACCCGATGCCGAGACCAAGAAGTACCGGCTAACAGACCTCGGTAGAATGATGCTGAACGTTTCAGACGAAATAGAAGAAAAAGCCTTCCGACGCAAAAAAATGCTCGTCCGAACTTCCCGCTTTTCCATCGAAGAGTTCGACCGAAACAAGATAGTGGAATCCCTCATCCGAGAAGCCGGAATGCCCGTTGACCTCGCTCACAAAATCGCGAGGGCAGCGGAAAAACGTCTACAGGCTTTCAAGGCAAAATATTTGACTGCGCCTTTAATCCGCGAGGTAGTGAACTCCATTCTACTGGAGAAAAGGCTTGAGGAATATCGTCATAAACTCACGAGGCTAGGGCTTCCGGTACATGACGTGACCAACCTCATAAAGCTTCTCAGCGAACAGTCCAAAAACGTGGAAACCGTTCACCGAGCAGCGGGCAAAGCTGTGATGGAAGAATATACTCTGCTGAATGTTCTTCCCCGCGACATTGCTGACGCCCACACATCGGGAAGCCTACACCTCGAAAACCTAGCGTACTGGATACTCAAGCCAGACATTTTCATGCACGACGTAAGGGTTTTCTTCAAAAACGGGCTGAACTCCGAGCTTTTCAATGTTTTCAGCCTAAGCCTTCCTCCACCTAAAAACTTTGGGAACGCACTCGCCATTTTATTGAACCTTACCCAAATGGGCTTAAACGAGACAATAAGCGAACAATGCTTTGACTACTTCAACGTTTTTCTCGCCCCATTCATTAGGGATTTGAGCCGCGAAGAAATAAAATCCAAACTTAAGGATTTCCTTGTTTCCCTCAATCAGACCTTTAACCATGAAGGAGAACTCGCCCGTGTTTGCTTCGGAATAGAACTTGAAGTTCCAGACTTTCTAAAAGCGCAGCAAGCTGTCGGAAAGAAAGGTCAAACTGAAGGGGTTTACGGCGACTATGGAGAAGAATGTTTGCTGCTGGCTTCTGTGCTCCTCGAACTCATGACCGAAATGAACACGTGGAAACCCTTGTTCAATCCATGCCCGATAATAAAGATTCGCTCCAAAAACCTAAACGAAGAACAGAAAAGCCTGCTGCTTAAGGCTCACGCGTTAGCTGCGGAGAACGGTCTCCCATGCTTCGCAAATTTATGCGCCAAAAACCGCAAATATGCAAGCTTTGCAGCTAACGGTTTCGTGGTGAAAGCTGACTGGCATGGCGACTGGGAGCTCGACACTCTGCGAACCAGCTGCCTCGGAAACGTTGTTATAAATTTGCCTAGAATCGCTTACAAAGCCAACGGAGACCTACCGGTTTTCTGGAACCTTTTAAACGAACAGTTGGAAATGGCTTCTAGGGCTCTAGAAATAAAATATCGCATGGTAAGGGCGCGGCTAAACGAGGGGCTGCTTCCCTTCTTGTCTCAGAAAACCGACGGCGACGCTTACCTAAGGCTTGGAAGCACGGCTCGTTTGATAAGATACGTAGGCTTAAACGAAACTGTAAACTCTCTAACTGGGAAAAACCTATTCGAAGACGACGAAACCCTAGCCTTGGCAGAGAAAATCGCGAGCCACATATCACGTTACGCTGAGAAAGCTTCGAAAAAACCGGAAACACGTCTGCTATCAACCATAGGCTCCAACCTCGACGTTGCTCGAAGGTTTGCTGAGCTGGACGCTGAACAATACGGATGGGCAAAAGTTAAACCCGCAGGCGGAAGAGAAAACGCGTACTATACGGAAACAACGGTTATTCCCTCACACGTCGAAGTCCCCTTCGAAAAGGCGTTAAACATAGAAGCACAAATCCGTAAAAACCTCGGATGCGAAGGTCTTCTCCCCATTCAGCTACCCAACAAGAACGTTTCAGCACAAACCCTAGCTTCGCTCACAAAGAAAATCATAGAACATTTTCACATAGGCTTTTTCACCTACAACCGAAACCTAACGTATTGCAGAAGCTGTGGAAAAACCCACTACGGAATCCTCCAAAAGTGCCCAGAATGCAGCTCTACAAACGCTTTAACCTTTTTCTCAAGAATTTCCACACGCTACAGGGCATTAACTCCCAAAAACAGAGTAAGCCTCTTCGTCGCGAAAAGCCGAAAGGCCTTCTATATCGATTTACCCGCCGCCTAACCCTTAAGTTGAAACCTAAAACTCTGCTATGCTCTTTCTCAAACGTTTAGAAAGCCTATTTAATTGCGCCAAGTATCAGCGCTAGAAGGGCCATTCTCACGATTATTCCGTTCCATACTTGCTGGAAATACCTTGCGTGAGGTGTTTTGTCTACTTCTGGTGCTATTTCGCCGACCCGTGGAAGTGGATGTAGGATTATGGAGTCTTTTTTGGCTTTTTCGAGTGTTTTCAAGTCGATGCGGTAGGAGCCTTTTACTTTCATGTATTCAGCTGGGTCGGGGAACCTTTCTTTTTGTATCCGTGTCACGTATAGAACGTCTACTTCGGGGATTACTTCGTCAAGGTTCGAAGTTTCTACGACGTTGACTTTTCCTTTTATGGCTTCGAGGACTTCGCGGCGCATTTTCAGCAGTGGAGGTGAAACGAAGTAGAGCTTCACGTCGTAAAGCGACAACGCGTAAGCAAGCGAATGAACTGTTCTGCCAAAACGTAGGTCTCCCACCATGGCTAGGCTCAAACCGTCAATCGTTCCTTTTTCCTTTTTCACAGTGTATAAATCTAGAAGCGCCTGAGTTGGATGTTCCTCTCCTCCGCTTCCGCCGTTGATTACGGGTATTTCGGCGAATTCCGCTGCGAGTCTAGCCGCGCCTTCACGTGGATGACGTAGAGCGATGACGTCTGCGTAGTTTTCAACCACGCGTATGGTGTCCGCCAAGTTCTCGCCTTTCTTCACCGAGGCGATTTCTGCCTCTGCAAACCCTATAGCTGCTCCTCCTAAACGGTGCATTGCGGCTTCGAAGCTCAAACGAGTCCGTGTGCTGGGTTCGAAAAATAACGTTGCCAACAATTTTCCTTTCAGCATGTCCGAACCTTTCTTGGCTATGGGCTCCATAGCTTCAGCAATTTCCAAAATGTAGTCAATTTCTTCACGGGTGAAATCCTTTATTGATAAAATGTCACGTCCTTCGAACTCCATCTCTCATACCCTTACAACACATGACGCTTGAGATAAATAAGACTTCTCATAACGCGGAACTAGGGTGGAAAGCGTAATATAACTCCTCTTCCATTGTGTTGAGAAGGGTTAAGCGTATGGCTGAAACAACTCTCCGAGTTTCAAAGATTAAAGACGGCACGGTAATTGATCATATCACGGGTGGACACGCGTTAGACGTGGCTAAAATTTTAGGCGTAACCGGGAAAGAGGGACGGGTTATAACCATAGCCATCAACGTTCCAAGCAAAAGATTCGGATGTAAAGACATACTCAAAATCGAGGGAAGAGAACTCAACCCGGAAGAAGTGGACAAAATCGCCCTATTAGCGCCCCACGCCACCATAAACATAATCCGAAACTACAAAGTCGTAGAGAAAAAACGCGTAAAACTTCCCCCGGTCATACATGACATCGTGAAATGCGCCAACCCAGCGTGCATTACCAACAGCGACGAACCCGTCGAAGCAAAGTTCTACGTGGAAAGCGAAGAACCGCTCCGGCTAAAATGCCACTACTGCGGCTACGTGATGGAAAAAGAGGAAGTGCTGCAACAGTTCTAGAAAGGAGGAACCAAGACGCATTGAACGTTATAGTAACCGAAGGCTTAACGAAATGCTACGGCAAAATCATCGCCTTAGACGACCTAAACCTCAAAATAGCCAAAGAACACTGCGTCGGCTTTCTCGGACCAAACGGAGCTGGAAAATCCACGACCATAAAAATCCTCTGCAACCTCATCCGTCCAACCCAGGGAAAAGCATACGTTCTCGGCTTCGACGTTTCCGCCGAAGCAGAAAAGGCGCTTAAAAACATAGGCGCCATCGTAGAAGTTCCCGAGTTCTACCCTTTTCTCAACCCAAAAGAGACGTTGAGCTATCTCGGAAAACTTCGAGGAATGACCGGCAGCGTTCTCGAAGAAAGAATACGCGAAGTTCTCGAACTCGTCAGGCTGCGGGAATGGGCTGACACGAAAATAGGCAACTTTTCGCGGGGAATGAAACAACGGCTAGGCATAGCCCAAGCAGTTCTCCACGACCCTGAAGTTCTGATACTGGACGAACCCGCCCTAGGGCTCGACCCCAGAGGGATGTACGAAATAAGAGAGATAATAAAAACTCTAGTGGCAGAGGGAAAAACCGTTTTCCTAGCGTCGCACATGCTTCACGAAGTGCGTGAACTCTGCGACAGCGTAGCCTTAATCAACAAAGGAAAACTAATCGCGCACGACAACGTGGAAAACCTCGAAAAAATATTCAAGGTTCAGCAGATAGAAATAGAAACCCTAAAACCGCCAACAAAAAAACAAGAAAAAGAAATAGCCGAATTCAAAGCTGTAAGACAGGTGACGATTCAAAACAATCGTATCACCGTAGAGTTCGAAGGAGACGAAACACAACGAGCGGAGTTTCTAGGATTTCTAATCAAAAAAGTCGGAATGCCAATCATTTCTTTCAACCCTTCATCGAAGGGCTTAGAGGAGGTCTACCTTCGTCTCGTAAAGGAGGTTTCCTAAATGTCAAAAGAAGAGGAAACAGGCGGATTTAGGCAGGTTTGCATAGTTACGCGCTATGAGTTGTTGAAGCATCTTCGCAGAAAGCGTCTTGTAGCGGTTCTCGTCATAACTCTAGCTGTTGCTGCCCTCCAGCTCGTGGTGCCTCCGGCTTTTAATATTCCATACGCGAAAGAACCAAAAGGCTTCGCACAAAGCTTTCTCGGATTCGTTGACATGCTAATAATAATCTGCGGAGCCTTTTTCGCAGGAGACGCCATCGCCTCAGAGTTCGAACACAAAACCGGGTACGTAATATTTCCAAACCCCGTTAAACGCGTAGTCCTGTTCGCTGGAAAATTTCTCGCTGCTCTTTTCTCGGTTCTCCTAATGGTCGGGCTCTATTATGCAATCTGCGCCTTCTCCATGCTAGCTATTTACGGCACCCCAATAGTCGAGGTATCCTATTCCTTCGTCTACGCATTCCTCTATCTCCTCGGCGTTCTCGGGCTCACCTTTCTTTTCAGCACAATTCTCCGAGGAAGCATGGGCGCTACACTGCTTTCCTTCTTTACTCTCTTCATGATACTCCCCATCACGCAAAGCATGCTAACGCTGACCGGAAACGAGCCTTGGTACATAATAACCTACGCCGCTGGAATCATAACGCAAGTTATCAATCCCCCCCAAGTAAGGGTGGAAAAAATGACCGTTGGAAACATGACCGTCTGGATTTTTCATCCAGACATAACGACCAGCGTGTTGGTGTTGCTGGCTTACTTTCTTGTAACAGTGGCGCTAAGCATACTCATATTTAGGCAAAAACAAATGACATAGCCTAGGGGCTATACTATTCGAAAATCCTCTTTAACGGTTGTCAACACGAGATGGGTGTTGGTTCGTTCCACAAACGGCATCCGTAGAAGTTTTTTAGTGAAATCGCTTAGGTCTTTTCGACTTTTGAACTTGGCGATTATCATAGCGTCTGTTAAGCCAGTAACATCGTAAACGCAGCAAACATTCTTGAACTTTGCAATTTCCCTCTCTAGTTCTAAGAGCTTCCCCCGTGAAACCGTTACTTCAGTTATGACCGTAAGTTCGTAGCCGAGCTTCTCGTGATCCACAATCGCGGAGTACCCCTTAATAATCCCTGTTTCCTCAAGCTTCTTCATCCTCGCCAAAACAGTTCCAGTGGAAATCCCAAGCTTCTGGGCTATCTGCCTACTCGACAACCGCGCATTTAGAACAAGCGTTTTCAGAACTTTGATATCTGTTTCATCCAGCTCCGTCATTTTCATCATCCCGATATACAAATGTATAATCAAAATGCGAGATATAAAACATTTGTGCATAAATTAAGAATAAAACTTTAAATTTCTTTAGAACATAACTCATTACATAAACAGATGTCGCGGAGGGCGGTGAAAAACTATGCAGCGAGCACTAGCTGTACAAAAGCGAGATTTACGTGAAATTCTGGAGAAAGTTCAGAAAACAAGATATGTGATTCTTCATTTTACAGACTTGCTCGGAGCCTTCCGTGGAAGAACCATTCCTTCTTCTGAGGTTCTTCAAGCCATTGAGATGGGTGTGGGGTTTGACGGTTCATCGATTCCGGGGTTTACTGGAATAGAGAGCAGCGACATGGTGATGAAAGCAGACCCTAAAACTTTTGTCATGTTACCCGAGTACTTCTACAACCGTAGAGTAGCAAGTTTCATTTGTGATGTGATAAAACCCGGCGGCGAACCCTACGAAAGTGATCCTCGGCAGATATGCCAAAAAGCCATGCAAGAGGTCCGAAAACAAGGCTTCGAACCAACAACAGCGGCTGAAGTGGAATTCTATCTTGCGAAAAAGGAAAACGGCAAACTCGTCCCTGTGGAGAACCACGTATCCGAAAAACACAGATACTTCGACATATCGCCTGGGAAGGACCTAACCGAGCAATTCCGTATGGACTTATGCGACGCCCTCTCCCAACTAGGAATGACCATCGAAAGACAACACCACGAAGCCGGACCCGCCCAGAACGAAATTACTTTCAAGTATGGTTCACCAGTGGAGACCTCAGATAACGTCATGAGATATAAATACGCGGCAAAAGCTATTGCTTTGCAAAAATACGGCTGGATAGCCACATTCATGCCAAAGCCTTGGAAAGACCTCACTGGAAATGGCATGCACGTGCACATAGGTCTTTTCCAAGGAAACCGGAAGAAAAATACCTTCTACAACGGCGGCGGATATGCTCATCTGTCTCCAACATGTAGATATTTCGTGGGCGGCTTGCTCTATCATGCAAGAGCTTTATCTGCTATAGTAGCCCCCACAGTAAACAGCTACAAGCGGCTAATTCCAGGATATGAAGCGCCCGTCTACATTACTTGGAGCCGTAGAAATCGTTCCGCTTTAGTGCGCATACCTGAATACTTCCCCGCAGACAAAAAGGAAGTCAGACTTGAATTTAGATGTCCCGACCCGCTCTGCAACCCCTATCTAGCCTTCGCAGCCATTCTTGCGGCTGGAATGGACGGTGTGAAAAAGAAAATAGACCCCGGAGACCCGTTAGATAGAAACGTTTATCAGCTAACAGAAGCCGAACGTAAACGCCTCGGAATAAAAACTCTGCCAGCTTCATTAGGCGAAGCTTTGGAGGAATGGAAAAGCGACGACATATGCATAAAGGCGTTAGGAAAGGAAAATGCTGAAAAGTACTTGGAGCTGAAAACCCAGGAATGGAAGGAATACCAACGCCAGGTAGGGGAAAACTCAAAGCTTAAAGTAACTTCTTGGGAGATAGAAAGATACCTCTTCGCTTGAACGCCTAGCAAATTTAAATTCTTTCAGCTTATGAGTGGCTTATGAAAACGGAGGAGAAATAATCAAAGGTGAAACTCGACATAATATTGGTGCTGGACTTCGGTGGACAATACTGCCATCTAATCGCAAGAAGAATACGGGAAAATCATGTCTACTCAGAAATAGTCCCCCACGACATAACCACTCGGGAGATTCAATCGTTAAACGAAAGATACAACGTCAAAGGACTAATCTTATCTGGCGGTCCCCAAAGCGTTTACGCTGAAAACGCCCCCAAAATCCGCCGGGAAATCCTAACCTTAGGAATCCCCGTTCTCGGCTTGTGCTATGGGCATCAACTTCTGGCCTACCTCTTTGGCGGAGAAGTAAAACCTGCGAAAACAAAGGAGTTCGGCGTAACCTACGCGACAGTAGTCAATCATGATTTGATACTTGAAGGTTTAGGGCATACGGAAAAGGTCTGGATGAGTCACGGGGATACTGTTTTCGCTGTTCCAGAAGGATTTGAAGTTCTGGCTTACACCGAAAACACGCCGGTAGCTGCCTTCAAGCATAGAACAAAACCCATCTACGGGCTTCAGTGGCATCCTGAAGTGATACATACCGAAAACGGAATGCAGATGCTTCAAAATTTCATCTTCAAAATATGCGGGTGCGAGCCTGAGTGGAGCATGAAAGGCTTCATCGGAAAGGCAGTAGATGAAATGAAAGCCATAGTTGGCGACGGAAAAGCCATAATCGCTTTAAGCGGAGGAATCGACTCCAGCACAGCTACGCTTCTCGCAGCAAAAGCTTTAGGACGAAACCTAACAGCTGTCTTTGTCGACCACGGCTTCATGAGGCAAAACGAACCTGAACTAATCAAACAAACTTTCAGTGAAATGGGCTTTAACTTCGTCGCGGTGGACGCTAAAAACCGTTTCATAAAGCGGCTAAAAGGCGTAACAGACCCGGAAACAAAGAGGAAAATTATAGGTGAAGAGTTTATCCGTGTTTTTGAAGAGGAAGCAGCGAAAATAGGCGCCGAATATCTCATTCAAGGAACCATCTATCCCGACAGAATAGAATCTGGCTTCCGAAGATTTTCTGAAAAAATAAAGACCCATCACAACGTTGCGGGGTTACCAACCCACATGTGCTTCAAAGCTATAATAGAACCCTTACGCGACCTATACAAAGACGAAGTGAGAACGGTGGCTGAAATGCTAGGATTGCCGAAGGAACTTGTGTACCGACAACCATTCCCCGGACCAGGACTAGCAGTGCGAATAA
>Ga0190304_1000866_pt1 | contig 13918 bp, 12 predicted proteins | sample 48700712_MG_FD_161670 | JGI IMG/M metagenome (GOLD analysis project Ga0190304, IMG submission 161670) | Hydrothermal vent sediment bacterial communities from Southern Trench, Guaymas Basin, Mexico - 4870-07-1--2_MG | ecosystem: Environmental > Aquatic > Marine > Hydrothermal vents > Sediment ... | reverse complement strand
AGACCATTACAGGGAAGTCCTCCTTTATCTAAAAAAAAGAAACATTAAAACAATGGTCACCCTCTTTCACTTTACCCTCCCCAAATGGTTTGCAAAAAAAGGAGCCTTCACAAAAAAGAAAAACATCTTCTACTTTCAAAGATTTGCAAACAAAGTTTTTGATGAATACAAAGATCTTGTTGATTTCTGGATCCCTATAAATGAGCCACAAGTATACGCAGCACAAAGTTTTTTGCTTAGATTATGGCCACCAAAAAGAGGCAATCCTATTTTATACTTCAAGGTGCTAAAAAACCTGATTCTATCTCACAAACTTATTTATAAAAACTTTCATCAAAAAAGTGATTCGGTATTCGTTGGGATTGCAAAGAATAATCAATATTTTGAACCCTTTTCCAAAAGATCTATTTTAGATAAATTGGTCACAAAAATTGCTAGGTGGTGGCAAAATGATTGGTTTTTAAAACATATCAAAAACCATCTTGATTTTATAGGATTGAACTATTATTTTCACAACAGAATTCGATTCCCATTTTTTATAAAAAATGAAAATAAGGTTGTCTCAGATATAGGCTGGGAAGTTTACCCAAAAGGAATTTATTATGTTTTATTGGAATTGAAAAAATATAACCTTCCAATTTATGTAACAGAGAATGGAGTAGCAGACAAAGAAGATGTTTTAAGGGAGAATTTCATCAGAGATCATCTTTATTGGATCAATAAGGCAATTTATCAAAAGGTAGATGTAAGGGGTTATTTTTACTGGTCTTTAATAGATAATTTTGAATGGGAAAAAGGTTTTGAACCAAGGTTTGGTTTAATAGAAATTGATTACAAAAGTTTAGAAAGAAAACCCAGAAAGAGCGCTTTTTATTATGCTCAAATCTGCAAAAACAATTAATTAAAACTCGACACTCAACCACTTAACTAACTTTTATTATGCTTTGGATAATATTCTCCATTTCTGGTTATTTTCTGGCTGCTATCTCAGGAGTAATTGATAAGATTTTGCTTTCAGGACCAATTCCTAAACCAAAAGTTTATGCTTTTTATATTGGGGTTTTGGGGACAATTGTAGGTTTAATTCTCATTCCCTTTGGATTCCAAATACCAGAGATACCAATCATTCTTCTGGCGGCTCTTTCTGGTATGCTTTGGTTTCCTGCGGTCATAGGTTTGTTTGAAGGATTGAAGAAATATGAAGCCTCCCGAATTATCCCAGCCACTGGTGCCTTAGTTCCCTGCTTTGTTCTTGCTTTTAATTATATTTTTTCTAAGTTTGCTAATGAGCCTATTTCGAGTTTATCAAAAACAAAACTTCTTGCCTTTTTTCTGTTAATTCTCGGAAGTTTCTTAATAGGTTATGAGAGAAAGAAGAAAATTACCAAAGAAAGCCTTAAAATTGCAATAGTTTCTGCTATTCTTTTTGCCCTCTCTTTTGTTTGTGTAAAATATGTGTTTTTATCCCAACCTTTTATTTCTGGATTTATTTGGACAAGGCTTGGAACTTTCTTGGGAACAGTTGTCTTGTTTTTTACAAAGGATGTTAAAGAAGAATTATTTTCAAAATTAAGAAAAAAAGCCGCCCAAAGACCTTTATTTCGAAGAAAAAAAGTAGCCATTTTGTTTCTTTTAAATCAAGCAATTGGAGGCCTCTCAGGTCTTTTTCAAATCTTGGCTATATATTTCTCACCAAAAGCATATCTTCCTTTTGTGAATGCTCTGGAGGGTACAAAATATGTCTTTTTGTTTTTGTTTACTTTAATTCTTTCTTTTAAGTTTCCAAAAATACTTTTTGAGGAAACCAAAAAGGAGGTTATTCTTCAAAAAGCATTTGCTATTCTCTTAATTGTTGCGGGATTATTTTTATTACTAAAATAGATTTAATGAGGAAGTTTTGGAAAATAATTTTAATCACCCTCTTTTTTATACTCCTTTTAATTTTTTGTTTTTTCTTTGTCAAAAAAGCACAGCCAAAAAAAGAGATCAGTTGGGGAGTTGTTTTCTCCCAACGACATGCAAAATATTTGGGCTTAAATTGGAAAAAGTCTTATCTTGCTATTTTAGACGAACTGGGGGTAAGAAATCTAAAACTTGTTGCTTATTGGGACCTTATTGAAAAAGAACCCGGAATCTATGATTTTTCAGATTTAGATTGGCAGATAAAAGAGGCAAAAAAAAGAGGGGCTAAAATACTTTTGGTTTTTGGAAGAAGAGTTCCAAGGTGGCCAGAATGTTTTATCCCTAAATGGGCTCTCTTTCCAAACGACATCCACAAGGAAAGATTATTAAAATTTATAGAGGCGCTTGTGAATCATTATAAAAATGAAGATGCAATCTGGGCATGGCAGGTTGAAAATGAACCATTTTTTCCTTTTGGTAAATGCCCTCCGCCAGATGAGAACTTATTGAAAAAAGAAATAAAACTTGTTAAATCTTTAGACAAGAAACATCGACCGATTGTTATTACAGAAAGTGGAGAAATACCTTTATGGTTTAAAGCAGCAAGGTTAGGTGATATTGTAGGGCATACTCTTTATAGAAAAGTTTGGGTTTCTCAACTTAAAATGTATTTTTCCTATCCTTTTCCTCCGGTATATTACGGACGCAAAGCATGGTTAATTAAAAAACTTTTTAAAAAACCAGTCATTTGCGTGGAACTTCAGGCAGAGCCTTGGGGACCCGTTCTTTTATATGATTTACCATTAGAAGAACAAAAAAAGACAATGAATTTAGAAAGATTCAAAAAGACAATTGAGTATGCTAAAAATACGGGAGAGGACACTTTTTATCTTTGGGGAGCAGAATGGTGGTATTGGCTGAAAGAAAAACACAAAGATCCCAAAATATGGCAAGAGGCTCAAAAATTGTTCAAAGACTAGGTTGAATAGAAGCAATACCACCATTCTCACAGAGAGAATTTGAGAAAATTTATTAAAATAAAAGGATGATTTCTATTATCATTCCAACTTTAAACGAAGAAAAACACCTTCCAAAACTTCTTAGAAGTCTTCAAGATCAAGATTTTCAAGGCGAATATGAAATTATTGTTGCTGATGCAGGTTCATCTGACAAAACAATAGAAATTGCTAAAAGTTTTGGGTGCAAGATCACAAAAGGAGGTTTGCCAGCAAAAGGAAGAAACCAAGGTGCAAAAATTGCAAAAGGTGATCTTTTTCTATTTGTAGATGCCGATGTAATTTTGCCTAAAAACTTTTTAAAGAAAGCAGTTGAAGATTTTTCCTCCAAAAAATTAGATTGCGCAAGTTTTTTCGTTTTACCCCAAAACAAAAAATTTATTTACAAAGTTATCTTTGGAGTTTACAATCTTTTTGCAATGTTGTCCCAAAGATTTTTTCCTTTGGCATGGATGGCAATTTTAGCAAAAAGAGAAATTCATTTTAAAATAAAAGGGTTTGATGAAGAAATAAAAATAGGGGAGGATCATTGGTATGTAAAAAATGCCCAAAAAATTGGTAAATTTGGGATTATAAAATCAGCAAAAATTGTTGGCAGCACAAGAAGGTTTGAGAATGACGGGGTGATTTTAAGTTGTTTGAGATATATTTTTGTTGGTATTTATATTCTTTTTTTTGGTCCTCCAAGAAAAAATATTATAAAATATGAATTTGATCATTACAAAGATAACTTGTAGAGTTTAAAATTTTTTAAATCAGTGATATAATAAGAGTATATGGAAGAAGATATCTTTAATGACAAATTGATTGAGAGACGAACCCAAGAACAAAAAGAAAGGCTATTGAAATGGATGCCTAAAATTTGTTTTATAACTGTAATTTTAAGTTTTCTCTTCGGAGTTGGGGGAGGTTTTTTAGTTCTTTACTTACAAAAAGAAGGCTTTCTACCAAAAACTTCTGAAACAAAAGAGATTCATCCAATTATCAAGAAAGAAACGATAGTTGAAAACAAATACATTCCCCAGACCACAGAAGAAGAGAGAATTATTAATGTTGTAAAAAAAGTATCTCCTGCTGTGGTGAGCATTGTAATTACAAAGGATGTGCCTGTATTTGAGAAGTATTACATTAATCCCTTTGGGGAGGGCTGGCCGTTTGAGATTGAAATTCCTCAATATCGCCAAAAAGGAAGCAAGAAGCAAAAAATCGGAGGAGGAACGGGGTTTATTATTTCCAAAGATGGGATGGTTTTGACCAACAAACATGTTGTCTCAGAAAAGGATGCAGATTATACCGTTTTTACAAGCGATGGAAAAAAATATCCCGCTAAAATACTTGCAAAAGACCCGATTTTAGATCTTGCCGTTTTAAAAATTGACCAATCTAAAATCTCGCAGAGCCAAAGAGAGATTTTTCCTACAGTTAAACTAGGAGATTCTTCTAAATTACAAATCGGGCAGACAGTGATCGCAATCGGTTATGCCTTGGGCGAATTTCAAAATACTGTTTCTGTTGGAGTAGTCTCTGGCCTTGGCAGAACAATTACTGCCTCCGGCGGTGGTATGATTGAAACTTTGGAGGACGTTATCCAGACAGATGCGGCAATTAACCCCGGCAATTCCGGAGGACCTTTGCTGAATCTTAAAGGAGAAGTGATTGGAATTAACGTTGCTAGAGCCTTCTCTGGAGAGAATATAGGTTTTGCAATTCCAATCAACAGAGCAAAAAAGGCAATAGAACAGGTCAAAAAAACAGGCAAAATTGTCTATCCTTTTTTGGGAGTTTATTATACTTTGGTGACAGATGAACTAAAAGAGAGATTTAACCTTCCGGTTAATTACGGAGCCTGGGTTGGGAGAGATTCTCAGGGGAATAAAACAGAACAGGCGGTTTTGCCGGGTACCCCAGCAGATAAAGCGGGTTTAAAAAGAGACGATATCATTCTTGAATTTGGGGGAGAAAAAATTACTCTTCATAATTCTCTTTCTAAGATTATACTCAAATATAATCCAGGGGATAAGGTAATCTTAAAAGTTTTGAGGAAAAAAGAAATAAAAACGATTGAAGTAGTTTTAGGAGAGAGATCAGGTTAAATTGACAGAAGAGCAAGTATATTGTATTCTATATTTAGTTACCAAGTCACCAAGTCACCAAGTTATCAAGTTATTGAGTTGTTCAACTACTCAACCACTTAATAACTCAACCACTCAATCACTTAACTACTTACCATGTTTGCACCACCTGGAGGAGAATTTACTCAAAAAGCACAAGAGGCGATAATGAAGGCTCAAGATATGGCAAGAAGAATGGGGCAACAACAAGTAGATGCCTTGCATCTTTTTTATGTGTTACTTGAACAAGAAGGGACCGTTGTCTCAACCCTTTTAAGAAAATTGCAAATTGACCCTTCTCAAATAAAACAAAAAATTTCAAACACGCTCAGACGATTTCCTCCAAGAGAAAATGTTTTGTCTTCTACGCAATTTTATATCACCCAAGATTTAGCAAGAATTTTAGAAAAAGCAAAAGAAGAAGCGCTCAAAATGCAAGATGAGTATATCTCTTGTGAACACTTGTTTTCAGCCTTCTTCAACGTTCCAACAGAGGTAACGCCTATTTTAGAGAAATATCAAGCACAAGGTTTAACTTACGATAATGTTTTGAGGGTCTTAAAAGAAATCAGGGGAGACGAAAAAATTACAGATCCAAACCCAGAGGCAAAATATCAGGTAATTGAAAGATATTGCAAAAACCTAACTAAACTTGCAAGAGAGGGCAAACTCGATCCAATCATTGGAAGAGAAAATGAAATAAGAAGGGTAATTCAGGTTTTATCAAGAAGAACAAAAAACAACCCTGTTTTAATTGGAGAGGCAGGAGTAGGTAAAACAGCAATTGTTGAGGGTTTGGCTCAAAGGATTGTTAAACAAGATGTGCCAGAAAGTTTGAAATACAAAGAAATTTTAGCCTTAGATTTAGGGCTTCTAATTGCTGGTACAAAATATAGAGGAGAGTTTGAGCAAAGATTGAAGGCGCTTTTGAAAGAATTGGAAAAATCAAAAGGGCAATATATTCTTTTTATTGACGAACTTCATACAGTTGTTGGAGCAGGAGCAGCAGAAGGAGCAATGGATGCTTCTAATCTTTTGAAACCTGCTTTAGCAAGAGGAGAGATAAGAATTATCGGGGCAACCACGTTAAAAGAATATCAAAAATACATTGAAAAGGATCCAGCGCTTGAGAGAAGGTTTATGCCGATTTACGTGCAGGAACCTTCTATTGAAGATACAATTGCAATTTTGCGAGGAATCAAAGAAAAATATGAACTTCATCATGGGGTTAAAATTTCAGATTCAGCCTTGGTTGCTGCTGCTGAACTTTCTGCCCGTTATATTACCGACCGATTCCTACCAGATAAAGCAATTGACTTAATTGATGAGGCTGCGTCTTCATTAAGGCTTGAGATAGAATCAGAGCCAATTGAAATTGAAGAGTTAAAAGAAGAAATTCAGAAGTTGGAGATAGAAAAAGAGGCTTTGAAAAAAGAAAAAGGACAGGCAAATAAACGAAGAATTAATGCTATAGAAAGATCACTTGCTGATTTAAACGAAAAGTTAAAAGATTTAGAACTTAAATGGCAAACAGAGAAAAAATTAGTTGAAGAGATTAGTAATTTAGAGAAGGAGGCTGATAGGTTGAATTTTGAGGCCGAAGTTGCTCAAAGAGAAGGTAATTTAGAAAAAGTAGCCGAGATTAAATATGGAAAAATTCCCGAAACTTTAAAAGAAATTAAGAAAAAAGAAAAAGAATTGGCAAGATTTAGAAAGAAACACAAACTTTTAAAAGAGGAAGTTACAGATGAAGATATTGCCCGCATAGTTTCTAAATGGACAGGCATTCCAGTAACAAAACTTTTGGAAAGTGAAGCTCAAAAATTAGCAAGAATAGAAGAATATCTCCAAAAAAGAATTGTAGATCAAAGAGAGGCAATAAAAGCAATCGCCAATGCAATAAGGCGCTCCAGGGCAGGAATTGCCGAAGAAAACAGACCTTTTGGTTCGTTCTTATTTTTAGGGCCAACAGGAGTTGGTAAAACCGAGACTGCAAAAGCGCTGGCAGAGTTTCTTTTCAATGATGAAAAAGCTTTAATCAGGCTTGATATGTCAGAATATATGGAAAGACATACTGTATCTAAAATGATTGGTTCTCCCCCTGGTTATGTAGGATATGAAGAGGGAGGCCAACTTACAGAAAAAGTAAGAAGAAGACCATATTCTGTTATTCTTTTGGATGAGATAGAAAAGGCTCACCCAGATGTTTTTAATATCCTCCTTCAAATTTTAGATGACGGAAGATTGACAGACGCAAAAGGGAGGGTAGTTTCTTTTAAGAACACAATTATCATTATGACCTCTAACGTTGGTTCTGAGTATGTTTCTAAAATGGCGCCCTTGGGTTTTGTTTCCGAGACAAAAGAAAAAGAAGAATCGTTAAAAGATAAAGTATTGGAGGCTTTAAAAGAGAGATTTAGGCCAGAGTTTTTAAATAGAATAGACGAGATTATCATCTTCCACTATTTAGGGCCAAAAGAGATTAGGGAGATTGTAGATCTAGAACTTAAAAAGGTAGAAGAAAGGCTTTTGAGAAAGGGCATAATTCTTAAAACCACCAAAAAAGCAAGAGAACTTTTAGCAAAAAAAGGGTTTGACCCTAACTTAGGAGCAAGACCTTTGAAAAGAGTAATCCAAAAACTTATCTTAGACCCTTTGGCACTTAAAATGGTAACTCAGGAAGTAAAAGAAGGAGAGAGGGTAGTAGCAGATGTTGAAAACGGAGAGATTGTCTTTAGAACAGCAAAAGATCTCATTAAAACAAAAGCGTAATCTCTATGCCAAAAGGATTTTGGTTTCTTTTTGGGGTCACATTTTTTGTCTTTGTGGCTCTTTTGGTATTTACTTATAACTTTGTTTCAGAAAAGATTCCAAATTTTGAAACAATGATGTTTGAGCCGGCAGAAAACTTTGTTGTTAAAGAAGACAAAGAAGGAAAAACTATTTTCAATACTAATTTAGGATTAAAATGTCAAATCCCAAGTGATTGGCAGATAGAAAAAAATCAAAGCACAGGAAATTTATTTTTACTACCCCCAGGCACAACTATAGAAAAAGAAGGTCAAATTTTAAAAAAAGGATGTTTAATCGGGATAAACGCTCAGAAAGGAATAAAGGAGCAATTAAGTGTTTTACAAAACACAATCAATTCTTTAAAAACTGCTTCCAAAAAGTCTAATTTTTCTGTTGTTTTGGTGGGAGAAATTGAGGCTCTAAAAGAAGAGAATATCTCCTTTGGTCTCTGGGAGGCTCAAATTTCAATTCCTTATAAAGAAAATATAATTTATTTTAGAGCCATCTCCTCTCAAGCAGAAAAAAATGAATGTTCTCAAATTTTTGAAAGATTTTTAGATACAGTCACACTAAACTAACAACTTCTTACCCTTTTTGTGTAAAGTGTCACTTTACACAAGAGGATGACGGGAGGCATTGATATTACTTGCTTAAGAGGAAAAATTTTAAAAAATTTAAAAATTTTTTAAATTTTGTGTAAAGTGACACTTTACACAGATTAGAGTTTTGTTTGACTTAATTATTAATTGGAGACTATAATAAAAATGATGGAAAAGGAGGATATTACAATTGAAGATCTAGCCAGAATGATTCAGGAAGGCTTTATGGAGACTGCAAAAAAGGAGGAGGTTAATAAACGTTTCGATAAGATTGAAGATCGCTTAGAAAGAATTGAGAAATTGATTCTGGCTGACCACGGAAAAAGAATAGAGAAGTTGGAAGATCAAATAAAAGAATTAAAGGAATTGCTTTCTCTAAAATAATTTTTAGATTTTCTAAAATCAAAACTTTCAAGGCTTTGCGCCTTGATTTTTTATTTGAGGGATTAAATAATAAAGCAATACTTTAACATCTTTTGAAAAACCATGAAAAAATACTTTTTGATATTAGGTTTTTTACTTCTTTTAAGCATTGGCCTAAACTGTTATCTTCTTTTTTATCTATTAAAGTTTAGTCCATCTCTTTTCTTTCAGAAAGCCCAAATTGAAGAATTAGTCTCACAATTTAAAAAAACCCAAGAGACAAAAAATCAAAAAGAACCATCTTTTACAAAATTATTAGAAATAGAAGAAGAAATCAAAAACTTAGAAAACTCTTTGCGCTCAACATCTGGTTTTTTAAAAGAAAATTTAAGCACAAAAGATGAGATAAGCCAGAGAATAGAAACTCTTTCTAATGAATTTTCCGAATTTAAAAAGCAATTTATAAGTTTGAATGAAGAAAATCTCAAAATTCAGAAAGAAATTCTTGCTTTAATTGAGAATTTAGAAAAAACCAGTAAAAATGGCACAGAAACAACCCGGGAAGAAGAAGAGGAGATGCAAGAATCAAAAGAAGTTTCAGAAGAAACTAAACCGCTTTTAATTACAGAAGTTGCCGCTGGTTTTGATTCCTCAAAAAATGAGTTTATAGAAATTTATAACCCAAATGACTTTCCGGTTGAGATAAATGATGATAATTTTGTTTTAGAAATAGTCGATTCCCATAATAGAAGAACTCAAAAAAGGATTGATTGGAAGAGAAATGTTGTTCCGTCAAAGAGCTTCCTTCTTTTTGTTGGAGGTGATTTAAAAACAGAAACCCAAAGACTTGAGGGAGATGCCTATTTCTCCAGCCAACTTACCTCAATTGGCGGAGTAATTATCAGGAAAAAAGAGGGAGAAATTTTTGACAAAGTTGGCTGGGGAGAGTCAAATTCACCCATACCAATTTTAGCAACAGAACTAAAGGCAAAATTAAAAGAGGGAGGCTTAAAAACAGGGGAGAGTCTTCAGAGAAAAACTCAAAACTCAGAATTTGTAGATACAAACAACAACGAAAACGATTTTGAGTTTTCTTTAATTTTAACTCCTCAAAATTCTTTGGGAGAGAGATTGGTATATAGCAAAGAAGAATCTTCGACATCAGATAAGGACCAAATAGCATATAGCCAGACTCAACCTTCATCCCAACCAACAGCCCAAAAAAGCCAAGAGGAAGAACAAAAAACCTCTTTTAAAGAGGAAAAGATTTTAATTACAGAGGTACATATTGAAGGAGACGAGTTTGTAAAAATTTTCAATCCCGGAAATTCGCCCGTCTCTCTAAAAGACAAATATCTTGCTTACTTTTCTCAAAACCGCTTAATTGAAAAACCTTATCGTCTTTGGAAAATAGAAGACGATCTTTCAATCTTTCCAAATTCTTATTTTACAATAGCCATCTATCTTAAAGAAGGCTCGACTTTAAATCCAGATTGGCAAGTTCTAACTAAAGAAAATAAGCCTTATTCAAAGGCCCAAATTTCCTCAGACGGAGCAATTGGCCTTTTTGATTGTAACCCAAAAGAAGAAGGAGAAAAATGTAAAATAGATCTTGTTGGTTGGAATAAAGCCAAAGTTTTTGAAAGAAAGCCGGCTTTATTTCCCAAAGGAAGCACTTCGCTTTTAAGAAAAAGAATTAACTCCTCCTATCAAGATACAGATAATAATCTCAATGATTTTGAAGTAAGGTAGTTTTACTCAACAAAGGTTGGTGGAGGGGTAAAGTTGAGAATATTTTGAAGTTGGTCATCTGTCAATTTTAGAGATTTTTCAATCGCCTCTTCAATCAATTTCTCTGAAAAACTTACCTTTTCTCCCAATTTCAGCCATCTCCAGCCTGTTCTCTTTTGCATATAGTCCTCTATAAAAATTTTATGAGCCTTTGTTAAAGCAATATTTTCTCCCTTTTCTTTAAGATACTCAGCCAAAGCCTTTCTTGCCAAATGAGTAATTCCTTCTCCTTTTTCTGCAACCTCTGTATATACTTTTTCTTCTGGAATTTCTTTTGGTACTGATTCTTCTGGAGTTTCTTTTGGTTTTGAGGGTACTACAGTCACTTTTTCTTCTCCAACAATTTTTCCTTCTTCTACCTGAAGAGGCGTTTTTTGTAATTCAGGAATAACTGATGTAGGTTGAGTAGGCGCAGGAAGTTCTTGAATTTCTGCCTTCCTGAAAACCAAAGCCTTGCCCAAAGGTTCTCTGTATACATAAGCCAAGACACCAATGACAATTAAGCAGAGCAAAATTATCCAAGGCACAAAACTCTTTTTCTTTTCAGAAAATCTCAATTTCAGGCGCATAATTTTCCAACTTAATTAATTATAACGCCCTCCCTTTTTTGGACCTTTTCTTATATCTTAAAAGAAAAATATAATTTGTAAAGTGGACAAGTTTTGACCGAAATTTTCTTTTTTGCTATATTAAAAAGGACAAATTAAAATAGGCAGATGACAAAAGAATATTTTGTCAAACTAACTATTGCCTTGTATAAGGTTACCGATCTTTTTCCCGAAAACGAGCCTCTAAGATATCAAATTCGGCAAAAGTCACTAGAGATTTTAAGCTCTTTAATTGGTGAGAATCCCCAAATTACTACCTCTCATATACAAGAACTTTCAAGAAATATAGAAATTCTTTGTAGATATTTTGAAATTGCTCAGGCTCAAAATTGGGTAGATAAAAAGAATTTAGAGATTCTAGCAAGAGAGTATAGAAAAATTCAAGAGGATTTTCTTGAAAGAGAGAAAATTCATTCTGAGACATCTTCTCAAAAAAATAGAGAAAAAACACCATCAATTTCCAAAAAAGAGAGAATTCAAAAAGCCTCACAAGGTTCTAAGAATAAAAAAACTACTCCAACAGAGCGCAAAATTAGAATTCTTGAACTTTTGAAACACAAAAAAACACTTACCCTCTCTGAAATTAAAAATCTCTTTTTTCAGGTTAGTCAGAGAACCATTAGGCGGGACATGGAAGATCTAATCAAGAAAGGACTTGTGGCCAGAAAAAGAATAGGTCAAAAAGATGTCCGCTACACCTTAATTAAAACGGACATAAAAGCGGACAGAATACGGCCAATGTTATAATATGTCCGAAATGAATATGGCCAAGAATTTGCATTTCCATTTCAGAAAAATCTATAAACGCCACGTCGAAAAAATTTACCGTTTTATATACATAAAAGTCAATTCGCAACAAATAGCCGAAGATCTTACCTCGGAGGTATTTCTACGTCTTTGGAAAGCATTACAAAAAGAAAACCCTTCTTCAATAAAAAATCCAAAAGCCTTTTTATACAAAACGGCCAGAAATTTAGTCATTGACCACTATCGCTCTTTCCCCAAAAGAAAAGAAGTGTCCATAGAGGAGGTAAAAGATATGGCCGATTCCTCCCAAAACTTAGAAAGAAAAGAATTAATTAATTCTGAAATAGAAATCGTTCAAAAAGCGATTACAAAACTGAAAAACGATTATCAAGATGTAATTTTGTGGTACTATCTGGATAATTTGACCATAGAGGAGATTTCAAAAATTTTAGGCAAGTCTGAGAATGCGACAAGAGTAATAATTCACAGAGCAATGGAGAAGTTAAAAGAATTATTAAAAGAAGTGTAATAAATTTTCATTTTTTTCGTCTTCTTTAATAGAGGCTATGAATGAACAAGAAATTATTGCAAAATTGAGAGTTTTGGAGAAAATCAAACCAAGAAGAGACTGGACGAAAAATACGCTAAGAGAGATTACCGGCCAGAAGACATATCTGGTAAGTTTTGATTTTTTGAAAACCCCTGCCTTTTCTCTTGCCATGTTAATGGTTGCTTTAGTTGCTCTTTCGTGGCTTGGTTTGTTTAATCAGCCAAAGAGTAATAATTTTGAAACACCTGTCTTAGAGATTGCCAAAAATGATGTTTATGATTATAATTATTATTTAGAAAAAGCTTCGCAAACATTAGCAAAGGCAGAGTCTACCTCCCAGGAAAATGAAAAGTTGGTTGAGGAGACAAAACAGGCTCTCAAGAAAGCGGTTGAGAAATTGCCTTCCCGCCCCAAAAATCCACAGGAATCTGCTAAAATAGTAGAGAAGGTAAAAGAGATAGAAGAGAAACTTACAACCCTTGCGCCTGAAGATAAAGAATTAACAGATGCTACCAAAGAATTAAAGGAAAAGACCAAAGAGATGATTGAGAGAGAAATTTATAGAATCAAAGTTGAGGCAGAGTTGGCAATGTTGGAAAACCGCTCATTGACAGACCAGCAAAAAGAGTTGCTTGAGGAAGCAAAAAAAGATTATAATAATCAAGATTACCTTTCTGCCCTAGAGAAAATCTTACAACTTACAAATCAATAATTTTTGACAATCGTCGCCGCTGGATGGATTTTTTTAGGTCGACCCAGCGGCAAAAAAATTAAAGGTCGAAACCCCGCCAAATCTCTTTTGGCAAAAGGTCGGACAAGTTTAATGGCGGGAAACCTAAATAAAAATTAAAAATTAAAAAATCAAAATTAGACAAATATGAGTTTAGCCAAAAAATTCTTTGCCTTCTTTACTATTCTCTCTGTTGTAATAATGCTTGCAGGTCCTTCTGCAAGAGCATTAACAATAGAGGAAATACAGGAGCAAATCGCTCGATTGGAAGAGGAACTTGCCCAATATAGGGCCCAACTTGAGGCTTTACAAGGTGCTGGTGAAACAACTGGTGGCGGCACTGTATATGAGGGCATTCCAGAAGGCTTTACATTTGAAAAGAATCTAAAGATTGGAATGTATGATCAAGATGTAGTCTACTTAAAGAAAGTTTTAGATGTTGAGGTGCCAGATCATGAACCCTGGACAGGTACTCCTTATTTTGGAGCAAAAACAAAAGCAGCAGTTATTGCCTTCCAGGAGAAATATAGTGAGGACATTCTGGAAAAATGGTGCACTGATCACGGTTATGCAGCCGATTGTTTACCTTCTGGTACAGGTTTTGTTGGAAAGACAACCAGGGATAAACTCAATGAACTACTTGCTGCACCAGTCCCAACACCTACACCCACTGCGTGTTCTGACTACACCACAGAAGAGGAATGCACA
>Ga0190304_1000865_pt1 | contig 13919 bp, 13 predicted proteins | sample 48700712_MG_FD_161670 | JGI IMG/M metagenome (GOLD analysis project Ga0190304, IMG submission 161670) | Hydrothermal vent sediment bacterial communities from Southern Trench, Guaymas Basin, Mexico - 4870-07-1--2_MG | ecosystem: Environmental > Aquatic > Marine > Hydrothermal vents > Sediment ... | reverse complement strand
CAGAAAAAACATCATGGCCCATCACACCGCCACCCATCTCCTCCATTGGGCTCTGCGCCAAGTTCTGGGGGATCATGTGAAGCAGGCGGGTTCCCTAGTGGCTCCTGACCGTCTCAGGTTTGACTTCACCCATTTTGCTCCTTTGACACCCCAAGAGCTGAAGAGGGTGGAGGATTTGGTGAACGAGAAGATATGGGAGGATCACCCCGTAGAAACCCTTGTCACCGACCTGGAAAAGGCTATGGAGATGGGGGCTATGGCCCTTTTTGATGAGAAGTATGGGGACAAGGTGCGTCTGGTCATGGTGGGCGACTTCAGCAAAGAGCTCTGTGCAGGTACCCACGTGAAGCGTACGGGCAACATAGGCATGTTCATGATCGTTCATGAGGGTGGTGTGGCCGCCGGGGTCCGCAGGATAGAGGCTTTGGCCCGGGGTGCCCTGCTGGAGCATATCCGTGGAGAGGATGCTGCCATGAGAGCTATAGGGGGGCTTCTCAAAGCCAAACCTGGAGAGGAGATCTCCAGGGTGGAGCGCCTCCTGGCCCAGGTGAAAGAGTTGGAGAAGGAAATCTCCCGCCTCAAGGATAGGTTGGCCTCCCAAGCGACAGGGGATATCCTGTCCGATGTCGGGGAGGTGAAGGGGGTGAAGGTGCTGGCTGTGAGAATGGACGGCACCGATGTGGAGGGTTTAAGGGCTATGGCTGATCGCCTCCGTCAGAAGCTGGGGACCTCAGCGGTCCTTCTGGCCTCGGTTTCAGAGGGCAAGGTAACCCTCCTCTGCGCTCTAACCAAAGATATTGCAGGCAAGAGACTCCATGCGGGGGAGCTGGTGAAGGCTGTGGCTAAAGTGGTAGGCGGTGGCGGTGGTGGGCGTCCTGACATGGCCCAGGCTGGGGGTAGAGATACCAGCAAAGTGGACGAAGCTATAGAGCTCTTCTATGGGCTTGTAAGGGAAAAGCTGGCTTCTTCTTGAGGGAGACGAGAGAAGGCTGGCAGAGGTCCGTAGAGATTTTGGGAGAAATAAAGAGAGCCTTGATAATGTTTCAAGGGGTTTCATAAATCTCTAAAAGTTTCACCTAATAGGGAGGGGTGTTATGAAGGTGTTAGTGGTGGGAGGTGGAGGCAGGGAGCACGCACTGGTGTGGAAGATTGCCCAAAGCCCTTTGGTAGAGGAGATTTATGCCACTCCGGGCAATGGGGGCATCTGTAGGGAAGCCAAAACCCAGTGCATTCCCTGGCCTGGATCCTTGGAGGCCCTGGCCGACTTTGCATATGAGAGAGGGATAGACCTCACCGTAGTGGGACCTGAGGATCCCCTGGTCCAGGGCATTGTGGACATCTTTCAGGCCAGTGGGCTCAGGGTTTTTGGTCCCTGCAGAGAGGCGGCCCAGCTGGAGGGGAGCAAAGCCTTCTCCAAGGATTTCATGAAGCGCTTCGGCATTCCCACCGCCGAGTACAAGGTCTTTTCTGATCCCCAAGAGGCCAAGGACTATGTAAAAGCCCAAGGTGCACCTATAGTGGTCAAGGCCGATGGTCTGGCGGCAGGAAAGGGTGCCCTGGTGTGCAAGACCCTGGAGGAGGCCCTGGCAGCAGTGGACAGGATCATGGTGGAGAAGGCCTTTGGTGATGCGGGCAACAGGGTGGTGGTGGAAGAGTTTCTCACTGGTGAGGAGGCCTCTTTCTTGGCCATCACCGATGGAGAACACATCTATCCCCTAGCTGGTTCTCAAGACCACAAGCCTGTTTACGACAATGATGAGGGGCCCAATACAGGAGGTATGGGGGCTTATTCTCCTGCTCCTGTCATCACTTCTGTTGTACACCAGAGGGTGATGGATAAGGTGATGAGGCCTGTGGTGGAAGGTATGAAAGAGATGGGTCACCCCTTCAAAGGTGTCATCTACGCAGGTCTTATGATCAAAGAGGAGGAGCCTAGGGTCCTGGAGTTCAACGTGCGTTTTGGCGACCCTGAGGCCCAGCCCATCCTCATGCGTATGGAGAGCGACCTGGTGCCTGCCCTAATGGCCTCCATAGAGGGAGGCTTGGACCAAGTGGAGATCGCTTACAAGCCCCAGGCAGCGGTGTGTGTGGTCATGGCTTCAGGGGGATATCCCGGCAAATACGAAAGGGGCTTTGTCATAGAGGGGTTGGATCAGGTGGAGCAGATGAATGATGTGAAGGTCTTTCATGCCGGTACCGCCGAGAGGGACGGAAGTACAGTGACCAACGGCGGTCGGGTCCTGGGTGTCACTGCTTTGGGCAAGACCGTCAAGGATGCGATAGATCGGGCTTATGAGGCTGTGGGAAGGATCCACTGGCCAGGAGTCCATTATCGCAGGGACATAGGAGCCAAGGCTCTAAAGAGGTTGACGGGGGGAGGCAACCCCGGAGCCTGTTGAGGAGAGTTTGGATACCGGGAGGCGGGGGAAGCCATAGGCTTCCCCCTTTCTTATGGAGGTTAAGGATGAGGGTCACTCCTCTGGCCGCCGACAGTATGGGAACTAGGAGCATGGCTACCCTTGTGGAAGCCGATGGCTGGAAGATCCTGATTGATCCCGGAGTGGCCCTAGGTCCCAAGAGATATGGCCTTCCCCCCCATCCCAAGGAGCTAGAGAGGAAAGAGGATCATTGGAAGAGGGTTAAGGAAGCAGCCAAGGATGCCCAGATTCTGGTCATTACCCATTATCATCATGATCACTACCATCCTCAGGAGATGGAGATCTACCGTGGAAAGACTCTCATCATCAAGGACCCTAAAAGCCATATAAATCGAAACCAGGCTAAGAGGGCCAAGGCCTTCCTACAGGATCTGGGGGAGACTCCCAGAGGTGTTATGGTGGGGGATGGTAGGGCCTTTAATTTGGAGGGAGTAGACCTAGTTTTCTCTCCCCCGGTCCCCCATGGGAAGTCTTCTAGGTTGGGATATGTTATTCAAGTGGCCGTACATTACGGAGGAGAGACTTTCCTCTTCACCTCTGACGTTCAAGGACCTCTTCTACCTCAACAGCAGGAGTTCATTTTGGATATGGACCCCTCAGTCCTTTACGTGGATGGCCCCATGACCTACATGATGGGCACCAGATTTTCCAGGGAGGACCTGGAGGCTGCTTTGAAGAATCTCTTGGAGATCCTCTCCAGTACCCGAGTAGATATTATGATTCTGGATCACCATCTCACCCGGGATCGCCATTACCTTGAAGCCATAACTCCGGTGGTAGGGCTGGGTAGGGAGTTAGGTAAAAGGGTGGTCTCCGCTGCTGGGTATTTAGGTTTAGAGGATGATCTTTTGGAGGCACGACGAAGGGAGCTTTACAAGGAGAAGGGAGAATGAAGGTGACCCGGGTGGTAATATATCCCTTCGACACCTCTTCCCTGGGAGGGCAGGTGAAGGCCATGGCCGATGTGGAGTTGGACGGAGAGCTCCTGATAAAGGGGTTCAAGGTGGTGGTCAGCAAGAAAGGAGGGGTTTTTGTAAGTTTCCCCTCCAAGCGGGTCCACGGCGGGAAGTACTTCGATCTGGTGATTCCCCTGTCCAGAGACCTGAAAGAGCATATCCGGGAAGAGATTCTTAGGGCTTACAGAGCGAAGGTGGAGTGAAGAGCCTTGCCCCGATTGGTTTTGAGAATCACTCCTCCCTCGGAAGTGAGGCCCGAGGGAGTGACCCCTCCTTTCCTTGAGCTGGTGAGAAAGTACTGTAACAATAAGAGCTTGACTATCGGGGCTCAGAGTGGCAGTGAAGAGAGGCTTCTAGCTATTGGTAGGGGACACGGAGTGGAGGAGATAAGGAGGGCGGCCCGTTGGGCCAGAGAGTACGGTTTTACGCCTCATCTGGACTTTATCTTCGGTCTTCCAGTGGAAAGGGGTAAAGAGAGAAGGGAAACGGTGGTCCTTGTTGAGGAGCTTGTTTCCCTTTATGGTGCCAAGATCCACGCCCACTATTTCATGCCCCTGCCTGGTACCCCCTATGCGGGTGCCAGCCAGGAACCTTTACATCGTTGGCTGATGAAGAGGTTGGTGGAACTGAGCCGTCTGGGCATGCTGGATGGCTCCTGGCAGGAGCAGGCTAAGGAGGTGGGGGCATGGGATTGAGGGTTACAGTAGCTCTGCACGCCGGTTTTTGCTTCGGAGTGAAGAGAGCCGTTAAGATTGCTTTTGACGCCGCCGGTGATGGTCCGGAAGAGCCCATCTATACCCTTGGTCCTTTGATCCATAACCCCCAGGTGGTGAGGAAGCTAGAGGAGATGGGAATCAAGCCTGTGGACTCTTTGGATATGTTAAAGGAGGGGCGTCTCATCATTCGATCTCACGGTGTGCCTCCTCAAGTATTGGAGGATGCCAGGAGGAGGGGAATAAAGGTGACGGACGCTACTTGTCCCTTTGTTAAGAAGGCCCAACAGAAGGTGGCTGAACTGGTGGATGAAGGTTTCTATGTCTTCATTGTGGGTGACAAGCTCCATCCTGAGGTCCAGGCCCTTTTGGGGTACGGTAAGGGTAGGGCCTTTCTGCTGGATGACTTGGATCAGGGAATGAGCTTTCCTAAGGTGGGTATCGTGTGCCAGACTACCCAATCTCGGGAGAATTTGACCCGGGGCATCATGAAAGTGTTAAGGGTCATAGGGGGCAAGCTGGAAGAGCTGAGGATACACAACACCATCTGCGAGTCCACTTTGATAAGGCAGAAGGAATGCATGGCCCTTGCACAGGCCTCGGATGTGGTGATAGTAGTGGGTGGAAAGAATAGCGCCAACACCACAAGGCTTGCGGAGATTTCTAGGGCTATTCTGGAGGACACCTATCATATAGAGGGCGCCGAGGAGTTGGATCCCCAATGGTTCAGGGGTAAATGCCGGGTAGGAGTGACCGCTGGAGCCTCGACCCCTGATTGGATCATTGGGGAGGTGGTGGAAAGGATAAAACTGATAGGAGGTAACGGGGAACATGGAAGAGAAGATGGAAGAAAGGGACGAGATTACCCAGGAAGAACTGAAATCCATTTATGAGGAGACCATAAAGGGGGTTTCACCGGGGGACGTGGTGAGGGGCAAGGTGGTGGCAGTGACGGACCAAGAGGCCATGGTGGATATAGGCTATAAGGCCGAGGGTGTTGTGCCCCTCTCGGAGTTTGAGTCACCTCCTCATGTGGGAGATGAACTGGAGGTCTATGTGAAGACCCTTTCCCACAAGGGGGAGGGACCCCTTCTCTCTAAAAGGGAGGCTGATAGGATCAGGGCCTGGAAGCAGTTGAGGGAGTCTTTTGAGAAGGGCACCCCTGTCACTGGTAAAGTGGTTCGGAGGGTGAAGGGAGGCTTTAGAGTAGCTGTTGGTGGTGTGGAGGCCTTCCTGCCCATGTCCCAGGCCGATCTCAGGCCCGTGAAGAACCCAGACGAGCTTTTGAGCAAGGAGTTCCAGTTCAAGGTGGTGGACCTCAACGAGAGGAGCAGCAACGTAATTCTTTCCAGGAAGCAGCTTTTGGAGGAGGAGTTAGAGAGGGAGAAGACGGCCTTCTGGGAAAGAATGAAGGTGGGCAAGGTCTTCGAAGGCAAGGTGAAGAGCATCACCACTTACGGTGCTTTCATAGATTTAGGGGTGGTGGATGGTCTTCTCCATATCAATGATATCTCTTGGAAGAAGATAAAGCATCCTTCCGATGAGCTCAGCAAGGGTCAGAGGGTGTGGGTGAAGGTCTTGGACTTTGACAAAGATAGGGAGCGTATCTCTTTGGGCATGAAGCAACTCACTCCTGATCCCTGGGAAAAGGTGGATGAAAAGTATCCTGTGGGTTCCAGGGTGAAGGGAAGGGTAACAGGCATTGTGGATTACGGTGCCTTCGTCGAAATTGAGGAGGGCCTCGAAGGTCTGGTCCACATATCCGAGTTCTCTTGGTCTAGAAGAATAAAGCATCCCTCCGAGGTGTTGAAGGAGGGGGATGAGGTGGAGTGTGTAGTTACCGCTGTGGATAAAGAGAACAGGCGCCTCTCCCTGTCCCTCAAGCAGGTGGCTCCTGATCCATGGGAGACCGTGGAAGAGAGGTACCCCATGGGCAAAGTGGTGGAGGGTGTCATCACTCGCATCTATCCTGACAGGGCTCTCTTGGAGCTGGAGGAGGGTGTAGAGGGTGTCCTAAGGTCTGAGGATCTCTCGTGGAATAGAAGAGTACGCCATCCCGGAGATCTGCTCCAGAGGGGAGATAAGGTGGAAGTGAAGGTTTTGGGTGTGGATGTGGAGAGGCGTAAGGTGAGGGTTGGTTATAAGCAGACCAAACCTGATCCTTGGGACGAGTTTCTCCGCACCTATGCCGAGGGTGACGACGTTAGGGGCAAGGTCTCTAGCGTCACGGATTTTGGCGTCTTTTTGGAGATTATGGATGGGGTGGAGGGTCTCATCCACGTCTCCCAACTGGATGATAGAAAGGTCAAAGACCCGCGGGAAGTGGTGAAGGAAGGAGAAACTCTCTCTGCCAAAATAGTGAAGATAGACCCCGCCGCTAGGCGCATATCTTTAAGTGTCAGAGAGTATAAAAGAGCCAAGGAGGCCGAGGAGACCAGTAAGTTTATGGATACTCAGTCACATGGCGAGGGTTTCCTCAAGCTGGGAGAGATTCTGGGCAAGATGATAAACCGAGAGAACAACAAATAACGGGATATTCATGGAAGGTAGGAGTTTCTGGAAAGGGCTGTTCCTTTTCCTCTCGCTTCTATTCCTTCTCTTGGCGGTTTATTATGGGTTCCAGAGGTGGAGGGTGAGCCTTCAAAGATCCACCTACGTGGGGGTAGTGTCTCTGGAAGGAAGGATCACTTCCCAGAAAGCTAGGGAGTTTATAGAACTCCTTCAGTGTGCCAAAGAGGATCCTCGAGTGGGGGCTGTGTTGGTGCGTATAGACAGCCCGGGAGGTGGAGTTGCCCCTTCTCAAGAGATTTACAGGGCCATTATGGGTGTGAGGAAGGAGAAAAATGTGATTGCCTCCCTGGGTTCTGTAGGAGCTTCAGGCGGCTATTATGTGGCTGCGGCGGCCAACGAGATCTACGCCGATCCTGGTACCATTACAGGGAGCATAGGCGTAGTTTTCACTTATCCCCAACTTCAGGAACTCCTGAAGAAAGTGGGTGTAGGAAAAGTGGTGGTGAAGAGTGGGGAGTTTAAGGACATAGCTTCTCCTTTCCGTTCCCCCACCCCCCAGGAAAAAGCTATTCTCCAAGATGTGGTGAATGATATCTACCAACAGTTTGTGGAGGATATTGCCCGGGGCAGAGGAATGAAAAAGGAGCAGGTGGAAGCCCTGGCCGATGGCAGGATCTTCACCGGCAGGCAGGCTCAGAAGCTGGGTTTGGTGGACGGACTCATGACCCAGGATGAAGTGGTTTCTTATATCAGTTCCAAAATCCTCAGTGTTAAGGGTAAACCCAGGGTCTTACTTCTGCGTAGGGGAGAGGATTGGAGAGACCTCTTTCGGAAAACGAAGGGTTTATTGGAGTCCCTTATATTCAAAACATCCAAGATATCTATGTGGGAGGTGGAGTGACATGACGAAGTCCGATCTTGTGGAGAGGATAGCAGAAAAGCTGGACGTCACCAAAAAAGAGGCTGAGGCTATAGTGAATGTGGTTTTCGGCTCCATTGTGGATGCTGTCAAGAGAGAGGAAAAAGTAGAGCTTAGGGGCTTCGGTTGCTTTAAGGTGAAGACTAAGAGGGCTAGGAAAGGGCGTAACCCTAGGACGGGAGAGGAGATCGACATTCCTCCCAAGAGGGTACCATATTTCAAGCCTGGCAAGGATATGAAGGAGGCGGTGAATAGGGAATGACCCTGATAGGGGTCCTCTCAGACACTCATATACCCGTGGTGGTGCCCAGACTACCCCGGGAGATTTTGGAGATTTTAGGAAAGGAGGGGGTCTCCCTCATTCTCCACGCCGGAGACATGGTGGTTTCCGGCGTGGTTGATGACCTTTTGGAGGTGGCGCCTGTGAGGGCGGTAGCCGGTAATATGGACCATCCACCAGTCCAAGAGGCTTGGCCTCTCAGGGATGTGGTCCAGGTGGAGGATGTGAGGATAGGTCTTATCCATGGCTGGGGCCCGCCTCAGGGATTGCCTTCCAGGGTGCTAGATGCCTTTGCCCAGGATAACGTGGATTGTGTCGTTTTTGGCCATTCCCATCTCCCGCTTAATGAGAGGAGGGGAGGAGTAGTCTTGTTCAATCCTGGTACGCCTACCGATACTCGTTTCTCCTCCATTAAAAGCTTGGGAATTTTGGAGGTGGAGGGTGGGGAAATCAGGGGACGTCACATTTTCCTCCCGTAGTGGGAGGTCTGTAGCGAGGGTTCTTGCTCTTTGTCTTTTCTTCCTCTCATTTCTGGGCTCTGCCCATGCTTCCCAGGTGTTGGTATTGGAGTTCAAAGGGGTTCTCAATCCCCCCATGGCCCATTATCTGGTGTCTGGATTAGAAAAGGCTGCATCTTCGGGGGCTGCGGGGGTGTTGATTCTTATTGACACTCCTGGCGGTCTCGACCCTTCCATGAGAGAGGTGGTGAAGGCCATCATGAACTCCACAGTTCCCGTTATCACCTTTGTCTACCCATCTGGCTCTCGGGCCGCTTCTGCAGGTTTGTTTGTGCTGGAGGCAGGGCATATAGCTGCCATGGCCCCAGGTACCAATACCGGAGCAGCCCATCCTGTATCTATGGGTGGGAAGATGGGTGAGACCATGAAAGAAAAGGTGGCCAACGATGCTTTGGCTTTCGTCAAGTCCATAGCTCGAGAGAGGGGACGGAATCCTGGATGGTTAGAAGAGGCGGTGCTGGCTAGCAGTTCTGTGACTGCCAGGGAGGCCTTGAAGCTTGGGGTGATAGATGTGATGGCTTCTTCCCCCTCCCAGCTTCTTGAGGAAGTGGACGGGCGAAAAGTGAAGGTGGCGGGGAGGGAAGTGGTCCTTAAGCTCAAGGGATCCATCATGAAGAGAGTGGAGCCCACCATGAAGGAGAGAGTTCTCTACTTTCTCTCCATGCCCAACGTGGCGTACATTTTGGCGGTACTGGGTTTCTACGGGCTCCTCTTTGAGCTCTCCAATCCTGGGCTGATCTTCCCTGGCATAGTAGGAGTGATTTTTCTCATTCTTTCTTTCTACTCCTTTCACACTTTGCCCCTCAATTACGCCGGGGTTTTTCTCATCATTTTCGGTGTTGGGCTCATGGTGCTGGACATCAAGGTTCCCTCACATGGTCTTCTTACCTTAGGTGGAATAACCTCCTTCTTTCTTGGTTCTGTTATGCTGGTGGACGCCCCCGTTCACTATCTGAAGCTCTCCCTCAAAGTGATTTTACCGGTGGCGGTGTTTACAGCCCTCTTCATAGGGCTAATAGTGGCAGCTGGCCTCAGAGCCCAGCTTAAAAAACCTGTTTCTGGGGCTGAGGGGTTGGTGGGTGAGGAGGGAGAGACCAAGACCCGGGTGAATTCCCAAGGTGGCCAGGTCTTCGTACATGGCGAGATATGGAGGGCTGTCTCTTCTGCACCCCTTTTGCCTGGAACTAAGGTGAGGGTAGTGGGGGTGAAGGGGTTGATTTTAGAGGTGGAGCCCCTGGAAGAGGGGTCCAGGGGCTCTTGATATCCTCGTTTTCTAGGGCGAGGAGCAGCTAGAGCAGCTGGTGGCGGAACAGCTGGAGCAGGAGGACTTGTTGCTGGAGCCGGTGTCGGATGTGCTGCTGGATGAGCCGTTCCCTCCGTTTTTCCTGGCGTAGTCCGTGGCATACCAACCCGATCCTCTAAGTATGAAGGAGGACCGGGAGATAAGCTTTCTCACCTCCCCTCCGCATCGGGGGCAGGTCTTCACTGGCTCTTCACCGAAGGACTGAAGCTTTTCAAACCTGTGACCGCAGGCGTCGCACTTGTACTCATAGATGGGCATGGCCACACCTCCTGGGATTAACCTTTTCTATTCTACGTAATCCAGCCACTTTTCATACCTGGGGTCTTCTCCCCTGGCGGCCTTGAAAAAGGCCTCCTGAAGATGTTTGGTCACTGGACCTGGTTCTCCCTCGCCAATGATCCTTCTGTCCACTTCCCTTACGGGAGTCACCTCGGCGGCGGTGCCACACAGAAAGACCTCATCCGAGATGTAGAGTTCGTCTCTGGATATCTTCTCTTCTCTTATGGGGTAGTTCCTATCTTCTGCCAGCTCCAGGACCGAGTTTCTGGTGATACCCTCCAGTATCCCTGTGACGGGTGGCGTCTTTATGATGCCTTTGCGGACTACAAAGAGGTTTTCCCCCGAGCCTTCTGCCACAGTGCCGTCCACGTCCAGCATAAGGGCCTCGTCGTAGCCGTCCTCCAGAGCCTCTATCTTCGCCAGTTGGGAGTTTACATAGTTACCGCACACTTTGGCCTTGGTCATGGCGATGTTCACATGATGCCTGGTGAATGACGAAATCTTGCATCTTATTCCCTTCTTCAATCCTCCCTCTCCCAGGTATGCCCCCCAGGACCAGCAGATTATGGCCACTTCCACGGGGTTGCCCAGGGGATTCAATCCCATGGCTCCCACACCGTAGAAGATAATGGGCCTTATGTAGCATTCTTTCAAGTCGTTTATCTTAATGGTCTCAAAGATGGCCTTTCGGATCTCTTCCTGGGAAAAAGGCACCTCCATCTTCATGATGTGGGCAGAGTTGAAGAGCCGCTCGATATGCTCCTGGTTTCTGAATACTGCGGGACCCCTGGGGGTGTTGTAGCACCTTATCCCTTCGAAAACCCCCAATCCATAGTGGAGTGTATGTGTGAGGATGTGGACCTGGGCCCGATCCCATGGGATGAACTCGCCGTTGAACCAGATAAATTTCGCCTTTTCCACTTCAGGCCTCCTATTTGTAGTCTTCCCGTGGAGGGGAAAAGAAGTCTAATACTTTGGCCCCCTTGGTCCCCGTCTTGGCTCCATGGGGGACACCAGAGGGAGCGATGTAGCCGTCTCCTGCCTTCAAGATCCTCTCCTCTTTTCCTATCTTGAGAGTTATCTCTCCTTCCAGAACAGTGCCCATTTGTTCATGTGGATGGGAGTGGACCTCGATCTCCACATTAGGGGCTATCTCAAAGAGAACCATCATGCCCTTCTCGCCTGAGAACACTCTCATGGTCACTCCTTCTTTGGGTATTCTGCCGGGTATCTCCTTCCAGCTGAAAAGTTTGGGTTCCACTTTTCCCTCCTTTTCTACGCTGGGTTAAGTTATATACGCCAAATTCCTCTTAATGGGAAGGCCCAAGCTTTGGGTTACTTCTCTATCCAGAACTGTATCCTCGACGGGAGAAATACTGGCTGGTTGGTTATTTCCACAATCTGGCCCGTGGAGAGCTGGATGTAGGTCTTGAGCTTTCTGCCTACCTTTTTAGACACGATGCCCCCTCCGATGGCCGGTGCCCCTTGGCCTAGGAGCACTGCCTTTTCCAGGGTGCCGTTCAGGTAAGCTTCTTCTCTGAGAATGGTGGGCTGTTTGTAGGGTATTCCGGCCTTGTAATAGAGGGAGTAGAGGTAAGAGTTGCCTCCAAAACCGCAGATGTCTGAGTTTGGTGTGAAGGTGGTGAACATGGCTATTTGGCCAATGACGGAGGGCTTGGCGATCACCCTTTCGGCAGGGCTGGATGTCCCCAAGGTGATCCTCCAGCCCTCATAATTGCTGGCTATGTAATTGGCGCAGGCTTGCCAGTCCGTGTAGCCGCCGCAGTTGCTGACTGTGACCCCAGTGACTTTGGTTACTACCTTCTTCACCTCTGCACTCGAGCAATTACTGCAACCTCCGCTTTCGTCTTTGCATTCGTCTGCTTTCCCTCCTTCACACATACAAATATAGTCAGCCACACTTGCTGAGACCTCTATGTTGGTGGTGTCGTAGATATTAGTTACGGCGTTGCAAGTGGTTCCGTATCCCCAGGCTCCGTTGTTGTATCCCCAGCAGGTGTCCTTGACGCCGTAGATATATTGTTGGGCCGTGCTGGTCTTATCTGTGCTGCCAAAGTACTTTCCTGTCCCGAAGTAACACCAGAGATTACCCTGGTCGTCGAAGGCGAACTCGGGAGAGGCTGTAATAGGACCATCGGTGTTTACCAGAGTTGTTGAGGTCCAGTTTGTGATGGTGTCATTAGAGTCCTTAACGGGTGGTGTTTCTCCTGTTAATATCCTCATCATCCTGCCTGTTATATCCCCGCTTGTCTGTTTTTCCACTGTGCCGCAGTAGATGGCGTCTACGGAGTAGTCGCTTTCTGGATCAACAGCCACGCAGTCTCCCGTGTAAGAATTGGCAGCAGGTAGTGGGAGTTTTCCTGCCAAAGACCCGTCTCTGAGGTTTATCACATATATGTATCCTTGGGAGGGGGGAGTATCTCCGTTGTAGTCGGTGGGGCCTGAACCCACGACTACGTACCAGTTTCCATTCTTGCTTGCGTCTCCAATTCTCACTACTGTGGGGTAAGAGGTGGTGAATCCCAGATCGGTATCGGAAAACTCCCAGAGGAGGGAGGGATTTTCGGGGTCAGTGATGTCTAATGCAAAGATAGAGGAAAGCCCCACTTTTTTCGCCCCAGGGGTGGAGCAGGAGACCAAGTTGCCGTTGTTGTCTATACAAGGGGCATCGCTTGGAGGATTGGGACTTCCTCCAAATCGGAGTTCTCCAATGAGTATGGTTCGCCAAGAATCTTTTGTTTTATCTGCAGATGCGGACCCGTTTATGCTGGCGTCCAAAAGCATGGAGCGCTGGTCCACATAGTATATGTGACAGTAGTCGGTGTAGGCCAGGTACTTCAAATAAGGTAGTACGTTCATGGGAATATAGGTCCACACCTCTTCACCGACATCATAGCTCGCCCCGGATGGTTTAATCACGGCTGCCTTGACGCTGGGGTCAGCAGGATCAGGATTCTCTTTTATTCTACCAAGATAAAAACAGTGAAGCATTCCGTCATTGGCACCTACAAACAGGTAGTCGTCCCTCTTTATAGGATCACTCTGTGTGGGATCGTAGACTTTCTCCCTGATAAAGTCCCTGTAAGTAGAGTCGTGGTACCGTATGTCGTAGGTTCCGAGGGGAAAGCGAGATAGTAGCCGCGGGTTGGAGTAGACGATGTCGCCCAGTTTCCAGACGTTGGTAACGCTGCTGATAGTCACGCTCCTGTTGCGGTGGCCTGTTGAAGAACAGGTGCCATCATCGCTATCCAAACAGATATCAACGTCCTCTCCTCTTATGTACTTAATGATGTTTAAGGCATCAGCATCATCATATGCCCTTAGATAGGACTTTAGTGAGCTTGCGGTGGAGCTGTCTGCTTTAAGTTCTGTTAGGCTGCTGGCATTTAGAGAAGTGTATATTTTTCTGTTGCTCGGGCTCTTTTCCCAGAGCTTTTCACCTATATCCCAAAGTGGTATCACAAAATTGTTTGGATACTGCAGTTTATCTAGTTCCTTTGTGTAACTTGGCTCACAAGGTGATTCTACCTCTCCTGTAGAGTCGGAAGTGTATAAGTGTGCTCTTGTTCTTGATGGGTCGCTATTTGTATCAAAAAAGAATTTTATCACATCGTCTTTACTGTACTCCAATTGAGCCGTTGAGTTGGTTACAGCGTGGCTCTGGTCGGTATCCTCTCTTATTTGGCCAAACGGATCTATCCAGAAGCCCTTCATTTCTCCTATCCAAGTAAGATCTTTAGAGGTTATCGAGGGAATAAAGTAGGCCTGAGACAGGAAGCCACTTCCTCGCGTGGAGGTAGACAACACGGACACAGCCGTACCGGATGAAGTGCGCCTGAGAATATCGGCAAATACCTTAGCAAGTTTCTCTTCTAGTTTTAAGGGATTGGCTACAAAAAAATAGGTATCTGGTTTCCCATCACCATCTTTGTCCCATTCATTAGATAAGTCAGGCTTATTATTATTGTTTATATCTTCAAC
>Ga0190304_1000864_pt1 | contig 13921 bp, 11 predicted proteins | sample 48700712_MG_FD_161670 | JGI IMG/M metagenome (GOLD analysis project Ga0190304, IMG submission 161670) | Hydrothermal vent sediment bacterial communities from Southern Trench, Guaymas Basin, Mexico - 4870-07-1--2_MG | ecosystem: Environmental > Aquatic > Marine > Hydrothermal vents > Sediment ... | reverse complement strand
GCACACCAATAAGCACAAATCCAATGATATTCAGGATTCTGAATGACTTCATCACAATAACCTTATCAATAAGATACTTCGTAAGGAATGGCATGGGAAGCTGAAGCCCAACACCAAGAAGCATAAACAAAAAGGCAAGAAAACCCTTGAACCAGTAAGGCTTGAGAAACTTCAAAAAACGGAGAATAAGTGATGCGTTATTGTATGTTTTATTCCTTGATTTACTGGATGTAAATATTGCCACTGGTTGTTAGCAACTTCAAACTGGCCTTTGGGTCTAAAGTATCAATGGGGAAAGAAGATTTGATTTCTCCTTCCTCTGTTTTTGCAAAGATACTTTCGGGTTTCATTTTTGTTTTTAAAGTAATATCACCCTTTCCAAGATTTAATCTAACAGGGTTGTTTGATAAGGAATCAAGTTCACATAATATTTCTCCTTCTTTTACATTAACATCAACCTTCCCATAGATATTATGAATTGAAACAAGGCCATTGTTTCCATTGAGTTCTATGTCAGCATATTTGGGAAGTTTGATATTTATATAGTAACCAACCCCATATGTAATGCATCTGTTCCTTATTAGACCGTCTCTATTGAATTTTACTGTTACCCTTTTAAGATTCCTGCCCCTCTTTATTTTCAATGCAATGTCACCAAGGCGGATTTCCTCTATATTAAAACCAGCGTATTTTATCTTTTTTACGCACTCTATTCTTACAAAATTCCTCTCCCATGGTTGTATATCTACAATGATAAGTTCACTATTTTTTAAATTTAACAAAAGTTTTTCACCCTGTAAAAAGGACTCTTCCCATTCATTCTTTACTACATATTCCTTTGATTTCTTTTCTGCCTGCTGGACAGAGGCGTTTTTACCGGATGATACATCACTTTGAAGGATAAGTAAAAGTGTTAAAATAAACATATTCACCTCCTGTTTTTATTAACAATTTATCCTGCAATAAAACCATTTATCCAGCCACAACAAAGCAATCACGACTTTTATATTCTGATTCCATAGCAGATTTTAACAAAAAATATTCTATGTTTCAAGGGTAAATTCAGATTGTCGTGTCTAAAAGCACTTATATCCCTTATCTCATTCCATACAAGATATATATGTGAACCTACAAAGAAATCATAAGCAAGAAGAAAATTCGCTTGAAATTCCTTTGATACATCTGTCCATTGTAAAAATGTCCTAAAACTGAGCTTCTTTGTAATATTCCAATTTTCCTTAATTGAAAAAACTTTAATTCTTTCATTCTGGTTAATATTGCTTGTGTAAAAGTAATCAAAGGTTAAGTCAAATGAAAGATTATTGAATGGGGTTGAAGAGAATGAAATGGATGGATATTTTAATTCGTCACCGTAGTACTTGCCAAACATATAGTTGGCAGAAACCTTAAATATCCTTGACGGGGTCATAGCTACATAAAAGGAATGTGTTGAATTATGAAAATATTCACCATTATAAAAACGGAGTGTCTTATCCAGAGAAATGCCAAGGTTAAAAAATCTCTTAAAATTAATATTTACAGAGGGATGTAATTCGTCAAGAATAAGGGTGTTAACATTTACATCCTTCCAGTTTGTATAAGAAAGTCCAGGGGTAATATTTTGAACACCGAAACCATCAATAGGAAATATATATGAGATATAAATGTTTGTAGACTTTATTTGCGGGAGAGAGACAAAGCCTGCTTCTGGATTATAATTCCCTTGAAGTTCCATGTACGAAAAGTTATATGCCACCCCGTTATTTAAGGGAGCTCTGCTTATATTAATTTTATAAGCAAGGTTATCTCTGTTGGGTAAACCTTTTGTGAATGTCTTTGCAATAGCGAAATCAAAATATGAATCAAACGGTAAAATTATACTTCCATCTCCTTCTATACCATGATTATAGTAGTCTGTTTTTACTTTGCTTGCCTCATAAAATCCTAACCAGTTTTTACCGAAGCTTTTTTTGGCACGGAAGCAAAAATATTTAATTCCAGTATCGCTCCTTTCTTCCAATACACCAAAGGAGTATAAATCAAAACCCTTGAGATTTCCAGTTATCTTGCCTCCATACTTTATTTCCTCTATATTTCTTGTATACATTAAATTCAACATTGAATTTAATATATCTCCCTTTTCCATAAAAAATGGCCTTTTTTCCTGAAGCCATAATTTTGTTTTGGAAAGATTTATCTGGTCTATATCCCCCTCTATCTGGGCAAAATCAGGGTTATATGTAAGGTTAATAGTGTAATTATTAAGGAGCGTCCATCCAAAATCTATGCCTTTTTTATATTCAAAAGGTTTATATGAACCAGCAATATATGGTATCAACTCAATGTTATGTTTAACGAAAGATTTACCAACATCAAGTTTCACTTTACCAAAAGTTGAGGGGTCAATTAAAGCCTTCTTTGGCACAGTCCAGGAAATACATTCTATTTGGGGACTCCCTTCAACCCTTTTTATAAGTTCCATAACATTAAATCCCCATTCCCCTTTATTAAATCTCAAAATTTTTATAGGTATTATAATTTCACCTTCCCATCCATTATGTAATACCCGAGTTTTTGAATACCATTCAGCATCCCAGGATGGGTCCTGGGATGTAACAGCATTATCTCCAAAAAAATCTGATTGCACATTATTGGCATTAATAGATATACAGTATGCACTTCTGTCATTATTGTAAGTATCAAGTAATACTACAAAACCATCCTGTCCAAAAAGATTAAAATCCCGTGTTGTGGATGTAGCAATAGGGCTTTCCTTTTTAGGACAAAAGAATTTTACACCAAGATTTTTTCCATCAAAAAGAAGATAAACAGTAGGTGCATAGGGAGGATTGGTATCCAATTCAGGATATACAGAATAAAAATTGTCAAGTTTAACACCATATTCTTCCCAGAGTGGGCTATCAAGTGGAATGTTTAAAATAGAAAATTTGCATATTGGAACATTTATCAATTTACTTTCTCCTTTCAAGAAAAGAGCAAAAACTATGAGAATTAATGTGATACTCCTTTTAAAGGTTTGTTTTTTGGACTTTTTTTTCATGTTGTACATGCTTACCTCCCAGTGGCTTATTTCTACTATAAAGGTTCTCCCATAAATCAACAAGTTCCGGGTAGAAATCCTCAAATGTAGAGTACCTTTCCCTCAAATCCTCGTATTCATTCAGTTTTTTGTCTATATACTTAATATAAATAAATCCTCTTTTCGTTTCTTCCTCCAGAAGATTCTTCCTTGCTTCTATATCCTTGGAAAAATAAATCCTTCCTACGATAGCCCTTACTATGTGTTCGCTAATACAACTTTCCCAGTCAAAATATCCAAGTTTTGCCATCTTCTCGGAAATGGGTTTGAAAATATGTTCATAACTTTTAAGCCTATCCATAAATCTTGCAGTGATTGGATTTACAAAGGAATGGGAAAATTCATGGAGACAGAAAAATTCTGTTCTGTCCCTTGCAAAGATAGGATTTCGGTCATTATCAATCCCTGTGGGACCGATAATAGCAAAAACATGGCTCTTCCCATCCTTATCTTCTATGGATGGACCAAAGAATCCACAGAACAAAGTAACAGGGATAATGGTGTAACTTGTCTGAGAAAAGCCAAAGTATTCTTCCAATCTCTCAACAATATAGGTTTCTTTCAGTTCCTTCTTGATGCTTCCAACCAGGGATGAATAAAAATTTTTGTGTAGATGGAAGAAATCCATAAACCTTGTATCCACTGCAAAATTGGAAATTTCTTTTACAAGAATAAACAGTTTGTCTTTCCCTCTAGCCTTTCTTATAAGATACTCATCAAAGGGAATTTTTACCTCCATATCAGGAAAAGAGGAGAGATGTAAAATGGCTTTCACGGGTGCATCAAAATTGAACCCCTGATTGCATATCTGTTTATAGAGTCTTACACACTTATGCCCACGGTATCTTGAAAAGTATCTTTTAATCTCATCCTTGTATTTAAATTCAAATGGGGTGATTATGAACTCAGGGAAACAGCCACCGAGAAATTCCAGAACAGATAGCAGTTCCATTTCAGGTTTAATCATTATGTCCATTTTTATGCCCTTATTTCCCTTCAAATTTAGTCCTTTTTACATTTATATATCCTACTTTTAAATTGTCAATACAAATTGCTTCCCAACATTTGTATAAATTGGAACTTCCTTTCAGGGATAACAGGTTCACCTATGCCAGGCAAGAAAAGGACAATTGAAAATGGTTCTATATTATGGAACGTGCCCTGAAACTTACATACTTTCCTTTGCAAACAATCACATGGTCAAGGACATCTATACCGAAGATTCTTCCTGCCTCCACAATCCTTCTTGTCAGTCCAATGTCCTCATCACTGGGTTCAGGATTGCCACCGGGGTGATTGTGTACAAGTATAATCCCTGCACATGGATACCTGAGAACCTCCATGAAAATCTCTCTTGGGTGAACAACGGTTGCATCAAGTATCCCCTTTGACACAAGGTGGTCTTTTATAAGGGTGTTTCTGGTGTCAAGTATGGCAACATGGAACTCCTCATGGGTCAAATGGGAAAGTTTCGGGGAGTAATAATCATAAACCTCTTCAGGTGAACTCAGAACCCACTTCCTTTCCTCTTTGCTTGACTGATACCTCCTTGCGAGTTCAAAAACCGCGGATATGGCAAGTGCCTTTGCATCCTTTATCCCCTTTATCTTCTTCAAATCTTCTATATGTGCATTGCCAAGCCCTTTAAGATTCTTAAACCTTCTGAGAAGTTCCCTTCCAAGGTCAACAGCAGAGTGGTCTCTCGTCCCCTTCCCGATAATTATAGCAAGGAGTTCTGCATTGGAGAGGGATTCAATACCGTAATTCCTTGCCCTCTCCCTTGGTCTTTCGTTCTCAGGCCAGTATTTTATCTTCATAGCGATAAGTGGCATACTCTTTTACTTTTTTTATTATGAATGAGTGGCCAATCTTTGTCAACCTGAAAAATTTCTATTGACCTATTCCAATATTGAATATATTCTGATAGTGTTATGCTGAACCCTATACTCAGTCTTGGCCTGTTGGTTATTGCAGGCTTCATCTTTGGCAGAATTTTTAATAAAATGGGGCTGCCATCTGTTACAGGTTATATTGTCTCAGGTATTGTGATGGGACCCTATGGACTTAATATAATCCACAAAGGAATCCTCAGTGGATCAGACTTTGTTTCAAGTGTTGCACTCTCATTCATTGCATATACACTTGGTAAGAGTTTCACTCTAAAAAGCCTCAAGAAGATTGGAAAGTCTGTTTTTGCCATATCCATTGGAGAGGTTGTTGTTTCCTTCCTTGTTGTGACCCTAGCATTAAAATTTATACTTCACCAGCCACTCTACCTTTCCATTGTAATAGGTGCCATTGCACCTGCAACAGCACCTGCTGCAGTGGTGATGGTGGTGAGGGAGTACAAAGCAAAAGGTCCTCTTACTGATACACTCCTTGGTGTGGTAGCCATAGACGACGCATGGGGCATTATGCTATTTGCCTTCTCAATCGCTCTTGCGAGGTCTTTATCCATGAGCAAAGGGATAGTATTTTCAAGTGTTTTTCATCAGATGAGTCATGCACTCCTTGAGGTGGTGGGAAGTCTGGGAATAGGGTTTGTTGTGGGTTACATCTTTTCAAAACTCTTCAAGTACTTCAAGACACCCACACATACCCTCATAGGTATAATAGGTATTATCCTTCTCACAGGTGGTATATGTGAAGAACTTAAATTTTCAATCCTCCTCTCAAACATGATGCTTGGAACCACCATTGCAAACACAATAAAACCCTCTACAAGGGCATTTGACATACTGGAAGGGTTTGATCCGCCACTCTATCTTCTCTTCTTTGTGCTTGCAGGTGCAAGCCTTGAGGTGACGAACCTGAAGGCACTTGGGCTTATTGGTCTTGTTTATGTGTTTACCAGACTTCCTGGAGAGATGTTGGGTGCATACATTGGGGCAAGAATTTCAAAGGCACCACCGAATGTAAGGAAGTATCTGGGTCTTGGGCTCGCTCCTCAAGCCGGTGTGGCAATAGGGCTTGCCATTATATCAAAGATATACCTTCCTGAAGGTGACCTTATCCTGAGCACAATCATCGTCACAACAGTCATATACGAACTGATTGGTCCACCACTTGTAAAACTCGCATTAAGAAAGGCAAAGGAGATATAAATGGCAATAAAAAAAGACAGTATGTATTACAGGTTCTGTCTTTATGGGTTCCTCAAAAACCAGAGGTTCTTTGACCCATTTATCATACTCTTCTTCAGAGAGATGGGCATGTCCTTCCTTGAGATAGGAACACTGTTCTCAATCAGGGAGATCGCAACAAATATCCTTGAGATACCAACCGGTGTTATTGCAGATGCCTATGGTAGAAGAAAGTCCATGATATACGCCTTTATATCCTACATCATATCCTTTGCCATCTTTTACCTGTTTCCAAAATTCTATATGTATGCCATTGCAATGATTTTCTTTGCATCGGGTGAAGCATTCAGGAGTGGAACACACAAGGCAATGATACTTGAGTATCTGAGAATAAAGGGTATGAAGGATAAAAAGGTTGAGTACTACGGTCATACAAGGTCAGCATCCCAGTTTGGTTCAGCCGTATCCTCACTCATAGCCATTGCCATCGTATTCTATGCACGCTCTTACAGACCTGTTTTCCTTATTTCAATCATTCCATACATAATGGGTCTGATTCTGATGTTCACATACCCTGCATACCTTGATGGAATACAGGAAGATGTAAAAGGGATGTGGAGAGAGAGGGTTACAGAGAGGTTCAAAAGGACAATGAGGGACTTTCTGAGTATGTTCAAAAGTGTTGAGGCACTGAAGGCCATATTCAACTCCGCAATATTTGATGGATTCTTCAAGTCCTCAAAAGACTACCTCCAGCCCATATTGAAGGCACAGGCACTCCTGCTGCCGGTTCTGCTTTATCTGGAAGAGAAACAGAGGGTTGCCATCATTGTTGGTGTTGTCTATTTCTTCCTCTATATTCTCACAAGCCTTGCATCAAGGAATGCTGGTAAGGTGGTGGACAGGATAGGAAGTCTTACCCGTGCCATAAATACTACATTCCTGCTTGGAGGCGTACTCCTTTTCATCTCCGGTCTGAGCACAAGCCTCAATATTCCTGCCATTGCCATAGGCTCCTACATCCTCTTTTACATTCTCCAGAACATGAGAAGGCCAATGAATGTTGGATATATCAGTGATAACATTCCATCAACCACAATGGCATCTGGCTTGAGTGTTGAATCACAACTCAAGACCATATCCATGGCAATCCTTGCACCGATCATTGGCTTCCTTGCGGATAAAACAGGTGTCGGGAATGCCCTTATAATCATATCAATTGTATTTATTGCTTTATTCTTTCCCCTGAAGGTGGGCAAAGGAAGGGCTGAAACAAAAGGATAAATCGGTTAGAACCCCGGGGATGCAAACCTGCAAATTTACCCACAGTTAAAAAATGCGACTTATTGACAGAAAATCCTTCATACCTTAAAATCATTGTATGGAGTGGTTTTATCCAGAGAGTATTCAAGATGCCCTGAAACTTGTTTCAAGGGGTTACATACTCCATGCTGGAGGAACAGGCATTCTCCTGGGAAGGAGAAAAACAGAAGGGTTCATACATCTGGGGAGAATACCCGAACTTCACTTAATTGAATCAGTGGATGATGGGATTAGACTGGGTGCCATGGTAACCTATGGAGAGGTGGCCTCTTTTTTCAAGAAATTGTCAAAAAAACATGTTCTGGGAACTGCACTTTCAATGGCAGGAACAACACCCTTAAGGAACAGAATCACCATTGGCGGCTCATTGGGCTTTCTTCCCGTCTGGTCAGACCTGATTGGACCTCTTGTTGCACTTGATGCAAAAATCACGATAAGGGGAGAAAATGAGGGAACATTCAATGCCCTTGATTTTGTGAAAAGACCTTCTCTAACAAAAAACTCCATTATCACACATGTGAGTATCAGGAAGAAAAATACAGATGGCCTCTATTTCAGAATGACAAGGACTGCTGTGGATTTTGCAGATTTCACAATAACCATTGCTGGAAAAGATGACCTCTCTATTGTTGTCACAGGTACAAGGGAAAAGGTGAACAGACTCCATAAACTTGAGGAGGAATTAAAATCAACAGGCCTTGATCATATTGAGGAAAAGATTGAGAAGTCCTGGAATATTACATTTTCACACGGCAGAATGGGGAGCGGAGAATTCAGGGAACACCTGGCAAAGGTATGGCTGGCAAGGCTTTTGAAAAAGATGGGAGGTAATTCTGGAGATCAGGTTAAGGGTTAATGGGAAGCCCTGTGTCTTTAACATAAAGGGAAAAGAAACACTCCTCCATGTTCTCAGGGAGAACGGTTTCAAAGAGGTCAAGGCAGGGTGTGAAGAAGGGCTCTGTGGCTCTTGCCTCGTGCTCCTTGATGGAAAACCTGTGAACTCCTGCCAGGTTCTTGCTGGTAGTGTGGATGGAGCAGATGTGAAGACAGTGAAGGGGATAGATGCAGATTGGATTGTTCAGGCACTTGCAGATACAGGAGGGGTTCAGTGTGGTTTCTGCACACCTGGATTTGTCATATCCATTTATTATCTTTTGAAGACCATGCCAGATGCAGATGAGGAAGATATAAAAAAGGCACTTGATGGAAATCTCTGCAGATGTACGGGATATGTGAAAATCCTTGAGGGTGTAAGGATTGCAATGGAAAGGATGAAGAAGAATGTTTAAAAGGGTGAAAAAATCAGAAAGGAAGATTGACGCAATTCCCCTTGGAATGGGCGAACCCATGTTCACGGATGATATAGACCTTAAAAACCTCCTGTATCTTGCAATGCTTTACTCACCCATTCCCCATGGGGAGATTGTTCACATAGATACAAAGGATGCCCTGGAGATGGAAGGTGTTGTGGATGTCCTTACATATAAAAATACACCTGACACACTTTTCACCACAGCAGGTCAGGGATATCCTGAGCCGTCCCCTTATGATACCCGTCTCTTTGATAAAAGGGTAAGGTTTGCTGGAGACAGGGTTGCCCTTGTGGCGGCTGAATCTCCTGAACTTGCCAGGGAGGCATTGAAAAGGATAAGGGTTGATTACAGGGAATTCCCTGCTGTATTTGATACAGAAGAAGCCCTGAAGGGTGAGGTGATTCTCCATGATGGGGATGAACACATGATTATACCTGCTGTTTACAAACCTGAGAAAAACATAGCAGCAGAGATTGATGTCTCATTCGGAAATCCTGAAAAGGGGCTTGAACAGGCAGATATTGTTATTGAGAGGGATTACTCTGTCCAGATTGCCTCTCACAGTGCAATAGAACCCCATGCCTCTGTTGCCTACATAGATGAGATGGGAAGACTGGTAATCGTAACCTCAACCCAGGTTCCATTCCATGTGAGGAGAATCGTTTCAATGGTTCTTGGAATCCCAGTGAGGAAGATAAGGGTGATAAAACCTAGGATTGGTGGTGGGTTTGGTGGAAAACAGGAGGTAATCCTTGAACCCTATGTTGCCCTGATTACATGGAAACACAGAAGGCCATCACGATTCGTATTCACAAGGGAGGAGGTTTTCTTTGCTGGAAGAACAAGGCATGGAATGAAACTGAAACTCACCACAGGGGTTAAGAAAACAGGAGAAATTACCACCCTTATCATGGATGCAGTGATGAATGCAGGTGCCTATGGACCCCACAGCCTCACCGTTCTTTCAAATACAGGTTCTAAAGTACTCCCACTGTTCAACAAAATAGAAAATCTGAGGTTTCACGGAAGGACTGTTTACACAAATCTCCCTGTTGGTGGCGCATACAGGGGTTATGGAGCAACACAGGGATATGCAGCGCTTGGTCAACATATAGACATTATCTGTGACCAGCTCGGGCTGGACATTCTTGAGTACTACAAGAGGTGGCACATAAAAGAGGATGAAACTTCAAGGGTATTTGAGGTGCTTGGAGAAGGGAAGGAGGGCGTGAAGCAGGTGATACACTCCTGCAAACTTGATGAGTGTATAGATAGGGGTGCAGAGGCAATAGGATGGTATGAAAAGAGAAGGAAGAGAATTAAGATAGACGAGGATAGATACCTGGGTGTTGGCATGGCCTGTGCAATGCAGGGTTCGGCCATACCCGAGATTGACATGGGAAGTGCCTACATGAAGATGAACGACGATGGCTCCTTCAACCTCCTCATTGGGGCAACAGACCTTGGCACGGGTTCGGATACGATTCTCGCCCAGATAGCAGCAGAGGTGCTTGACATCCCTGTTGAGATGATAATTGTCCGTTCCTCTGATACAGATATTACACCCTTTGATGTTGGGGCATATGCATCTTCCACCACCTATCTTTCAGGTGAGGCCGTGAGAAGATGCGCAGAGGATATAAAGAGACAGATATTGAAGGTTGCTGGAGAGATTATTGGCGAATCTCCAGATAGCCTTGATATGTATGAGGGAATTGTATCGGGCAAAAATGGGAAGGCATCCTTCAAGGATATAGCACTATACTCACTCTATCAGAAAAACCAGTTTCAGATACAGGCAACTGCCTCTGCCATTGTTCACCAATCTCCGCCACCCTTCATTGCCCAGTTTGCAGAGGTGGAGGTGGATGTTAAAACGGGGGTTGTAAAGGTGAGAAAATTTGTATCTGCTGTTGACTGCGGAACACCGATAAATCCAAGGCTTGCTGAAGGACAGGTGGAGGGTGCTGTTCTCAATGGGATAAGTTATGCCCTTGTAGAGGATTATCTCTTTGATGAAAAAGGAAGGATGACCAATCCCAATTTCAGGGATTACAAGATATTCACCACACTTGACCTGCCAGAAATTATTACAATCATAGTTAACTCCTATGAAGAAACAGGTCCCTTTGGAGCAAAGTCCATTGCAGAGGTTGGAATAAACGGACCCATACCCGCAATAGCAAATGCCATTTACGATGCCATTGGTGTAAGGGTGTACCATGCACCATTCACACCTGAAAGGGTTTTCAGGGCAATAAGGGAAAGCGGGAAATGGTCATAAAGAATGGTCTTGTTTTAACCCCTGATTCAGAAAATCCTCAAAAACTGGACCTCCTTATTGCGGATGGAAAAATCATTGATACTGGCACAGGGCTGGTTGGTGGTGAAGTTCTTGACGCAAAAGGGCTGCTCATTCTCCCTGGTGGTATTGATGCCCACGTGCACTTTAATACACCTGGATACACACACAGGGAGGATTTCTATCACGGCTCCATGGCAGCCATTGCAGGAGGGATAACAACGGTTATAGACATGCCCTGTACATCTGTTCCACCCGTTGTCAATAAGGAGAACCTGTTAAAAAAACTTGAAAACATTCAGGGAAAATCCTTTGTTGATTTTGCATTTTACGGTGGTGTTTCCCTCCAGGCCTTTGAGGAAGGGTTTCCTGAATTTATGGAAGAACTTGCACCATATGTCTGTGGGTTCAAAACATATTTTATCTCAGGTATGGAAACATTTGAAAGGCTTGACCCCTTCAGGTTTGAGATGGTCTTAAAGAAGGCAGGAGAAATCAAAAGACCTGTTTTACTCCATGCAGAGGATTATGAGTATGTCATGGGAGCAACAGAGTTTGCAAAGGAAAACAGAAACTACAGTGCATACTACCATTCCAGGCCTGAGATGGCAGAAATCCTTGCAGTCCAGAGGGCATGTAAACTTGCTGAAGGGAAGGATGTTCAACTCCATATAGTCCATGTGGGAACTTCAGAGGCAGTGAAAATCATAAGGGGATATGAGAATGTTACATGCGAGACATGTCCACACTATCTTGAATTCACATGGGAGGACCTTGACAGGATAGGACCACCATTGAAGACAACACCACCTGTTAAATCGCCATGGAATAAGGAAAAACTATGGGATTATCTCAATGACGGATGGATAAACCATGTTGCCTCTGACCATGCACCTGCGCCAGAAGAGGAGAAATTTACAGGTTCTGTATGGACTGATTATTCAGGCATCCCCGGGGTTCAGACACTATTTCCCTACATCTATACCTTTGGATACATGAAGGGAAGAATTAGTCTTAAAAGGCTTGTACAGGTTCTGAGTGAAAATCCTGCAAAAAGATTTGGGCTATTTTCAAAGAAGGGTTCCATTGAAAAGGGAAAGGACGCAGACTTGATTTTGATTGACCCGGAAAAAGAATGGATATTAAAAGAAGATACTTTTTATTCCATGGGAAAAATCACACCATTTATGGGATACAGATTCACTGGTGAAATCAAGTACGTATTATTAAGAGGGAAAATTGTATATCCATTCACAAAACTCCACCCTACTGGAGAATTCATCACCCCACACACTCAGCCCGGACCTTGACATTACGAAAGTTTTCTCATCATTTAAATTTTAGAGAATCTGGAATATTGACATAAACATCACAATTCCTATATTAAAAATCTGGTGGACCTGATAGAAGAATTTACTTATCCAGTTTGACCTTCTACCATCAGATAGTGCAATTTTTGAAAAGGTAATTCGGGAGATAAATCTCACATGGTACAGAACCCACCATGTATATATACGACCCGATGGGTAGAATGGTAAAAACTGCATTCAAAGGGTTTGTTCAAGCAGGCATACATACCCTTACCTGTGATGGATCGGATGCATCAGGAAGGCATTGAAAAATAATTCAAAAATATCTTGACAATCTTATTTTTTCTGTTTAAAAATTAATTAATATAAACCAGGAGGTTTTTATGAGAAGGATTCTTTTCCTTTTTGTCTTTTTGTTCTTCTTTCTTTTTTCGTTCTCCCTGAACGCACTGATACAGGAACCCTCTCTCAAACTACCCTTTAACAAATCCCCTGGAAAAACAATTGAGGTCCCACCCTCTGAAAAGGCAATCATTGCATTCAAACAGCTTAAATCAAACTATCCAGATGCAGAAGTTATCTGGAATACACAGACAGGGACGGCAAAAATACTGAAAGGGATTGCCATTGAAGGGGATGAAGAAGAGGTTATCCAGAAATTCATAAAGGAATATGGAGACCTGTTCGGTGTTTCTCCAGATGAAATAAAAAGGCTTGGTGTATCCAGAAGGCCAACTGGAGCCCACTACTTCTATTCTGAAGAATTTAACGGATTACCTGTGGCTGGAACGAAGATTGTCTTTAACTTCACAAAGGGTGTTTTGAATTATATCTCCGCAAAGACCTATGAAAAGGAACTGATAAAAAAGGATTATAGATTCCAGTTAACAAAAGAGGAGGCATTGAGGTCTGTTATTAACTTTATGGGAAGGAAAAACCTATTTGTTAAGGAGTATAAAAGAAGAATATATGTGGATGAAAATCTATCGCCACGAGCAGTATATGAACTCTCTATCTGGGGGAAAAAACCCTACGGAGAATGGCTTTTTTATGTTGATGCTATGAACGGTGAAGTTCTTGATGGCTGGCCAACAATGAGGACGACCTCTGGATATGTGAAGGGGATGGTCTTCCCATCTGTTGGAAGCGACCCACTCTCAGAAGTCCCGATGGCGAACGAGTATGTCTGGGTTAATGGATATGCCACAACCACGAATTCCAGTGGGTATTATACTTCTTCCTACACAGGCGCGGTTGAATCCTATTTACGAGGACCCTATGTGAATGCACAGAATGAGGACTATTCAGAGGCATACTATTCAACAAGTTCTTCAAGCATGGATTATTCACTCTCACAGGTGAGTTACTCCTGGATAAACACCAGCACATCCACGGGCATAACGGGGGATGACCAGAGCAAGGCATTCACACTTCCATTCTCATTCAACTTCTATGGAACCACATACAACAGTGTGTATGTTTGCAGCAAT
>Ga0190304_1000863_pt1 | contig 13941 bp, 9 predicted proteins | sample 48700712_MG_FD_161670 | JGI IMG/M metagenome (GOLD analysis project Ga0190304, IMG submission 161670) | Hydrothermal vent sediment bacterial communities from Southern Trench, Guaymas Basin, Mexico - 4870-07-1--2_MG | ecosystem: Environmental > Aquatic > Marine > Hydrothermal vents > Sediment ... | reverse complement strand
GGATAACAAATTCAAAACAAATTTTACCGATGTCAAGCACAAATTTGAAAATAAAGAAATTTCAAATAAAACAATGCAGAATTGGACCTTTTATGTTGATAACAATTCTGTTGTTTCAATAAATGTTTCTTTTACTTCTAATGCAACAAATGAAATAAATATATCTTTGCATAATTCAACTGGTGGTCTGATAGATTCAACAAATACCGAAGAGGGCGATGCTTCCATTTTCACAACAGATATCTCAGAAGGATATTGGACCGTTTTAATAAACAATACTAAATATACAACAAGTTTCTCTTACAATTTGACAATTCATTTGTCCGGAAACAATATTACCAGATTGGGAAATTTGACAAACGAGAGCAGTTCTGTTGTTTACTTTAATTTAAGTTCTCCTGAAAATAAAGTTGTGGATGGAAATTATAACACTGTTATAAAAATTACAGCCACTCAAAACTCTTTTGAATTACCCATAAACATAAATCTCTCCGCACCAATTCTAAAACTCAGACCAAACTATAAGGAAAATTATTATATTGGAAATCAATCCTTAGAAGCTGGGGAAACTGAAAATTATAATATGACGAGAAATTTGTTTATAAATTTGAATCAGACAAAGAGTTTATTATTCGTTGTAAATAATACCGGAAGTTCAAATTTAGAAAACTTAACAGTTTCTAACAGCAGTTTTGGTGGATTAAATTTTTCTATTTGTTGGATTAATGAAACAAATATTTCAGAGCCTGTAAATATATCAAATGGTAATTCAAAAACTCTAAATCTAACTGTTTTTTCTCCAAATACTACTGGAACTTATTCTGAATGGATTTATTTGAATTCATCAAACGGCCAACCATTCAAATACCTAAACTTAACTCTAAATATCAAGGTAACAAACAAAACTCTGCCAAGATTAAATGTAACAAATAAGGTATATTATTTTGAATCTGCACATAACAATCAACTGCCTGTTGGTTTCAGAATTTATTTCTATGACAATCAGACTATTGATAAATTCTGGAATTCTTCTAAACAATATAATTTTAGTCTGGTTAATTCCACAGACAATTCGCAGGTTTTGCAGTCTATAAATTTTTCTGTTTCAAATGGTTTGTTTTCAGGAACAATTAACACAACAAATCTTTTGGAAGGAAATTATACAATTTTGGGAAATTTGACGGACAATGCAAACAACACTGCAGAAGTAAATTTAACTTTTGAATTGTTGCACAATTTGAATTTAGATGTGACAAGCAATTTAGATTCAATAGTTAAGGGGCATCCATTTGAATTTAAAGTAAATATCTCAAAATTGGGAAATTTAAGTGCAGAAAATGTTAGTGTTACTTTGCAATTGCCATCTGCAATAAATACAACAGATGATCTAACAAAATCTGCTGGAAAGATAAACCAAACGAATTCAAAATTGTTAATTTGGACTTTAAATGGAACAAAAAATGGAACCTACACCATAAACATAACTGCTTCTTCAGCCGATGGAAGATTTAATATAACAATACAACCAAATATTATTGTCAGATATGGCAATTTGGTTGTTTCTTTAGATGAAGATGAGACGCCCTCTTCAAAATCTGTAAATTCTTCGTTTGATGTGCATATCAAAATCAAAAACACAGGAAACTGGGCAGCTTTTATAGATGAAATTGAAATTAAAGTGGGGGGATGCGGCTCGCCAAAAACAGTAAATCCTTCAGAAAAAATAAATAATGGTTCCACCAACTCCTATCAGGCTTCTGGATTTAAATGTACTTCCATAGGAGATAAAGATATCAAAGTGAGATTGTCCGGAGTAGAAAATGCCACAAATCAATATTCTGATTTTGTAGCAATTGGTGAAATAACAATAACGGGTTCCTCCACGCAAAATAATGGCAATGGAAATGAAAATCCAGCAACATATTATGGCATCTCCTTTGAGAAATTTGAAATAAACAATGTTGAAGTTTCTAAAATTGAAATTTTGCAGGGAGGAACGGAAGATTTAAAAGTGAAAGTAAAAAATACGGGAAATGCAAAACTGCATAATTTGTATTTAACATTAACGGGACTGAATTCAAGCTATTATTCAATTACGCCCTCTGATAAAAGAGAGCTGTCAGTAAACAATACTCTTGATTTTGATATTCACTTTTCAATTCCGGAAGATCTCGAAGCAAAAAGTTATTCTCTAACTCTGAAAGCAATTTCCGACGAGAAAAAGAAAACTAAAACCATCTCTTTAATCGTCTACAAACTCTCCGTTGAATTTATAAATATTACCAATTTAAATATAACTCAAGGAGAACAACTAATCAAAAAATTCAAAATAAAAAATACTGGCGATAGAACCTTGCACAATTTATACCTGAAATTATCCGGAGCAATTATAACTCCCGAGAAAAAAATCAATTTATCCAAAAACGAAGAAAAAGAATATGAAATAAATTTTTCGGTTTCAAAAAATGAAGAAATCGGAATTAAAGAAAAAATCCTGGCAGTAATCTCCGATGAGAAGAATTTCACGAAGAAATTCAATTTAACGATTTTGCCATGCGAAGAAGAGAAAATAAGAATAAATAAAATTTATGAGAATCTAACTTCAAAATTTAGCGATATATTGGAAAAATTTAATAATGCCAAAACCGAAGGAAAAAATATTTCGTCCGTTGAGTCAAAAATTATAGAGATAAATCGGACTCTGAATCAGATAAGAGATTATATTGAGCGGGGGAAATATATCGAAGCAAAAGATCTGCTTAATTCCTTGGAAAATAGTTTAAATTCTCTCTCTGAAAATCTCAATAATTTAGAGAAGATAAACTGTGGTTTCATACTCCCTATTGTAGCGATTATTTTTGCAATTGCTTTGGGTGGGGTGGTTCTATTTTATTTCTTCTTACCAAAGAGTGGCTACTTGCCGGGAAAAGGTTACATAATACAAAATACCAGCATGAATAATTTTAATGAGAAAATAAAGAATCTGCTTAAAAAATTCAAAAGAAGAAAAAGCGAAGAGGAAATACTTAGAAAAAAGAAATTGGCGGAATGGAAAAAACGCTACAATAAGTTAAAAAAAGAAAAAATATGGAAAGCGAAATAAAAAAATTTGTTTTTGTTTCCACTCTATATTTTCTCGGATTTGTCGTTCTTTATTTAAGTTGCGTTAGTTTAAATTCAATAACTGCACTGCAAGCAAAATTTATAGAATTATTAATACTAAATGCGCGAAAATCTGCTTTTGAAGTTTTTATTTCAATTTTTTCCGGAATCTTAATTGCTGTTTCTGGTTTAGTTATATTCTGCATTGGTTTGTCTTTTCTGGCAGTCAAGAAACTGGACAAACTAAAATATTTTTTGTTAATTCCAATTTTATGTTCCGGTTTTTTATTTAACTTCTCAATTTTATATCTGTTTTTTGGTCTGGGCTTATTTGTCTCAAGTCTGTATATCATCCCCCTCGGAGAAACCTATAAACTGGAATTAAAAAAATGGAAGAAATTTAGAGTTGGAAGTAACGCCATCTCAAAAGCTTTGTTCGTTTTATTTCTGTTTGTATTTTTTGGTTCGCTAATTTCATTCTCAGTTAATGATTCTTACCGGCAACTTTTTTTTAATACTTCCGTCTCAAGCATTACCAATATTATTAATGCGGAAATGTCAAATTATGGTCAAAATTCGGAAGGAAATGCAACAAATGAAATCATAAATCAGGCCATAGAAGATCAGATGAAAAAAATAAGATCTCTATATCCAAATTTAACAGAAGAGCAATACCTTCAGATGAAGGACGAAATGAGAAAAAAGATGAAAGAAATCAATTCTTCAGAAAATATTGGAACTAATCTGAACATGACTTCTCTCGTCTCACAGAGAATTAAAAATTCATTGATATTTAATGCTATTCTCATCTGGTTTCCCCTAATAATGAGTTTTACGATTTGGGTTTTTCTCGAATTCCTCACGGAAATTCTGTTTTCTCCGGTTTCCGGAATATTTTCTTATATCTGGTTTTCCGTTTTTGGAGAAGAATAAAAAATTACAATTTTAATCAAAACAGGAAGAAGAATTTCTTGGAAATTCTCTAATCCGACGAACCATATCTATCTGCCTTTTTCTTTCTTCAGTTGTTTTAATGTATTGCACTAACTCTCGCAATGATTGGTTGAAATACTATGACCATTATAAAAAATATTATTGTGAAGAATATGACTGCTATAGTCAAATTCTTTGCAATAGTATGATCTCTGCTGACTTCATCAAAACCGCGTTGAATCCCAACAAGAAAGATGCACATTATGATGGCGCATTCTATTAAATATATGCCCGCCGTCAATTCCAATATGGTCGGCGGCATTACTTCTTCAAGTTTTATCAACGATAGTGTGGAGGAAAGGGGAGAATAACTGGACCCTCCAACATTGGCTCCAAAACTTGTTATTTTTTCTATCCTGGCCAAGGCAGAAGAAATAGATTGCAGCAATTGAACTATTAAAACACCTATAGAAGCAACTATTCCGCTTATTAAAGGCAATATAAAGGTTGTTTGCACATTTAAATTTGAGATTACATCTTGCAGAAGATCCTTTATCATATTCTCAATATCTCTGGTTTTTTTCAGATAACTTATAATGTTTCTCGCGGCATTTGAGACTATCATGGGTCCCTTTGAAAGAGACGCAGAAATAACCTTCATTATGCTTTTTATCAACGATGAAGGGAAATCTTTAAGTACACCGACTTCTTCATTAAATAAAGCTTGTTCAAAAGTCATAGAAAGCTGTGTTATGCAACTATAGATTTTATCAAAAAATACATACATCGGGCTGCCCTTCTTGTTCATTCTTTCATATTTATTAAGAACATTTGGAACGGCAAGTTCAATAGGTATATTCTGCGTCAGGGAGCTTTGCAACTCAAATAATCCAACTTCAAAATCTTCTTCTGTTTTCCTTATATATTCTTCTAATTCGTATTTCTTCTTACTTCTGAAATAACAATAGAAAATTATTGCGCTTGCCACACCCCATACAATAAATATGGCTTTAAATACATCTCTCAGTATAACATCCTTTCCATATCTAGTTAAACAATAAGTTCTCCATTTATCTTTTGCTTCCTGAGGAGGATAATTCGTATGATAATAAGAATAGTCAAAATAAAGCTGCAGGCAATAAAATATTCCCGGGAGAGCTATAATCAAACCTATTAAAATTGCCGTAAGTTTTATTGGAATTTTTAATTTCAATTTAGGTAAATAAATATATTTATTTGGTTTTACTCCTCCGGTTTTTTCCGAGTGAGAAAATGCAGAAGGTCTCTTCGAAATTAATCTGTCTAAATACCACCACAAAAATGAAGGCAATATTATTACATAACCCAAGACAAGATAAACTGGATTTACAGAATGCGTTAAAAAAATACTCAGTAATGGAAACATTACCAAACCCATTAATGGAAGTACAATTCCAAAAGAAAGCAACATAATGGAAGGAATTTTGAGATTTGTGGCATATTCTTTCATTTTTGCGTATGTGCTGTTCAAAGTTTTATCCAAAGCTTCATCCAAAATTTCTCTTCTCCTCTCCGGGGAAGGTTGAGCGCCAACCATTTGAAGAGTAATAAGGCTCGTCACAAATTCATCATTCCATATGGTCCATTTCTTACTATAGGCTCCCAAAGCTTCTTCCATTGTGGTGTACTTTCCCAACTCAATATCCCACATGATTTTTTTAAAGTCCTTTCCAATAGGCCCATAACAGTTTACTGCCGCAAACTGAACCGCTTTCTCAAATACTGGATTTAGAGAGAGATAGATAACCATATAAAGAATTATATTTACCGTCTCGTTTCCAGCTTTAATTCTTATAATATCGGAATAAAGAACTGGATAAGATAACGCATTGTACGCGATGAAGGCGGGCAATCCCAGGATAATCAATATGTTTGTTGGAAATTCAAGCAAAAAGAGTAAAGGCGATAATAAGAGAAAAGACGCGAAGAATGAAAAAAGAAAAAATGAAAAAACTTCATCGGAATTGACTTTTAAATCAGACATGTAAATGGGCTTATCTAACTTATTTTTTATAAATATTGGCGCCTTCACTTTTAAAAATCTGCCAGAAAATTTGCAAAGTTTCTCAAATCGATTTAATTTAAATAATTCTTTTTCTTCTTCTTTATATTTCTTATAATCTGTGGAAATCGGCAACTCAGTAAAATTAGAAAAATCGTTGTTGGTCATAACTATTAGAAAAGAGTATATATTAAACACGATAAGTTTTTTTATATATCCAAAAAATCTTTATATATAAACGATTTATATAATTATGTTCAACACAAATAAAAAAGGTCAAATGAGTTTGGAGATGATCATCGGCTTAGTAATACTGCTGGTGGTTGCCGGAGTTATAATTATGATGCTCTTGCATTATCTCAATCCGAAAAATGTGCCAAATACTCAGGAAGAGATGGCAGTCAGAGATTTTAAGCAGAAGTGTGAAATCTATTGCAAAGATGGTACGCTTAATTATTGCAGATACTACTTTGAAGGCAATGACTGGGATAATGATGGCATAACAAATGAATTGGTAAGCGTTGGGGATATTGTTAAATGGCAAGCCTGCGAAGACAGAATATATTGTTTTTTGGTGGTTCCCTGCGAAAGATACGGCGAAAATCCGATAGAAGGTTGTGCAAGACAATTGTGTAACGCATACAAAATAAAATACAAGAACAATCTAACCTTGGCAACTGAAGGCGTACTTGAGGAAATTAGTCCCACTACAGACCCCGTATGTAATCATAAGTTAAAATCAATAAAGCCGCAAGATAATTGGATGTACAGTTATTTTAATAAATATTACGGCACCGAAGATCTTTGCAGTCATTATATAAAATAGCGGTTTCTGTTATTTAAATATAAGAAGTGTTGACTCAGAAATAAACCTTTTTTTTGATTCAAGCTGAGCTGGAAGAAGAACAGATTCTTCGCTTTGTTTTTTTGTTAATATATTTAATAAATCTTTATTTATAATATGGCACATATGAGTCTGGAAGTGGTTATAGGTTTTGTTATATTGCTCGTTGTCTCCGGTGTTGTTATTGGTCTTATATTTACAAATGTAAATTCAAATCCGCTTCCCACAAAAGATACAGAATTATCTCAAATGAGTTTTAAAAATAAATGCAAAACCTTGTGTGCAGATACAAACTCCATAGAATATTGCCGATATTATTTCAGAGGAAATAAAAACAAGGTTTTTGATTGGGATGGTAATGGAATTGAAAGAGAATCCATATCCATAGGGAATATTATAACCTGGGAAGCCTGCGAAGACAGAATATATTGTTTTTTGGTGGTTCCCTGCGAAAGATTTGGAAGCAATCCAATAAAAGGTTGTGCTGATGCTTTATGCAATGCCTATTTGCAAAAATATGAAGGGGATGTTCTGGAAGCGAACGAAGCGGTTTTTGATAAAATAAAAAAAGGATCCTGCAGTTTGCCCGCCAATAAAAAAGATAATTGGTTTTTGGAATATTTTCCAGAAGATGTCTGTGGTTGTGATTGCACAACATGGAAGGATGTGGGTTGCGGCACCGCTTTTGGTTGTAATCCCGGAGAAATGTATCAAAATAGATCCTGTCTTCCAAAAGGTTGCAGAGAAAGTACGGAAAGATGCATAAACAGTTCTAAATGTTAGATCGACAATTAAATATCAGTCAGAAGAAAGATGTAAAATATCTGATTTAAGTTTATTTTGATAACCTATCTTATTCTGCCAAGAGAGGGTATGACAAAAAATAATGGAAATCTTTGCTTTGCCCTCTTTTTTACATACTTAAGAAAAGATTATTTTTCTTATATTGAGAACTTTTCTCAAAATTCAATGCACAAAAAAATTTAAATATAATATAATTAATATAATGTTTCTAAAACTAAAAACAAGAGACTTCAATTTTCAGAAAATTTTTAATTCCGGATTGTTTTATTTCTTTTATGAATCTGAACCTGTTAGAGAAATTTACTTCAATGGAAAACTTTTTAAATTAGAATTCCGGCAGAAAAATAATTGCCTGATCATAACTTGCCCTATGAAATTTAAAAAAGAGGAGAGAAACAATATAATCAGAAGAATAAAATATTGTTTTGGTCTGGAAGAAGACTTGACAGATTTTTATAAAATCTGCGAAAAAGATCCCGTGCTCAAAGACCATCTCGAAAAAATAAAAGAAACGAGAATCATCTCCGCTTTTTCAGATTTTGAATCTCTGGTTGGAGCGATAATTTCACAGAATAACTCCTATAAAAACTACAGAAGACAGATGTACTCGGTTTATAAAAAAATAAATTTTATTCCGGAAAATTATACAGAAAAAAAACTATCCGGATTGAAATTGGGTTACAAAATTTCTTTTTTGGTTGGCCTCGCTAAAACTTTTGGAAAAATTGAACTCGGAAAAATAAAGGGAATAGGCAAATATTCAATAAATTTATTTGAGATATTTCAAAGGAGAAACTACAATTGTTTTTATATGGATTGCCTAACAGAAAAAATTCTAAGAGAAAAATATAAAATAAACGACAATTTTGAAGAAAACACAAAAAGACTTTGGGGCAAATACAGAGGTCTCGCCGAAGCTTATTTACAGAGATTTTTTGAGATAAAATAATTTCAAACCTTTAAATTATTAAATTGATAAAGTTATGGGCAAGACAAAAACGAGCAAGATGAGAGGTTCAAAAACCTGTGGATATGGTTCAAAAAAGAAACACAGAGGAAAAGGTTCGAAAGGAGGTAAAGGAATGGCAGGTTCAAAAAAACACAAAAAATTCAAAGTTTTAAAGGAAAATCCAGAATACTTTATCCACAAAAAACTGAAAGGCAGAAAAAAATCAGAGAAAGTAATTAATATAAGGGATCTTGAAAAAATCAAAGAAAACAAAATAAATCTGAAAGAACTTGGATACACAAAATTGCTTGGAGATGGAGAAATAAAAAGAAAAATCGAAATTGTGATAGATAAATGGAGCAAAGGGGCTGAAGAAAAAATAAAAAAAGCGGGAGGAAAAATAATTGCATCAGAATCTTAAATGGGAATGTGATAAATATTATTTTTTAATTGAATTTATTTAATGGATCTATTAAATATACTTCCAGGAGTTGCAAATCCAAAAACAAGACTAAATTTTAAGGATAGATTAAAATGGACAGGAATAGGTCTGTTGTTGTTCTATTTGATGGGTTTTATACATGTTGCCGGAGCCCAGGCTGAAGTTTATGACAGATTCAAGCAGATTTCTGTCTTAATGGGTTCTAAATTTGGAACTCTTGCAACTTTGGGAATTGGTCCAATAGTTACTGCTTCTATTCTTTTGCAGGTTTTGGTCGGTTCCAAAATAATAAATTGGGATATGAATACAAAAGAAGGAAGATCAAAATTTCAGGGAACACAAAAACTTCTCGCCATTGCTTTCTGTTTTTTGGAAGGTTTCGCTTATGTCCTGTTTGGGGCGGTTCCCGCCAGTTCACCTTCATTAATACCCCTGGTAGGTCTACAAATCGCTCTCGGTGGTTTAATAATTTTATTCCTTGATGAAGTGATAATGAAATGGGGCATCGGCTCGGGTGTTTCCCTATTTATTGCCGCCGGGGTTTCAGAGAGAGTATTTATTGGTTTGTTCTCTCCTTTTGAAAAGGCAGGGGCAATTGCACAATTGATATACGGCTTTTCAACTGCAAATTTTGTTCTCGTTGGAATGGCGGTCACAACAATTGCGGCAACTATTCTAATTTTTGCTATTTGCCTGTATGCTCAGTCAATTAAAGTAGAAATTCCTCTGGCCTTTTCCCAACTGAGAGGTTTTGGAAGAAGATGGCCTTTGAATTTCTTTTATACTTCAAACATTCCGGTAATTCTGGCAGCGGCATTAATTATAAATATATCTATGGTTGGAGCAATGCTGGATTCAAAAGGAATAAGCATCCTTGGAAAATTTGATGAGTCCGGCACTCCCATCTCTGGATTGGCCTACTATCTAACGCCTCCTCACAATGTTCTTCAGAATTTCCTGTTCGGCCTAGGTCCAGTAGATGTTGTTAGAATTTTTACTTATTTGGTTTTTTTGACAATTCTCTGTGTCGTGTTTTCTATATTCTGGGTTGAAACTGCAAATATGGGTCCCGAGGCCGTTGCCGATCAAATTTCAAATATTGGCATGCAAATCCCGGGATTTAGAAAAGATAAGAGAATTCTTATAAAAATATTGAGTAAATACATATATCCGCTTACTGTATTGGGAGCAATTGCCGTGGGTATTTTGGCCGCCCTGGCAGATTTTACTGGAGCTTTGGGTACGGGAACCGGAATTTTACTTACGGTGATGATTTTATACAATTTCTATGAGAGAATTTCCCAGCAATATATAGAAGATATGAATCCTGCTGTAAGAAAGTTCTTTAAATAAATAGTGAGAAGAAGGTGCCCGCACTATTTAAATTCTATCATAACCTCAATGCTCTCCACAGGCATTCTCTGACTTTTCTCTTATTTCATACCAAGCTATTCTTTACTTCAATTACAAAAGTTACCAATTCAAATTAGAGAATTTTATAGATGGCAAATAACTTCAAAATTTCCATCTCTAAATGAAACTTCTTCAACTCTGTTTGTTCCCTTTATGTCCGGCAGAACCCGTTTTAATTTCTCAATGTCTTCCTTTTTAGCCGTTATTTCGATTTTGCTGATTTGTTTTCCAAGAGATAATCTGTTCGATATTTTCCACCTGCGAACTTCCGAAATTACCTCTTTCAGCAACATGCCTGTTTTTAGAGCTTCTCTGTCTTCAATTATTTTTTCGGGAAAATTAGATAAATGAATACTCTTGTCTTTCTCCGTTTCTTTAAATAAAATCTGATAAATCTCTTCCGTAATATAAGGAATAAATGGGGCGAATAACTTGAGTATTCCAAGCAAAACATTATACAAAGTCCATTTAGCACTTAGTTTTGACTTTTCGTCCTCTCCGTAAATTCTATATTTGACTATTTCAAGATAAAAGTCGCAGAACTCGTGTTTGAAAAACATTTCCGTAATTCTTCTCGCCTCGCTGAGTTCATATTTGCCAAAATATTTGTGATAATCTTCAATAACAAGACCGAATCTCGTCAGGATCCATCTGTCAACAACAGTTAATTCGGGTTTTTTTAGTTTTTCAATATTTTGATGTATAAATCTCGAAGCATTCCAGAGTTTAATTAAAATATCCATGTTATGTTTTAAATCTTCCTCTCTAAAAGGCAAATCTTCCCCGATTTTTGCCGTTGTTGCCCAGAGCCTAATGGCGTCAGCACAATATTTTTCAATAATCTTTAAGGGGTCTATTATATTTCCAAGAGATTTTGACATTTTCTTTCCTTTCCTGTCAAGACCATGACCGGAAATCATTATATCTTTCCAGGGTTGTTTATCTAAATGCAAGTAAGATTTCAATATTGTGTAAAATGCCCATGTTCTAATGATGTCGTGTCCTTGAGGTCTAAGAGACATCGGAAATATTTTTTCAAAAAATTCTTCATCTTCTTTCCATTTGGAATTTATCAATGGGGTGATTGAAGAAGTAAACCAGGTATCAAATACATCCAATTCCGGAATAAATTCATTACTTCCGCATTTTGGACATTTCTTCGGATTGTCCTTCTCAGGATCTACGGGTAATTTTTCATCTTCTGCTAAAACAACCTCTCCACAATTTTTGCAATACCAAACAGGAAACGGAACTCCATAATATCTCTGCCTTGAGATGCACCAATCCCATTTTAAATTATTTACCCAATCTTCATAACGCCTTCTGTAAAATTTGGGATACCAGTTCACTTTTCTTCCAATTTCTATAAGTTTTTCTTTATGTTTTAGAATATTGACGAACCATTGCTTTGTAACTATGAATTCAACAGGAGTTTTACATCTCCAGCAAACGCCAACATTCTGTTTTAATTCCTCTTGTTTATATAAAATACCTTTTTCTTTTAAATCACTTATTATTTTTTCTCTCGCTTCTTCTATCGTCATTCCCTCGTATTGTTTTGCCATTTCATTCATTTTTCCGTCTTTTGTGATACATATTCTTAAAGGAAGATCGTGTATTTTCCACCATTCAATATCGGTCTTATCTCCAAATGTGCAAATCATCACAACTCCCGTACCAAAATCCGGATCAACTTTTTCATCAGCAAAAATTTCAACTTCTTGTCCAAAGATGGGGACAAATGCCTTTCTGCCTATGTAATTTCTATATCTCTTATCTTCGGGATGAACCACTATTCCCACACAGGCGGGCAGCAATTCGGGTCTAGTTGTTGCTATTTTTATTTTCTCCCCATCCGACAATTCAAAAGTTAAATAATTAAGATTTGTTATTCTTTCCTTATCATCAACTTCTGCCTGGGCCAGAGCAGTCTGATGAAAAGGACACCATATAGTTGGTTCTTCTTTTCTGTAAATTTCGCCTTTTTTATATAAATCAATAAAAGACCTTTGAGCCTGTTTTTGGCAAAAATTATCAATTGTTCTGTACAATAAATCACGGTCCCAGGAAAATCCCAAAGCTTCAAAAATTTTAGAATATTCAAGTTCAAGTTCTGTGGCAATATTGAAACACATTTTCCTGAATTCGTTTCTTTCAATGGTTGCTTTGGATACTTTTTTTGTTTCTTCAACATATTTTTCGGTTGGAAGCCCGTTATCATCAAAACAAGTTGGAAAGAAAACTTCATATCCGAGCATCCTTTTATATCTTGCAATATATTCAAAATGAGTATAACTCATAACGTGGCCAATATGCATCTTTCCGCTCGGCGTTATCGGTGGAACATCTATGGAGAATATATTTTTCTCCGACTTTATATTAAACTTATAAATTTTTTCTTTTTTCCAGAACGCTCTACATTTTTCTTCAATTTTTCCTAAATCCGGTCTCTTTGGCAAAGTTTCCATAATTAGCATACAATATTATTTTTAGTAAATTCTGATTTAATTGCAGATTTCTTCAGATATTGTTGCCTCTAAACAAATCCGGGAAGGTAATAACTGCCAAAAAGAATTCCTGAAAAAGGAGATTTCTTCGTTAATAAAGAAACCAAAGTTATTTTTATTTCATTTGGTTTATTTAACTTAACTTTTAAATTTTTATTTATGGAACCCAAACTGTTTGGAAAGTGGGAATATAATGTGGAAATATCCGATCTTGGATTGAAGAGATATATTAATCTCGAGCCAAAGATTTTGCCTAAAACAAACGGGAGAACAAAAAACAAGAATGTCGTTGAAAAACTTATTACTCATTTAATGGTTCCGGGACATAGAGGAAAAAAACACAGACTCACAAGTGGATTGTGTTCGGGAAAATATCAGACAATTTATAATATAGTCGAAAAATCCTTTGACATCATCGCGGAAAAAACGAAGAAAAATCCAATTTTGGTTTTTGTTCTGGCAATAGAAAATGCTTCTCCTTATGAATTAACGGTTTCTCAGCAAATTGGGGGAATTGTTGCAAGAAAACCCGCAATCTGCTCTCCAAAAAAGAGATTGGATTTATCTTTGAGAAGACTCGTACAAGGAAGTTATGAAAAATCCTTTAATAAAAAGAAAAAAATGTTTGAAGCTTTGGCCGAGGAAATAATAAATGCCAGCAAAAATAGTCCGGAAAGTTATGCCATAGCAGAAAGGCAGAGAAATGAAAAAGAAGCAGAAGGCGCGAGATAATTTAATCAGCTTTAAATATCTCTAAACCCTTCTGAATGAAGTAAAACCGCTTTATAATTTCAAAAAAGCGTAAGTTTTTATTAATTAAAAATTTGTTAGTTTATGGAAAAAACTATTAAAATTCCCGAAGGCATAGAATGTTCCGTGGAGGGATTTAAAGTAAGAGTTAAGGGA
>Ga0190304_1000861_pt1 | contig 13960 bp, 15 predicted proteins | sample 48700712_MG_FD_161670 | JGI IMG/M metagenome (GOLD analysis project Ga0190304, IMG submission 161670) | Hydrothermal vent sediment bacterial communities from Southern Trench, Guaymas Basin, Mexico - 4870-07-1--2_MG | ecosystem: Environmental > Aquatic > Marine > Hydrothermal vents > Sediment ... | reverse complement strand
CAGCCCTGGAAGCCCTAGAGAATGGAATAAAAACCCTCGTAATAATTACGGAGCATATTCCAATAAAAGACTCTATAGAAGTAATGAACTATGCAAAACAAGTTAACGCTACAATAATTGGACCTAACACGCCGGGAATAATAACTCCTGGAAAAAGCAAGCTGGGAATAATGCCAGCCCACATTTTTAAGTCTGGGAACATAGGCATGGTTTCAAGAAGTGGAACCCTAACATACGAAATAGCTGCAAGCCTAACAAAGAAAAATCTAGGACAATCCACATGTCTAGGCTTAGGAGGAGACCCGATAACGGGACTAAACTTTATCGACGCCCTTAAAATGTTTGAAAACGACCCCCAAACAAAAGCAGTAGTTTTAATAGGGGAAATAGGCGGCAACCTAGAAGAATTAACAGCCGAGTTTATAGTTAAAGAAAAATATCCCAAACCAGTTGTAGCTTTCATAGCTGGACGTTCAGCGCCTCCAGGAAAACGTATGGGACATGCGGGCGCAATTGTCATGGGTAAAGCTGGCACAGCAGAAAGCAAAATTGAAGCTTTAAGAAAAGCCGGCGTTAAAGTAGCTGAAAAACCAAACGACGTAGCAAAACTTCTAAGCGTATAAAAACGTTGGGCAAAAAGTATATCTGTCAGCATGTTATCTGATTTCCAGCTATAACACAGAGGTAAAATTAAATGCCGATCATGGACCCGCTTAAAAAATCACTTGCTCAAAAACATAGGCTTTACATGAAAATATGCAGAGAATGTGGTGCAAGAAACGCTGCAACAGCAACTAAATGTAGAAAGTGTAGAAGCAAAAATTTGCGTTGGAAGAAAAGAGAGCTTGTAAAGTAAATTTTGATGATTTAAAATTTTAGAGGGTAACTCTAATTTTTTACTTTTTAAATGCGAAAATTACAAATATAAATCATATACAATAACTTAAAACCTGATTATTTGAGGTGCAAACAGTGCCCCGCAAGAGCAAGAAGAAAACAACAAAGAAGACAACAAGGAAAACAACAAAGAAAAGGACAACGAAAAGAAAAACCAAGAAAAAGAAATGAAATCGCGCTAATATCTTATCCCTTACTTCCCCTTTTTCTCTCCTCCAGGCGCATTTACCCTATTCTAGCTAAAGAACGCTGTATAAAGTTTCAATGTTGAAGAAAGTGTTTGCGCAACCATTTTTTATAAGAGGAATAGCCTGGCCCGCAATACCCATCTCCTTCGTCAGTTCCCCAGCCATTTTTATCTCTTCACCACAAGCAACTCCAACAACACCCTCATAATGCTTAGCTTTAAGAATTTTCGGGATGCAAGAACCCCCAGGCAGAATATAAACGTCATACCCTTTTTTCTCGGCAATAGACACTGCCTTATTAATTAAACAGTCTTGTGAGCAATGAGCACACCTGTAAGTTGGAATATTTGGGTCAAACGATGCTTTGCAACGGTTATCCATGTATTTTCTTGAACAATGCGGCAGAAAAAGCGCTCTCTTCCTTGTTTGCAAAAATTTCTGTCTTTCTAAAAGATTCCTAGCTTGTATTTCAACAAGGTCTTGAATGACAAGCACAGCATCAGACAAATTAAGACCTGTAGCCTCGTCAATTCTGAACTTTTTAATAATTTCCTGAACAGTTCTACCCATCTTCCTATGGATATTTATCTGATATCCAGCCTTAGTAATCTCGGTGAAAAAGAAACGTGAAATCCGCGAAAGATCAAAGGTGAACTTATACGGCATACTTTACAATGTAAGCATACAAACCTTTAAAATTAACTGTAATATTTATAACTGAATCTATGTAAGAATGGTTTATCTAGTGGGGCTGAACTATGGGTTTGCTTGACAAATTAAAAAGAAAAAAAGAAACGCAAATAGAGGTTAAAAGTGAAGAAGTTAAAAGTAACCTTAAAGAACTTTGTGGAAGCGACAAAGAAACTTATGAAGCATTATTCGACACGATGTTTTTAGATCCCAGAAAAATCGAAGTCTCCATGGAAGAAGCTGCGGAAAAGGCTAAAAAATTTGAGAAGGATAAAGACTTGCTGAATGCAAGAGTGTGGTATGAAATTGCTGGTGCCATGGCAATTTATGAAGGGAACGTTAAAAAAGTGAAGGCATATTTTGGCAAATGCGAGAAACTCTCACCGAACAAGAAATATAAAATACTGAAAAACCCGGAAAAAGCAGTAGCTAAAGCCCAAGAATATTATAAAAAATATCTAACCTAGCCTTTCTATTTTTCCAAGTCTTCTGTATAACCCAAAAGCTCCCTTAAAGATTTCACTTCTTCTCTCAACATGCTCACTTCACTTTCAAGAGCAACCACTCTTGACTCTGCAACCTTCCTTAACTTTTCAATTTCAATCATTAAATTCGCTCTTTCAGTCTCCAAAGTTTTTATTTTTTCACGAAGATTTTTTAAAGTCTGCATAAGCTCGCCTCTTATACCTTTAATTCTTTCCACCATATTTTTAATACTTACTCTTTCTTCCGGCGTTGTATCGGGTTCCAGAGCTGCTCTGAACCTAGCTTTACAGCTTGGGCATTCAAATATGCCCATTATAATTTTGGATTTTTCACCAGTTTTAGCAGTTTTTCTGGAAGAAAAACGCCAAGTTTTAATGGGAGATTCGACATTGCCTCCACATTTGGGGCATTTAACCAACAATTAACACCAAATATATTTTGATGGGTAGTGTTTAAAATGTGTTTTGCAAGATTGATGGATGATAAATTATTTAATTACAATTTGTTGAATAGGGTTTATGGGCGAGAGTTATGCGTGCTATTGAAATGAAAGCTAAACTTGAGGAGAAAATTAAGGCTTTAGAAGAGGAGAAAAATATGCTTTTAGAAGAAATTAGCCAGCTTAGAGAGGTTGCTGAACTGAGTGAGAAAGCGAAAAACTTGGAGGATGAAGTAGATAAGTTGAGAAAGGAGTTTAGAAATCTTAAAGGTAAGATTCCTCAAGAGCTTCTTCAAGAATTTGATGAGACTGTATCCTCTTCGGTGGATGAAGAAAAATGTTCAAATTGTGAAGAAGAAGAGTTTATGTAAAATGTTTCGAAGCATATAGATGAAATTATAAAAATAGAGGGGGTAATGTTAGAGACTTATCTGAAACATCAAACGTTCAACTAACTCTTTGTAACGATTTCTTATCGTAACCTCCGTTACCTGCGCTATCTCAGCTATTTCCCTTTGCGTCTTTCTTTCGCCAGTTAGAACAGAAGCTATGTAACTTGCTGCAGCAGCGATGCCTGTGGGACCGCGTCCAGAAGTAAGTTTAAGTTCTTTAGCTGCGGCTAAAATTTTGTGAGCAATTTCTTCAACTTTTCCCTGCATTGTAAGCTGATTAGAAAATTTAGTTATATATTGGCTTGGCTTAAGTGGTGGAATAGAATAGTCCAGCTCTTTTATTAGAAAGCGGTAACTTCGACCTACCTCTTTTTTGTTAACACTTGAGGCTTGAGCTATTTCCTCTAATGTTCTAGCTAGTCCACATTGTCTGCAAGCCAAGTAAATTGCTGCGGCAGTCACCCCTTGGATAGATCTTCCACGTATTAGCCTTTCTTTTACAGCTTTACGGTAGATAACGGAGGCTGTTTCCAATATGTTCTTGGGAAGATTTAGATTGTTGGCAATTTTTGTTATTTCAGACAATGCAAAAGCAAGATTTCGTTCAGTAGCGTCTGAAACTCTTATGCGCCGTTGCCATTTTCTAAGACGATATACTTGGGCTTTCTGTCCTGGTGATAAGCTTTTTCCGTAGATGTCTTTGTCGTGCCAATCAATCATTGTGGATAAGCCTTTATCGTGGATTGTGTATGTTAATGGAGCGCCGACCCTTGTGCGTTTCGTTCTTTGCTCGTCATCGAAGGCTCTCCATTCCGGTCCTCTATCAGCTATTTTTTGCGCTATTATTAATCCGCAATCCATGCAAACTATCTCTGCAGTTTCGTAATCACGCATAAGTCTTGTGCTGCCACATTCAGGGCAGCATTGAACCCCTGTAGTTTCCTGCGATACCGCTAAAGGCGGATCAGCATGTTTATGTTCTTTTTCATCCTCAGCCATTTTATTTCTTCTCCTTTCTCCTTTTCGAGGGGATTACATAGAGTTTTTTATTCGCCAATTTTCTAGGCTCTTTAATAGAAGGTTTTATTGTTACGTATGGCGAGGATGTTGGGCCGATTATGTCGAAAACTTTTCCTACAACTTTTAAGTTTTCGTCAACGACTGTTTGGCCGAGTTTCGGTATAGTTTCACTTTTTACTATTATGTTCATGCTAGGAGTTACGTGTAGGACTCGGCCTAATCTCTGCAAACTTTTAATTTCCCCTTACGAAAAGCAAATGTTCAAATGAAGCATGTTATTTAAATTTTTCCGTCTCTAAACGCGATTAAAAGGCGTTTATTTGGCTTTTAGAGTCGAAACCTTCATAAATGAGAAATGTTGATAAGACTGTGCATTTGAAGGGTGAGGCTTATGTCGAAACCATTCTACGTAAAATTTGAAGTGCCCAAAGAAGTTGCAGATGCGGCCTATGAAGCCCTGCAAATAGCCGCAAGAACGGGCTCCGTCAGAAAAGGCACAAACGAGACTACTAAGGCTGTTGAAAGAGCACAGGCAAAGCTTGTGGTTATAGCTGAGGATGTTGACCCGCCGGAAGTTGTGGCGCATCTGCCGCTTTTATGTGAAGAGAGGAAAATCCCATACTTGTTTGTTCCAAGTAAGGAGAAGATTGGCGGTGCTGTGGGTATTGATGTTCCAGCTGCTTCTGCGTGTATAGTCAAAGAGGGAGAAGCTGTAGGATTAGTTAAGGAGATAGTTACAAGAATTGAGCAGGTCAGAAGAGGAACTAAAGGATGAGTAAGGGAGAGAAAGAGGCTGGAGAAGAGCTTACACCAGCAGAAGTTATCCAAATAATCGGTCGAACTGGGGTGACTGGCGAAATTACACAAGTGCGAGTGCGCATTTTAGAAGGTAGGGAAAAAGGGCGTATTATAACACGTAACGTTAAGGGTCCTATACGAGTTCAAGATATTCTAATGCTTAGAGAAACAGAGAGGGAAGCAAAGAAGATTACCCGCTAATCTAAAGATGGTTAGAAGGAGGATATTCCATTGCCTAGACCTAGAAAATGTTCATTTTGCGGCAGCGAATTTCCAGCCGGTACTGGCATGATGTATGTTAAAAATGATGGTTCTATTTTGTGGTTTTGTTCGAGTAAATGTAGAAAAAGCTCTTTGAAGTTTGGAAGAGACGCTCGAAAACTTAAATGGACAAAATATTTCGGTAAGGAAGAAAAGGGAAAAGCATAATTTACGTCTTTATCGTTTTTTATTTCCCACTATTTTTTCCCATAAAGGTTTGTTGTGAATACAACCTATATCTGGCGCATTCACATTTCCATTGAAATAGCTGTAGGCCCTTGCTCGGCAACCTCCACAAATATACTTGTCTGGACAGTTTCCGCAACCCACTTCTTTTCCATCGACAATGTAGTTTTCTAGATCTTCTCTTACGCGAAGTTTCCATAAAAGTGGATGATTATCCCAGATTTCTTCAAAATTGTCTTTTAATATGTTTCCAAGCACCGTATCCTTATTTGTTGGAAAGAAGACGCAAGGTTTGATATCTCCGTTTGGTTCGAGACAGCAATATAGACGCCCAGCACCGCATCCGCCTAGAAAGTTTGCAACATTTTCCACGCCCTTTTTTGCGGCGTAGTGAGCTTCCACCATGAATTTTTCTCCAAACTTTTGTGAAAGCTCTTTTGTTACGCTAGCATATTGAGGGCAAGTGCTGAAAAATCTGTCGACCTTCACATTAGATTTTCCATATTTTACTTCTTCCTCTTTTGCTTGCAAATACAATCCAATTATTTCTGTTCCAATCGTTTCTAGAACATGAAGCCTCTCTTCAGGGGTCAAGTCTAACTCTACATAGGCTTTTGCTCTTCCAGTTGGAATGTAGTTGAAATGCATAAATCTAACGCCCAACTCTTTAGCTAAGCCTATTATTTTCTCCGTTTCCGCCAGGTTACCCTTGTGCAGAACCGTTGCGATACATGTGTCTATGCCTTCTTCAACACAGTTTTTTACACCCCTCATAGCGTTTTCGAAGGCACCCGGAACTCCTCTGAACTCGTTGTGCACTTGCGGCGTAGCACCATCAATACTTATTTCCACATAGTCTATTCCTGCATCTTTTATTTTCTTTGCATTGTCCTTTGTGATTAAAGTTCCGTTTGAGGCTATGCTAACGTATCCTATACGTTTTCTCGCGTAAGCAGCCAGTTCAAAAAAGTCTTTTCTAACGAGGGGTTCGCCTCCACTGAAAGAAAGGGCGGGCAATCCTATACCAGAAATGTGTGAAAGAATGTCCAGAACCTCCTTAGCTTCTTCGGTTGAGAGTTCCCTCCGTTTAGTGTTTCCTGCATTTTCATAGCAATGTTTACACCTAAGGTTACATTGATAGGTAAAGTTCCAAACAATTTCAAAAGGTCCAGCCGGCACAAAGGGTATGCGTATGCCATATTTTTCTATACCTTTCATCATTAAGCCGAACCCGCGAAGCCAAGCCTCGCCGTATTCATTGTTTAAAAATTGGTTGCGCATGAAATTCTTGTCTGCACGTAAGAGACGGCTGCCAATTTCATAAAATGGATTGGCTATTTTACGGCTTATGTGTCGGCATGTGGAACAAAGAGGAACAGGTTCTCCTAAGAAATCTTTCAACGAATTCAAGAGGAGACTGCCATCTTTTGGACAATTTTTGTCGATGGAGCTAATTAATGGTTTGAGCATGGGATTTATTGTTATGGAGAACAATGCATTTTCTAATGTGTCGCGTTGCATGGGATTTCACTTCAAGGTTATGGATGAGAATGTTTATTATAATTTTCTCTCTGAAAATTATTTTGTTTGATTTCATAATCTATAACTGGTATGATGCTCTAAATTCAAAGAGCGATGGGGTCAGTCAGGTAGTAACTTTAAATAATTATTGGAATAGATTTCTAAAGGTTTTATACCATAAAAATGGGGGAAGGATTCTGCTTTAGTCTGCGTTTTAGCGTATTCCAAACCCACTGAATTTTAGTGTAAATTTGATGATTAGCACGTAGGGTTCGTTTCCAGCATATATTGAGTAACCGTCTATAAGTACGGATAGTGTAGTCGGGTTTCCTAGTATTACACGTTCTGGCGAGTTCAATGTTACACCGTCGAAGTTGTATCCTTCGTCCCAGTAAACATACAGGTCAAGATCTGATGTTGGATACACGCTCCAGTCTCTTAACCAGTAAAGCGTAATTTCTGCAGACACTGCCTTCTTTGGCACTTTAATATCTATCCATCCCGTGTTTTCGCCTTCAGCAAGCTTGCCGGTTAATATTACATATTTGTAGAACCCTGGTCGCCATCTTTGATGTTTCACTTTGATTTTTATGTGGCACGATATATTGTCGTAGCTTGTCCAATCGTTTTCTATAACTATCTTAACATAGCCTTGTTCTATAGGTGCCAAGCGTGTAAGATCATCCATGTAAACACCGGATACATCTCCTGACCAGGTTGTTTCATAGTCGGTGATTAAGAATGAAGCGTCACCCCAAACGTTGGCGCTATCTATAAAGTACGCGTAGGTTGCTCTCTTGGCGCTTTGGATGTAGACTTCAAGACTGTTTAAGCCGATGTCCTCGCCTAATTCTACGTTGGTTATCTCCAATTCTATTGAACCAGTAAGGTGGGTTACTCTGAATATGAAGTCTTTCTTGTGGCCTGGCTGCAAATCAATAATGTCTGTTTCGTAGGTTCCAGCACTAAAGATGGGTATATTGCTTATATCTTCAAGCCAACCGCACGGAGGCAGAGGTTCTGCCACATCACCTATTGAAGGATCATTGTCTAAGGCTACCAGCGCGTTCCAAGCGTTCAGGAAGCCTGCTCCTTGGTCGTATTCGTTGTAGCCCTCGAGCCAAACAGCGCCGTTTTGAAGAGCTTGCTTGTAATCTTCAGGTGTAGCGCCTGAAATGAAGGATTCTGCATAAGTGTTTAACAGTGCTACGGCTCCTGAAACGGCTGGAGTAGCCATAGAAGTGCCAGAAGCCCACGCTATGGCCTGCGGGTCTTCCTCGTCATGGTAAGCTGACATTACATAAATTCCTGTAGCGGCTAAAGTTGGCTTTAAGCGGCCATCTGATGTTGGTCCTCGGCTGCTAAAGGCGTAGATTTGAGGTGTTTCGCTAGTAAATAAGTAGTATCCTATTCCTAGTGTCTCATAAATCTGGTCCCAGAAAACTCGCGTTTGTACAGGAGTTGCAGCGGCTCCGACGGTTATTGCCGTGTTTGCAGACCCTGGACTACCCACAGTCATTGGGGCTGGGCCTTCGTTTCCAGCTGCGGCAACAACGGTTATGCCATATGAGGTTATGTAATCAACAAGTTGGTCTTCTACGTCTCTACCATCAAACACTGTTGGTCCGCCAAGACTCATGCTTATAACATCAACATCGTATCCTTGTTCAAGTTTCATGTTTAACGCGTATTCCATTCCTGCTAGGATGTAGGATTCTGGAACACCCTCTCCGGTGTGCGGGAACACTTTGATGGAAAATAGGTCAGCAGCAGGTGCCATACCTAAAAGCCAAATTACTTTGTAGCCGGGATACCCATATGGCTCGGCAGACGGCAATTCTTGTCCAGTGTATAATTCAATGCTTTGAACTAATAGGTCGTCTTCGGGCACGATTATTCCGCCAGTGCTTGCGATTATTCCAGCCACGTGAGTCCCGTGCCAATGGTTATCAGTTCTGTTCCATCCTTCATATTCTGTGCCGACGTCTGGGCTAAGGTCAACACCGCCGATTATAGAAGTGCCAGCAAACAAGAAGTGGCCTGCCCACAAGCCAGTATCGATAATTACCACCAACGTATCTTGACCATAGTCGCCAAGCTCCCACACGGGTTCAGCTCCCATAGCCGTCGGGTTCCAATAGTTGCACGGTTGGATTTCAGCTATCGTTTCTGGAGTTGCAACTATAGTTTCGTAGCCGCTTAAGTAGGCGGCTGCAGATTCAGGTTCCACGTCAAGCTCTGGGATTTGCGGAATAACACCAGCCAGAGAACGAGGCTCATCATAGTAGATTCTTAATATGTCTTTGTTTTCTGCAAGAGTAAGAATCTTGTTGGCAGGGATAGACGCTGCTAGTACGTCAACGTACTGAAATTGATTTCTAATATTTCCACCCAGTCTTTGAATATCGGCTATAACACTGCTATAGTCATCTGTAGTGGTAGTAATCAAGATGTTTATAGGCGTATCTCCTTGAGTTTCTATCATGTTAAGAAGAGTATGCGAAATTTTCATGTAGCATGGCGAGATTGGTGAATTCACCGCCAGAGGTATTGCAAATGCAAATGAAGATATCATCAACAATGAAATCAGCATCAGTGGCTTCGAGTTTCCTTTTAAAAGGCCTAAAGTGGAATAGTTCATTTTCTCCCCTTCCTAATCTGTTTGCAATAATTAATGATGATAAGTAGAATTTTAAATTTGTGGAAAAAACTTCCATAGCAAATTTTTAATAAAATAGTAGCGGGGGGTCGACTTTCAAGAGGCCAGACACCCGACCTCTTTTTGAACGACCGATCTCTGGGTTATGAGCCCAGCGGGTTAATCCTGGCTACCCCACCCCGCTACCTTTATGCTAAGTAAAAGCATTCTTAAATATTTTCGTGAAACATTTTAGTATTACGTTTCCGCTTATGAACTGTTGGCGTATACAAGATGGATAGGCTTTACTTTCACAAAATATTCGAGCCTGTTTTTGAAAATCCAGTTTTTGTCCAGGGGCTTCCGGGTTTTGGAAATGTTGGAAAGATTGCAGCTTATCTTTTGATAAAGTTTTGTGGAGCGAAACCTTTTGCAGAGTTGTATTCGCCTTCTTTTCCAGACTACGTTTCGGTCAATTCTAAAGGTATTTGCCGCTTGCCAAAATACGAGTTTTACGCTGCTCATATGGAAAAGAACGATTTCTTAATAATGACGGGTGATACGCAACCATCTTTTGACGACGTGGTGGCGCATTATGTGGTTTGTAATGAAATACTGGATTTTGTGGAAAAATACGGTTGCAACTTTATCGTAACAATTGGCGGGGTTCCGATAACTAAAGAAGAAGCACAGGTTTACGTGGCTGCAACTTCGCCGAGACTTGCAACAGAATTTATGGAAAAAGGCGCCGTAATCTACAGCAAAGGCAGAATTGTAGGAGCTACGGGCTTGACATTGGCGCTTGCAAAAGAACGCGGATTGGAAGGCGTATGCCTCTTAGGTTCAACAACGGGGCTTAAAGCAGACCGTGGAGCTGGTTTTGCAGTTTTCAAGTTTCTCATGAAGGCTTTAGGAAACGAAGTAAAGGAAGGGTTATAAGACAAAACAGTAAATTTGAATCTGGTATAGGAAAGTGAAAACATGCCAGCTAAAATAGATTTAAATTCAAAATTCTGGAAAACCTTTTTTATATTGTTAGCGGCTCTTCTGATGTTTGCCGGGCCAACATATGTAGTTTATGTACTAATAAATGTTCTCAACATGGAGTACATGCTTTCTATGGCTTCAGGTGGCATTCTTTTTATTGTGGGCTTAACACTTTTGTGGTATCTGGTTAAAAACAAGGTTATTTCTTAGTTTTTGTATGCCTACGGATACCCAGTAGCATCATCTTTTCGAAACAAAATTCTTCATCTGTGATTATTAAAATGATGATTTAATGTTAAAATTGTTTAGTTGTGTACGTCAAGTTAGCAAAGCATATAAGATATGCTAAAGGATATAACAATTATGCAGAAGGAAAAAGAGAAAAAGCTCGAAGAAATCATGAATAAAAACCGAAAAAATACCAAAAGAACAACGATAATTTTGGAAAAAGAAGAACGCGAGTTTATAGACTCGCTTATCAGAGAGGGGAAGGAACCCGGCATAAAACCCCTAATTTCCAAGATGCTTGACGTTTACCGGAGCATGATGGTTTATGATTGGCGTTTTCCCGGCGAATATTATTGTGGCATAAGCCGCATAGCCTTTGTGAACGTTGAATTAATCAACATACTTATTCAGAACATTCCACGCGAAAAATGGCGGGAAATAGGGAGAAAAATGGGTGAAGCAGCAAAGGTTTCTATGGAAGCCACCCTTAACATTGAAACAGCAAACCGTGAAAAATGGCAGGAAGTTTTCAAACGCCTGAGGGTTCAAGGGTTCGGCGACTTCTACTTAAAAGACAAATACATTCTTATAAAGACGCCGTTTATTAGCAAACCGCAAATCTGGGCTGGTTTTCTAGAGGGTTTGCTAACTGTGGAGTTAAACGTCAAAACTAATAATCCTCCGTTTGTTTTTGAAATCAAGGAAGAACAGCCGCAAAAGTTGGGTAAACCTTCCTAGAGAAGCGAAAGATTTACAGATAAGGTTTAAACCCTTTAAATCGAGGATAGAAGATTAAATGTCATTGCATGAAGCTATGCTTTATGAAAAAATAGAGAATAAAAAAGTTAAGTGTAATCTATGTGGAAGAAGATGTATAATAAAGAATGGTGGAACAGGCTTCTGCCTTGTAAGGAAAAATGAAGACGGTACGCTTTTTTCACTCGTATATGCCAAGGCAATATCAGCATGTGTTGACCCTATAGGGAAAAAACCGCTTGCCCATTTTCATCCCGGAGCCTTGGTAATGTCCATAGCCACTATCGGATGCAATTTTCGATGTAAATTTTGCGACAACTGGATGATTAGTCAAGAGAAAAACATAGAAGGGAAACATTTTCCTCCAGAAGAAGTTGTTAAGGCTGCACGAGACAATGGTTGTCAAGGAATCACCTACACCTACACGGAACCAACAATTTTTTTCGAGTACGCGTATGATACGGCTAAATTAGCTCATCAAGTGGGGTTTTTCAATACTTTTGTAACTAATGGGTATATGACGCCGGAAGCCGTAAAAACCATAGCGCCCTATCTTGACGCAGCAACTGTTGACTTTAAGGGTAGTGGAGACCCCGGCTTTTACAAGTCTTTTTCTTCGGTTCCTTCCGTAGAACCCATATATGAGGCTTTAAAAGAGATGAGGCGGAATGACATTCATATAGAGATAACGAATTTGGTTGTGCCGAAAATAGGGGATTCTATTGAAAGGGTTAAGGAGCTAGCCTCGTGGATTGTGGAGAATCTTGGAAAAAATGTTCCATTCCACTTGCTGCGTTTTCATCCCGACTATAAGCTGACAACAATACCTTCCACTTCCATTGAAACTTTAGAGAAAGCTTATTCAGCTGCAAAAGCCGCGGGGTTGAACTATGTCTACATTGGAAATGTGCCTGGACACCCATGCGAAAACACGTATTGTCCAAGCTGTAATGAGCTACTGATAAAACGTTTTGGCTTTGAAATTACAAAATGGAATTTAACCAAGGATATGCGTTGCCCAGTTTGTGGTGAAGAGATTCCGATTAAAGGTAAACTGCATCCCAGCGGCTACTCTTATCCATACGCCTTGTTTTAATAATTCTTCTAAATTTACAATGTGATTGGAAGAGGAATGTGGAAAATTCTCCGTCCAGACGCAACTGCTGTGCTAAGTAACAAGAGGGCGAGAAAAAGCCTAAACAGATACTTTGCTGTAATGGAGAATGAGAAGCCAGCGAAATTTATTCTAGCTAAAAGGCTTCCAGCAGAATTCAGCGAAGAAGACTCTTTGGAAAGGCTTTGGAAAAAACACGCGGTTTTAACAGAGGCTTTCTACAAACTGGAAAAGGATGTGGACTCTAGAAAAAGAAGCTTAAAGGAAATGCCAACTGTTGAAAACTCTTATCTTGACTTAAAAATTGAAATTGCGAAAAGAATTCTCGCCAGCTGCCATTTTTGTGTTCGCAGATGCGGTGTTAATAGGCTAGAAGGCAAAGTGGGCTTTTGCAGATGTGGTTCTGAAATAAGAGTTTCAAGTATTTTTGAACACCTAGGTGAAGAGCCAGAGCTTGTACCTTCTGGAACCATTTTTACCATGGGCTGCACAATGCGTTGTAAACATTGTCAAAACTGGACGATTTCCCAGTGGATAGAGAAAGGTGAAGTCTACAAACCAGAAGAGCTAGCTAAAGAGGTGGAGAATCTGCGGTTAAGCGGATGCAGAAACGCCAACCTTGTGGGTGGAGAGCCTACGCCTTGGCTAAAACATTGGCTTGAAACTTTCAAACACGTAAACGCCAACATACCAATTGTATGGAACTCCAACACTTACTACAGCCCAGAAACAGCCCAGCTCTTAGCTGGATTCGCAGATGTCTACCTTTTAGACTTTAAATATGGTCCCGGCGACTGTGCTGAAAAAATTTCTGAAGCTCCTAACTATTGGCAAGTTTGCACATACAACCATTTGATGGCAAAGAAATTTGGAGAATTAATTATACGTGTGCTCGTTTTGCCTACGCATCTGGAATGTTGCACAAAGCCCATTTTAAATTGGATTGCTGAAAATCTGGGCGTGGAAACGCGGGTGAATGTTATGTTTCAGTACAGGCCGGAGTGGCGAGCTTACGAAATTCCAGAATTGCGAAGAAGGCTTACAAGAGATGAGATGGAGAGGGCGATAAAATTGGCTAAGGAAGCTAAGCTTGTAAACTTCATAACATAAAAGCGGAAGAGAAGCGAAACCTATTTCTCAAGGAAGGCTTATTTCTTTTTCAGAAAGAGAAAGTGGAGAAAATGCCTTATTGCCCAGAATGTGGTGGAGAAATGCAATACATTATAGCCACAAAACATTATGTTTGCAAAAGCTGCGGTTTGTCTGTGACACGTCAAGAACTGATGGAACTGCGGGAAAAACTTCGTCCCTCTATAGAGGTAGAAGACGAACGGGAAAAGCGAAGAAAAGAATACCTGA
>Ga0190304_1000859_pt1 | contig 13965 bp, 10 predicted proteins | sample 48700712_MG_FD_161670 | JGI IMG/M metagenome (GOLD analysis project Ga0190304, IMG submission 161670) | Hydrothermal vent sediment bacterial communities from Southern Trench, Guaymas Basin, Mexico - 4870-07-1--2_MG | ecosystem: Environmental > Aquatic > Marine > Hydrothermal vents > Sediment ... | reverse complement strand
TTTTTATTGATAATATTGATTTGCCTTCTATTTTAGCTGTTGGACTTTCAACCACTATGATTAAAAATTGGACATTTGAATTTGATTTTTATTGGATTAATTGGTCAACTTTTAACAAAATATCTGCAGACTTTAAAAATCCAAATACTCCAGATGTAATCATTCCAAGGGATTGGCATGACTCGCTTTTTTATAGCTTGGGTGCTAAATATCAATTGAATAAATCAATAGTATTAAGGGCTGGTTATAACTTTCGTAATACACCAGTACCTGATAGAACGTTGGACCCAATATTTCCAGATTCTGATAGTCATCAAATAAACTTCGAAATTGGTTACCAAAATAAAGGCTTGGCTGTTGATATCGCATATAAAGCTATATTTTATAATGATCGGACTACAAACAAAAATATGCAATCTTTTAACGGAGAATATGATAATTTCCTTAGTATAATAGCTATTAACTTCCAATATTTATTTTAGCACTGAGATGATTTATTGAAACCTTGTAGGTTAAGGCTATCAGTTATATATTTACAGTAAAACACGAAGCAGAATTAAAAATGAATTGTCTTGTCCTGGGAGCAAATGGTTTTATCGGTCAGCATATTGTAAACGAGCTCCTATGTAGAAGAAGGTCCGTTAAGATATTCATTAGAAAAGATAATGCCATGTTTAAAGACAAAAATATAGAAATTGTGTTTGGCGATTTACTTGATATGAATTCTCTAATATCTGCTATGAAAGGTGTGGACATTGTTTTTCATTCGGCAGCTTACGTGTCAGATTGGGGACCTAAATCCTTGTTCCTAAAAATAAACGTAGATGGGACGAAAAATGTGTTAGACGCCTGCCTCTATAATAACATTAGGAGATTGATTTATATCAGTACATATGCTATATTCGATTTTAGATCTGGAGGATTAATTTCTGAAAAAAGCAAAAAGATACTTAAACCTTATCCTTATTGTTATTCAAAGTTTCTTGCTGAAAGGCTGATATGGAAATATCGTGAGAAATATAGGATTCCGGTAACGGTGGTATATCCACCTTGGGTTTATGGACCAGGTGACCAACACTTTTTCCCAGGAATTGTGAAAGCACTAAAGACAGGGAAGGCTTTTTACTTTAGCAAAAATGGGAATAACTACATTGAATTATGCTATGTGGCAAATCTTGCCGAAGCCATTGTAAATCTTAGTGAAGATGACGATACTATTGGAGAAGGTTATGTAGTTTCGGATGGAACAAGGGTCACTTTTAGACAGTTAGTGGAAAAAATCGCTGATATTACAAATTTGGCAAAACCGAGACTCTCTTTCCCTTATCCAGTATCATATATAATAGCATTTTTTCTTGAGGCCTTTTACAAAATTTTTCATGTGCAACATAGGCCGATAGTCACAATGTATGTTGTTGAACTTCTTGGTAAAAGTCTACTTTGTGATAATTCTAAATTAAAACAATTAGGGTTTAGGCCAAAGATTTCTTTCGAGGAGGGATTTAATAATGCCATAGCTGATCTTCGTCTAAGAAAAATTTTTTAATGTGTTTAAAATACATAGGGATATAATGCGGATTTGTGAGTGATATAAATCATGGTTAAACTTGGGAGAAATAGACGAAGAGTAGTAATCACCGGCCTGGGTGTAATAGCACCCAATGGGATTGGGAAGGATGCCTTCTGGGAGGCATTAAAAGAAGGAAAATCAGGGATTAAAAAAATAACTAGGTTTGATGCTTCTTCCTATCCATCTCAAATTGCCGGAGAAATTGATGATTTTGACCCTACAGATTATATGAGTCCTAAAAGTGCCAGGAGAATGGATAGATTTGCTCAATTGGCGGTGGCTGCTTCAAAGATGGCATTAGAAGATTCAGGATTAATCATCAATGGAAGAAATAATAAGAAAATTGGAATTGTAATGGGTACTGCCTTAGCAGGTATACCATATGCTGAATACCAACATAGTATTTTTATGGAAAAAGGTCTAAATAGAATAAACCCCTTGCTAGCTACAAGACTCTTTGGAGGAGAAGCTTCTTCTCAAGCTTCTATTGAGTTGGGAATCAAAGGACCGTGTTTCACTCTATCCACAGCTTGTGCCGCGGGGACAGATGCTATTGGATATGCTTTGATGTTAATTAGAAACAGCATAGCAGATGTAGTGATAGCAGGTGGTGCTGAAGCTCCCTTAGCACCAACGACTTTTGGTGCTTTTTGCAGACTAGGTGTAATGTCTCAAATGAATAGTAATCCTCAAAAGGCAAGCCGTCCCTTTGACAAAAATCGTGATGGTTTTGTAATGAGCGAGGGAGCAGGGGCAGTTATATTAGAGGAACTTGAGCATGCATTGAAGAGAAATGCCCATATCTATGCTGAGTTATTAGGATTTGCTGCAACCTCTGATGCTTTTCACATGGTAAGAAGTCCTGATGATGCAGAAGGAATCGTGAGGGCAATAAGAATGGCTTTAAAAGATGCAAGAGTAGATACTGAGAAAATTGATTATATAAATGCCCATGGCACTTCAACCACACTCGGTGATAAAATAGAAACACTTGCCTTTAAGAAAATATTTGGCCCTTATGCCTATAAAATACCCATTAGTTCAACTAAATCAATGATTGGACACCCACTGGGAGGAGGAGGGGCTATAGAAGCAGTAGCGTCGGTTTTAACTATAGAACATGAGTTTATTCATCCAACCATCAACTATGAAATTCCAGACCCTGATTGTGACTTAAATTATGTTCCAAACAAAGGTATAAAAGCTAAGGTAAAATTTGTATTATCGAATTCTTTGGGATTTGGTTCAAGAAATGCAGCCATAATCATCAAAAAATACTCAGGAGCATAAATTGAAGACACTAGTAACCGGTGCTACAGGATTCATTGGAACTCATTTAGTAAAGGCCCTAGTTGAGAAAGGAAGAGATGTAAGGTGTCTAGTTAGAAAGACTAGCAATACAACATACTTGAAAAAGCTAGGAGTAGAACTTGTTTATGGTGATTTGCTTGATAGAGATTCGCTTAAAGGCATTGTTAAAGGTGTTAATATTGTATATCACCTGGCCGGTGAGGTTTACTCCCCAAAAAGCAGTGGTTATTACAAGGTTAATGTGAATGGGACTAAAAACCTTCTAGAAATGTGCCTTGGTGAGAAGATTGAAAAGTTTGTTTACTTTAGTAGTATTGCCGCTGTAGGACCCAATCCAAAGCAAGGTATTTTATTGAATGAAAAAAGTCCTTGTAAACCCATAACCCCTTATGGTAAAAGTAAATACTTGGTGGAAAAACTTGTATCGATGTTTTCAAAAAAGTATACATTACCCGCAACAATCATAAGATTGCCAACAGTATATGGGCCTGGTGTAAGCACTAGCTCCCGCGTGTTCACTATGTTAGAGCTAATCAAAAGAGGACTATTTAGAATCATTGGAAATGGCAATAATGTGATAAGCCTGTGCTATATTGATAACCTCATTAATGGGATTTTGTTGATAGATAGAAAGACACAAAACACAAATTATACAATATATTTTTTAGCCGATCAAAAACCTCGCACAATCAGAGAAATAGCCGAGAAAATAGCGATGGAGTTGGATACAAAGGTATCTCGGTTTTATATACCTGTTTGGGTAGCAAATATAGCTGCATTAGTTTTTCCAGCTTTTAAAAAGTGGGGAAACAAATTTCCTACTTCCCTTAGGGATATGATAAGAGAAATACCCAATAGCTGGGCATGCGACATCTCTAAAGCCAGACAGGAATTGAAATATGATCCCATGGTAGATTTTAATGAAGGAATAAGAAGGACTGTTATATGGTATAAAGAAAAATATGGCTGAGTCACATGCATTAAACATCCCATTTACTATATTATTCGTGTTATTTATGGTGATAATGGCTATCCACAGGATACATAGTACCTTTTTTGAACAAAGAGAAAACTGTGGTAAAATTGAGAAAAAATGGACCTTATATGCTTTGACTACAGCTCACTTTATAGTCGGGATAGGAACAACAATAGAATATTTTTGGGTTAGACGAGAAATAAACTACATAGTTTCTGGTATAGGGTTTGGCATGTTTTCTGTAGCACTAGCTGGCAGAAATTGGGCTACTCGGACGTTAGGGAAACTTCATAGTCCACATATTGAGATTAAAAAAAAACATCAACTCATAAAAAAAGGACCCTATAAATATTTAAGGCACCCATACTATTCAAGTGTTATATTTGAAATTTTGGGTCTCCCACTTATTCCTAATTCATACTATACCTTTTGTTTAGCTTTGCTGGTCTATGTTCCCTTATTATTCCTTAGAGTATGGTTTGAAGAAAAAGCCATGGCACAAACATTCGGAGAAGAATATCAACAATATAAAAAAGAAGTCCCCGCATTCTTACCTATTAGAAAAAGGTAAAATATGAGTGCCTTTGCAATATCAGCTTTAATGACGGCGTTTGTCAGCTTAGGTTTAGGAATTTATGTCTATATTGCTGGTAGGGGAAAACACTTAAGTAAAATATGGTTTTTTTTGAGTTTATCCATAAGTATTTGGAGTTTTGGTGTGGGCATGATGGTATTGAGCCAAGAATATGAGACAGCTTTGTTATGGTCTCGTTTTCTGTATATTGGAGCGATTTTTATACCTATCTTATATCTTCATTTTATTCTAACCTTCTTACAAGATACTACTAAAAGAAAAATAATTTGGGGAGGTTACATTTTAGGTATCATTTTCTTATCACTGGATTCTACAAACTTACTCGTGAAAGATATAAGGCCCATTCTTTCTTTCAAATATTACCCGGTACCTGGCAAGATATATCCTTATTTTGTATTAATGTTTTTTGGATATGTTGGCTATGCACTAAGTCGACTAATAAAGGCGCAAAGAACATCTACTGGCTTAAAACAACAACAGCTAAGCTATATTTTGTTAGCATCGGCTATCGGATTCTTTGGAGGTTCAACGACTTTCCTACCAGTTTTTCATATAGAAATTTACCCTTACGGGAATTTCCTTGTCATCTTTTATGCTATCATAATCACATATGCTATTACTAGACTCCATTTGATGGATTTAGAAATTATAATAAAAAAAGGTGTTTACATCTTCTTTCTAAGTTTCATTTTTGTTTCTTCCATTTATTTAATTCTTACGTCAAGATTGTTCCAAAAACAATTTATAGAAATAACTCCTTTTTTGTTTATATCTTTAGTAATAAGTTTTCTTGTTTTATCTCTGGGACTTTTCGTTTTTTTAAAAAATCCTGGAAAAGAGATTAATATCACCTTTATTTTGTTGTCTTTGAGTACAGCTTTGTGGAGTTATTCTTTAGGTATAATGTCTGTAACTTCTGATGGTACGTCAGCCCTATATTGGTCGCGTATGGCCAATTATGGTGCGGTATTAATTCCTGTGTTTTATTTACATTTTATCCTTGCTTTCTTAAATGCCACAAAACCCCAAAAAAAAATTCTTTATTTTATCTATTTTCTAACGGGAATGTTTCTGTTAGCAAATTTTAAAGAACTTCTCGTAATCGATGTTAAACCTAACTTTTTCTCAGAAAATTATACAGTTCCTGGTAAAATATATCCTTACTTTCTCCTAATGTTTGCTGGCTCAGTTGGCTTGGCATGGTATGAATTGATTAAAAAGTATCGACAATCTTCAGGATTAGCCAAAAATCAGATTAAGTACGTTTTAATTGCCTCAATGATCGCATTTCCGGGTGGCTCGTCTACGTTCTTACCTGCTTATGGCATTAATGTATACCCTTACGGTTATTATGTCACTTTTTTTTATGTAATACTCGCAAGTTATGCCATTATCAAGCATCACCTCATGGACATAAACATTGTAATCAAAAAAGGGACGGTTTATACCTATCTGTCATTCTTAATATTGCTCCCTTGTATGGTTTTTATCATTTTTGCCCAGAGGTTTTTCTTTGGTAAAATAAATTATGTTTTTTCTTCTTTAGTTTTTGTAGTGCTTCTTTTATCTGCCATTGTTTTCAGTAAAACCCAATTTAAGGCGGAGAGATTTATAGAAAGAACTCTATTTAAAAGAAAATATGAACACAAAAAAACCTTAACTAAATTGAGCAAAATAGTAATTTCTTTTTTAGATGAAAAGGAGTTGTTTAAAAAAACAAGCAACATTTTCATTCAGGATTTAGAGATAGAAAGTATTTCTTTTTTTCTCCTAGATAGAAGGAAAGGAGCTTACATTCTTCGGGCGTTTAGAGAACTAACTCCTAAAATAAAAAAACTTCCCAAAGATGACATATTTTTTAAGTGGCTAAAAGAAGATGGGCAAATTATTGTAAAGGAAGAATTGGAAAGGTTTATAAATGCTCCCAAAAATAAGCTTATAGTAGAAAGATTGAACTCTATGGAATCAGAGGTATGCATCCCATTAATTACCAGAGGTGAATTAATTGGCCTTATAAATTTAGGTAAAAAAAGAAGCGGAGATATGTACTCCCATGAAGACTTAGAACTACTTGCTAATTTTGCCAATCAGGCAGCTGTTGCCTTGGAAAATGCTAGACTATATGAAGATATGAAGAAGACTCAATTACTTATGCGTCGAACTGATCGGCTGGCTGCCCTTGGTTCCTTAACCGCAGGCCTGGCTCATGAAATTAGAAATCCATTGGTGGCAGTTAATACATTTCTCCAACTCTTGCCTGAAAGGTTTGAAGATAAAGAATTTCGTGAAGAGTTTCTAAAATTGACCACTTCTGAAGTAGAAAGGGTCACCAATTTGGTCAACAACCTTTTAGATTTTGCAAGACCTTCAGAACCCAAGTTAAATAAGACAGATGTAAATGAAATTATCGAAAAAGTAATTGCTCTTATCAGGGTGACAGCTAAGAAAAAAAGGGTTATCATTAATACCAAACTAGAAAAAATTCCCCAAGTGATGTTAGATGAAGAGCAAATTAAACAGGTATTTTTAAATATTCTTTTGAATGCTATAGAGGCTATACCCAACGAAGGAACTATATGGGTAGGGAGCAGAAGCATGCAAAAAAATGGACTGGAGTATGTGCAAGTGGAAATAGAAGATACAGGAAAGGGCATTCCTAAGAGAATATTAGACCATATCTTTGACCCATTTTTTACTACTAAGGAGAAGGGTAGTGGTTTGGGATTGTCTATTTCTCACCAAATCGTCCAAGAACACAATGGATTTATAGAAGTTAAAAGTATATTAGGAAAAGGCACCACTTTTTTTGTAAATCTGCCATGTAGAAAATAAATTATAGCAAAATGAGAAAAAGATTTTTCCTGCACCAAGTGTATGACGACATAATTGGGAAATTGGTCTAAACTGGGAGTGCTAAAAGTGAGGTTTTTGTGACCGCATTTTCATGGATATGCGCTGGACCGCCAGATGAAACAGAGAATTTTAGTAATTGATGAATCAGCTAGTGTGAGGAATTTTTTTAAAACCGTCCTCAGTGATAAGTATCATGTAATTGTCTCTGATTTTAAAGAAGAAACCTTTATTTTAGTAAAAAGTGAGGATATCAGTCTGATTATCTTGGGAATAATTCAACCCATTTATAAAAAAATGACCTTTTTGAGGAGGTTGCTTTTAATCAACAAAACTTTAGCCATTCTTTTGGTAGGAGATGAGCATATAAAGAATGAAATATCCAAAATTATGGATTATGAACTCATGGATTTTCTTACCAAACCCGGAAGTGCATATGAGCTAACTAAAAAGGTAGAACGTTTACTCCTCCGTCGAGATATTCTGCGGTCAGGAATTTCTAAAGAAAAAGAGTCCAAAGAGCTCATTAAGTATTTGAAGATTTATGAATCTCCTATACTTGGAGACCCTATAAAGCAACAGATTAGAGTGGCCTTGGATAACAACCTACCGGTTTTAATCACTGGAGAAAAAGGGGTAGGCAAAGAAATTACAGCCAAGATCATCCACTGGAATGGACCTCACAAAGGGGGAAAATGGATTAAAATTAATTGTTCTAATATTAACTCTCTACCAGAGATTTTCACAGAAAAAACCAAGGTTGAACATGGCACTGTATATCTTGAGCAAATAGAAAGGCTAGACACAAAATGGCAGATAGTGCTTAGAGAATTTATTGAGGAAGGATTGAATAACAATATTAGAGTAATTGCGGCTACCTCTGTCAATCTTCAAGAAAAAAAGGAAAAGGAAGAATTTGATAGTCACCTATTTTATCAATTGAGTATTATACCTATCCATCTCCTCCCTTTAAGAGAGAGAAAGGAAGACATTCCTGCCATTGCAGACTATTTTTTAAAGGAGGTAAGACAGAAGGCAAATATAAGAGCAAAGGAGTTCTCCCTTGATGCCTTAGAAGTCTTACAGAATTACTGGTGGCCTGGAAACCTAACAGAACTGAAAAGTGTGGTTGTTCGCAGTGCTATTTTTTCAAAAGAAGAAGAAATTTCAGGTTCACAACTACTTTTTAGTCCAAAGGTTTTCCTTTCTCATAAAAAACCATGGAAAAGTGAGGATATATTATCTGTTGAAACTCTAGCGGTAAAACTGGCTCATAAAATCAAAAATCCCTTAGTGGCTATAAAAACCTTTGCTCAGCTCCTTCCTGAAATGTATGAAGATAATGGTTTTCGCAACCAATTCTATCAAGTAGTGAATGAAAGTGCAGATAGGATTAACTACCTCGTAGAAAGAATTCTCAAATATGGAGAAATGACCTCTCCCAATGCTACTATTACCGAACTTCAACCCATTTTACATAGACTTTTAGGAGAATTAGAAGATGTTGAGGTTCAAAAGGAATTTGCTCATTTATCAGATAGGGTATGGATTGACCAAGAACATTTTTCTTTTATCTTTGATGGAATTATAAAAAGCATCACATCTTCTTTGCCCAAAAATAGCCCATTGATTATCAGAACACATGATTTTGAGCCTGACGAAGAAGAGAAAAAAACTTTTGCTGATTTAGGTTTTCCTTCTAAAAAAGGAATACGCCTTGAAATATCCTATCCTAGAGTTACAAATGAAATTGATTTAGAGTTAATTATAGCCAAGAGGGCTATGGCGCGGTTAGGAAGTATGAAAATTAAAAAAAGCGAACAAGAAAATACCATTGTGATAAAATTACCTGGGATTCAAACATGAGAATGCCCAAAATATTAGTAGTAGATGACGAACTTTCGGCTAGAGAGTCATTAAGAATGATTTTAAGTAAGGATTATAAACTTCTTCTGGCTTCTTCAGGCCAAGAGGCATTTCAAATTATGCAAAAAGAAGAATGTGATATTGTCCTCTTGGACATTCTCATGCCTGGTATGGACGGTTTTGAAATTCTCAAAGAAATGCGAAAAACCTATCCACACCTAACCATTATCATGATTACCGCAGTGGATACTGCCAAGGCAGCGTTAGAGGCCATAAATTTAGGTGCGTATCATTATATCACCAAACCATTTGATGTCCATGAAATTAAATCCATTGTAAAAAAGGCCCTTTCTGAAAAATTGGTTTCCTATACTACCCCTCAAATCATAGGAAAGAGCAGGGAGATAAAGGAAGTCTTAGATATAGTAAAAAGGATTTCCCAAAGTAAGGCTCCGGTATTAATTCTTGGGGAAAGCGGAACAGGAAAGGAACTAATAGCCCGTGCTATTCACTTCCAAAGTCCGCGTAAACATAAACCATTTATAGTGATGAATTGTGCTGCCATTCCGGATAATTTGATTGAAAGTGAGCTTTTCGGCTATGAAAAAGGAGCATTTACAGATGCTAAAGAAAGAAGGCTAGGTAGATTTGAATTAGCTGATGGCGGAACATTATTCATGGATGAGATAGCTGACCTGAGCCCAAGCACTCAAGCCAAAGTGCTCAGATTCCTGCAATTTCAGGAATTTATGAGAGTTGGAGGGAGTAAAACCATAAAAATAAATGTAAGGTTTATTGCAGCTACTAATAAAGACCTGAAGAAGGCAGTGCAAGATGGAAAATTCAGGGAAGACCTTTATTACCGCATTAAAGTAATTCCTATTTACATACCACCTTTGAGAGAAAGAAAGGAAGACATTCCTCTGTTAGTCAACCACTTCATCAAAAAAATTAGTCAAAAGGAGAAAAAGGAAATTAAAGGTATTTCTAAAGAGGCCTTAGATTATTTTATTAGATATGATTGGCCTGGAAATGTCAGAGAGTTAGAAAATATGGTTGAACGTATAATAGCCTTTTCAACCAGCGACTTTATCACAGAAGAGGATTTACCAGAGGAATTGAAACTGGCGAAACCGTCGAAGCTCATTCCCTCAAGGTTAAAAGATAATAAAATGAGTCTACTTCAAGCTGAGAAAGAATTGGAAAGGGCTTTAATCATGAATGCTTTAAAAAAAGCTAATTTTGTGCAGACCAAGGCTGCTCAAATATTGGGAATATCCAGAAGAATCTTAAAATATAAAATGGACAAGCTAAATATCAAATTTCCCAATGATATTAAAAATCTTCCAAATGAATATTAATAATGTAGCGACCCCCCCTTAGGATGGACAAACCCGTTCTGTATCAAAAAAGATTTTTACTTTAGAGGTAGTTTTATAGTAAAAGTGCTTCCCTTTCCTAACTCACTTTTTACATCAATAATGCCACCATGTTTCTCAATGATTCCATAACTAACAAAAAGACCCAAACCCGTGCCTTTTCCTGCTTCTTTAGTTGTATAAAAAGGTGCAAAAATGTGGTCTAAATCTTCAGAGGCTATACCGCGTCCATTATCTTTAAAAGAAATTTCAAGGTAATCTTTCTCAGGCAAATATTGCACAGTTATTTCTAAAATTCCCTCCACATCCATAGCTTCTATGGCATTTATGGTCAAATTAGTGAAAACTTGCTCTAATTGATCTGTGTCTCCATATATTTCGGGTAGTTCTGGTGGGAATGTCATTTGTATTTTAATAGCCTTTTTTTTGATTTTATATTCTAAAAAATTTAATACATTGAGGATTGACTTTTTGACATTTACCTTTTCCTTTTTTTCGGCCTCTCTCCTTGAAAAATCAAGAAGCTGCCTGAGCATTGAAGAAACTTTATCTAATGATTTCTTAACACGCATAATCCTCTCTGCCAGCTTGGGTTCTAATGCTTCTTGTTGTAACAATATTAAATCTATGTACCCAATGGCCGGAGTAATCACATTATTGATTTCGTGAGCCATACTAGCTGCCAATTGACCTGTTAAAGCCATCCTAGCAGACCTCACCAGTTGTTCTTTAGTTAAGTCTAATTGAACGGCTTTCTCTCTTTCCTTCTTAAAAATCTTGGCCAGATCTTGGGCATACCTCAAAGTTTGTTTTTCCATTATTTCCAATTCTTTTTTCAGTTTTTCTACTGATTCTTCAGATCTTGCATACATATTTAAAAACATATCATAATAATTCTCAAAATACAACAAAAAATTTGCAGAATGAGACAAAGATGCCCCAAAAATTTATGTCTTGCTTGGTGATTCTGGATTGAAAACTATTTTTATAAGGAAATAGCCATTTTAGCGGCTAATTTTATGGCTTCTACCAAGCTATGTTCATCAGCAATGCCCTTTCCCGCAATATCATAAGCCGTGCCGTGGTCAACTGAGGTGCGGATAATGGGCAAGCCCATGGTTACATTTACTCCGTCCTTAAAATGCAAAAGTTTAAAAGGGATTAATCCCTGGTCATGATACATGGAGATTACTACATTATAATGTCCTTCTTTGGCCCAATAAAAGAGGGTATCTGGGGGAAATGGTCCTTCTACATTAAATCCTTTTGCTTTAGCTTTTTTAACCGCCGGTATGATCATTTTTATCTCTTCCTGACCCATTAAACCTGCTTCTCCAGCATGGGGATTGAGACCAGCTACGGCCATAAGGGGTTTTTTTATTTTTAATCTGTTTTCAAAAAAATGATGGGTAAGCTCTATCAAATCAAGGAGTTTTTCCTGATTAATTAATTGGGGCACATCTTTTAAAGGCACATGAATAGTAGCAAGCACTACCCTCAATTTCTCTCCTACAAATAGCATGGCATAGCGTTTAGTATCAGTTAACTCTGCTAATAATTCAGTATGTCCCGAAAAAGGGATACCTGAGGCATTAATTAGGGCCTTATTGACAGGACAGGTTACTATACCATCTACCTTTTTTTCTAAGGCCAGAGAAACGGCTGTTTTAATATAATGAACCGCTGCTTTACCTACTGCTGGTGAAGGCTGTCCATAAATCAAGTCCCTTTCATCTAAATGAGAGACAGGAAATAGAAAAATGGTGCCTGGAGCGGAGGCAGCTTTTTCCTCCCAAGGTGGAGGCACTAATTTTATTTGTTTTTTACATATATAAGCTGCCTTTTCTAATGCCCCTTTATCCCCAATGACTACTAATTGGCAAGATTGATAAATATCTCTGTGATATGAAGCCTTGATTACAATCTCAGGCCCAATTCCACATACATCTCCCAGCGTAATGGCCAAACAAATTGGTTTCATAGTCTATTTTGGTTTAAAAGACTCCTTTAATTTTTTCTGAATTTGGTCAGAAAGGCTGCGAATGTGAATATCTCTTTGGGGAAATGGAATTTCAATCCCTGCCTCAGAAAGTTTTTGATATAAATTAAAGTAGTAATCACTTATGAGTTCCTTAGTAGATTTTCTTAATCTGTGCATACGACACCATACAATTAGACTGAAATCAAGAGAACTATCTCCAAAGCCAGTAAATAACACCTTGGTTTTATGTTGTTTGTCTTCTGAGGTAAGAGGGGTTTCTTGAGCCACTTCATAGGCCACTTTAGCCACCTGTTGAGGGTCACTGCCATAAGCTACCCCAAAGGGAATATGCAATCTACGCCAGTCGTCATCATAGGTCCAAGTAGTCACCCGATTAGAGATAAACTCAGCATTAGGGACAATTACATCTAAGCCATCATATGTCCTGATTACCGTAGAACGCATGTTAATCCTTTTGATTTCTCCTGTAAGGTTTCCTCCCACTTCCACAATATCACCCACTTTTATGGCTCGTTCGGAGAGGAGAATAATGCCACTTATAAAATTATTGGCAATGGTCTGTAAGCCAAATCCTATTCCCACACCCAATGCTCCAAGGATAATGGTGATTTGACTGATATCAACTCCTATTACAGAAAGGGCAATAATGAACACAATAAATATCCCTAAATAATAACCCAGCGTGATAAGAGAGATAAAACGGGAATAAAGTTCAGGACTTCTATTTGAAAGTATTTGCTCAAACCGCCGTTTCACCCATTTTAAAACATAAAGGCCAATCACTAAGGTAATCAGAAATTTTATTAAAGTGGCCAAAGAAAATGGAGTTTTGCCTATGGTGATAATAGGAGAATAAATGATGTTCTTTATTTTACTCCCTGTTGTAATACCTTGGTCTCGAAACCAAACATAGATTTTTTCTTGCAAATTAGATTTTATCTTTATTAAATCAGGTAGAATACTTATTTCAAATATAGCTATATGGTTATTTTCCTGATTAGTTAAATTGGCCAAAGTGGGAGAAAAGGGAGATAATATTACTAAAATAGCAAAACATATAACCAATATAGCTTTTTTCACATTTGAAATTATAGATAATTTAAGAAAAAAAACAATATTATCTATATAAACAGTTAGGACTTCGTCAAAGTAATTTTAACGGAGATCCAAATGATAAGCACACCTGTCTGCCGACAGGCAGGATGGCTCAATGCAGAATGCAAATTGAAAAATGCAAAATCGCCTTCTGTCAAATTGGAACGTTAGCACGTTTACACGTTTGCACGTTAGAATTGGGAAATGGGAAATGGAAACTGGGAATTTCTATTTTCCGTTTTCTATTTTCTTAACTGTATTTTGTAGGTTTGACCTCAATTCCACTACATTTGACTATTTCATTCCCTCACTATTTCACTA
>Ga0190304_1000858_pt1 | contig 13970 bp, 16 predicted proteins | sample 48700712_MG_FD_161670 | JGI IMG/M metagenome (GOLD analysis project Ga0190304, IMG submission 161670) | Hydrothermal vent sediment bacterial communities from Southern Trench, Guaymas Basin, Mexico - 4870-07-1--2_MG | ecosystem: Environmental > Aquatic > Marine > Hydrothermal vents > Sediment ... | reverse complement strand
AACTATTATTTTATTAGGAGATATGCCTTTAATTGATTACAAAGTAATTAACAAAGTAATGTCATATCACTGTGATAAGAAAAATGATTTAACTATTGTTACTGCTGAATTTGCAAATCCTAAAGAATATGGACGTATTATTAAAAATGAATACGGAAATATTGAAGCTATTATTGAACATTCAGATTGTACTAAAGAACAAAAACGTATTAAAGAAGTTAATACAGGTATCTATATTGTTAATAATAAACTTTTATTTAAAGCTGTTAATAAGATTCAAGTAAACAAACGAAAAGGTGAATACTATTTAACTGATATTGTTGAAATTATGAGAGATGAGTATAAAGTTGATACATTTTTACTTTGGGATAGTGTTAAAGTAATGGGTGTTAATGATCTTTTCTCATTAAGTATAGCTGAAAAACATTTAAGAGAAGGAATTAATAAATATCATATGTTAAATGGAGTAAGCATTATTAACCCAGAAACTGTAACAATTGGTCATAGTGTTAAAATTGGAGAAAATGTCATAATAAATCCAAATACTTTTATAACTGGTGATAGTGTTATAATGAAAGATTCTGTGATTGGACCTAATACTGAAATTCATTCCTCTACTATTCATAAAAATGTTTCAGTAAGACATAGTTTAGTATATGATAGTGAAGTACTCGAAAATACTACTATAGGGCCATTTGCTCATTTAAGAAATGGCGCTAAAATCGGTAAAAATAACCGAATTGGAAACTTTGTAGAAGTTAAAAAATCAACAACTGGAACAGGCACAAAAGCAGCACATCTTGCTTACATAGGAGATGCTGTAACTGGTAAAAATGTTAACTTTGGATGTGGAAGCATTACAGTTAACTATGATGGTGTAAAAAAGCATCAAACAATTATTGGTGATGATGTATTTATTGGATGTAATACTAATCTAGTAGCTCCTGTAGAAATAGGTGATAGAGTATTTATTGCTGCTGGATCAACAGTTACTAAGAATGTTCCAAAAGGTGCTTTAGCTATTGCTAGAAATAAACAAATAAATAAAGCGGATTATGCTAAAAATTTAATTTATCCAAAAGATGAAAAATTTTAGTTGACATAAGTAATATATGTGATAAAATAAATAAGCAGTAAAAAATAACGTGGAAAGAAGAGTACCCACTCTCACCTGATTGATGAATCAATAGGTTGAAGCTACAACTAAAATAAATAGTTTAGTGTGGGTACATCATGTACTCACACTTTTTAATTTCTTTCCATAGATTTGTTGTTACTCAATAACAACAATCAATAAACAAAAAATAATGGAGGTGTAAATTATTTCAAATAGATACAGTCAACAAATGCCAGCGAAACGTAAAGACGCAGGATTGGTAAATGAAGAAATTCGTGCAAGAGAAGTTATGGTTATAACTGATACGGGTGAAAAATTAGGAGTTATTAGCACAAGAGAAGCTCTTAGATTAGCTTATGAAAGAGATCTTGATTTAGTTCTTGTAGCGGCAAGTGCAAAACCACCAGTAGCGAAATTTATAGATTATAATAAATTTAGATACGAACAACAACGTAAATTAAGAGAAGCTAAAAAACATCAAAAAATTGTTTCATTAAAAGAAATTCGCTTATCTCCAAAGATTGATATTGGCGATTTTAATACAAAATTAAAAAATGGTCGTAAATTTTTAGAAAAAGGCGATAAATTAAAAATTTCTATTCGTTTTAGAGGCCGTGAAATGGCTTATACAAACAAAGGTAGACAAGTAATGTTAGATTACGCGAAACAAGTTGATGATATAGCTTCAATTGAAAGTAGACCGGTTCAAGATGGTCGAAATATGTTTATGACATTAACACCAAAAAAAGATAAATAGAATAAGGAGTGAAGAAAATGCCTAAAATGAAAACTCATTCAGGTACTCAAAAAAGAGTAAAAAGAACAGCGTCAGGTAAGTTAAAAGTGTCTAGTGCAAATAAAGGACATTTATTAAGTGCAAAATCAAAAGCATCAAAGAGACGTCATAAAAACGGTTCATTTGTTTCACCAAGTGACCACAAAAGAATTAAACAACAAATCGCAAATGTTAAATAATTAGGAGGAAACAAATATGCCAAGAGTAAAAGGCGGAACAGTCGCTAGAAAAAGACGTAGAAAAGTATTAAAATTAGCAAAAGGTTACTATGGAGCAAAACATTTATTATATAAAACAGCAAATGAACAAGTAATGCACTCATTAGCTTATGCATATAGAGATCGTAAGAAAAGAAAAAGCAATTTTAGAAAATTATGGATTACGAGAATTAATGCAGCAGCAAGATTAAATGGAATGTCTTATTCAAGACTAATTAACGGATTGGGATTAGCTGGCATTGAAATTAACCGTAAAATATTAGCTGATATCGCAATAAATGATGCAGAAGGTTTTACAGAAATTGTTAATGCAGCTAAAAGAGCAATTTCTGGAGAAGTTGCACCAAAAAAAGAAATAGTTAAAAAGGTAGTTAAAAAAGTTGTAGTTGAAGAAGAAAAAACAGTTGTTAATAAAACTGATTTAACAGCTTTGAAAGTTTCTGAGTTAAAAGCTTTAGCGAAAGAAAAAGGAATTAAAGGGTATACTACTCTTAAAAAAGCAGAATTAATTGAAGCATTAAAATAAGCAGTTTACTGCTTTTTTTATACAATAAGAATGTGATGAATACTAATACTCTACTTCCTTAATAAGCGCTATTAACAGGGAAATATTAGAAGTTAATAAATTGAAAACAGAGTTAAAATGAAGATAAAATTCTCTTATTTTCAAATTTTAGAACTTATTGACAGCAACATTATATTATTATATAATTAATTATCCTAGATAATTAGAAATCACTCACACGCGACCCCAACATATATTAATAGGGGCTAAGACTTTATCTGTGTGAATGCCTTATGTTTTAAGGACTCCTGATGATTAAGTAAGAGGCTACCGCTGTGGTAGAACAGAGGTTCTGCATTGAGTGGTTTCTATTTATTTAGGATTTTTATATATATTCTTATTAGAAATTATCTAAATCAATGATAAAATAGGTGTGAGAGGTGATTGTTTTGGTGAATTTTTTTAATTACGAAAGCCCCTATCGTACCGGGATATTTATTAAATTAAATTTAGTAGAAAAATTTTTACCAATTATAATTGTCTTTGTGATGGCTATATTAATTTTTAAATTTAGTGATAAGTTTAAAAATAATAAAGTACTTGATAAAAGAGTTAGAATTATTGTCGGAATAGGATTTGCAATAATTTATTTGAGTCATTATATTTTAAGATTTGCTCTTTACGGATTTGATCCAATTATTTTACCATTTCAACTATGTAGTATTAGTATGTTTTTCGCAATAATATTGCTTTTTACTAAAAATAAAACAATTTTTAATTTCGTTTTTTATACAGGTATTTTAGGAGGATTAATAAGCCTTTTTATTCCAACATTCGGCTATAATTCAGGTTATTATCGTTATTATCAGTACGAAGTTGCACATGGAGTTTTAATATTAATACCAATTTATTTTTTAGCAGTTTACGAATATGTACCTATGAAAAATGAAACAATTAAAGCATTTTTAACATTACAAATAATCAGTATTTTTATTGTTATATTTAACTATTACGCAAAAACAGATTTTATGTTTATCTTTATTGATGAAAGTAAAATTGAAAAGTTTCCAATCATTTCTAAATTTGGAGGGATACCATTATATTTGCTTTGGATAGAAATTGTTGGAATAGCTGCATATTTTACTGAATATCAAGTTGTAAACTTCTTTTGTAAATCAAGAAAAAGAAGAAAAAAATATAGTATTAAATAGGAGGTTTTTATGAAAGCATTTAAAAAGTATGGATGGATTTTAAAACTTATCGGAGCTGCGTTGATGATTGGATTAGCTGTTTTTATGGGTGTTAAACCATTGGTAGCAGAAGGAATTGTAATTCCGTTTATTGGATCAACAATAATTATTTATTCAGTTATAAGACTAGTACCTTTTGTTAAAACACAAAAGAATGATCTTATAAAAACAATAAATATTATGGAAATTACAATTGATATTGCTTTAGGATTAGCAATGATTTTAATTACCTTACTAACATCAGTTGGATTAGGTAATTCATTTGGATATCTTCTTGGTGGATTTTTTATTTTACGTGGATCTATTCATTTTTATAGTGTTTCAACAGGTGCTGAAAAAAGTGATTTACCATTATATTTATTCCATATATTAGCGTTAGTAATTGGGAGTTATATTTTTACAAGTGGTAATTTTACCCCTGCACTTTTAGTTTGGATTATTTTATTTTTCAGTGTTGTAGCTGGCGGGTATTTAAGTTATGATGGCTATAAAGGCTATAAAGTTTATCGCTATCAAAAAACACTTGAAATGCCTGATGTTTCTGTAGATGAAGAAACAATTCTTGATAAAAAAGCACCTGTTATTGAGGAAGAAGAACATATTCAAGATCAAATAGTTAGTTGAAAACTATTTTAGTAACCAAGATAAAAATCCAATCAAAATGATTGGCTTTTTTAAATATCTTGCAATCAATTCAATATTTTCATATTTAAATCAATATTACCTTTTGACAATGTTGGTATCTAATGTATAATAATTTTGTATAGTATTATAGGGAGGCAAGAATCATGGTAAAAGAAATGTGTTACAAATTAAATAAGAGTAGTATGTTATATAAACGATTGATGTCAAAACATTTAGAACGTTTAAATATTACGTATGCACAATTAATGGTTTTAAGAGTAATTAACCAAGAACCAGGAATTATTGCGAAAGAAATATTAATGCAAATGGATACTGATAAGGCTACTTTATCAGGAGTGTTATCACGTTTAGAAAAAAATAATTATATTAGCAGAGTGAAAAACGCAAAAGATAAACGTATTCAAAACATTTACATAAATAAGGGTAGTGAAAAACTTTGTAATGAAGTTTCAAAAATCGAAAATGCTTGTGTTAGTGATTTGATTGATGGAATTTCAATGTCTGAAGCAGAACGTTTTCTAGAAATTTTAGATCGATTTATTGAAAACCAAATTATGAAGATTGAAGAAAAATTTTAATATGAAATGTCTGAATATTAATTTATTTAGATATTTTTTTTTAGAAGAATATTATTTATTAGTTTAGTGTGATATAATTATTTAGTATAAAATTATAAAGAAAGGAAAGTATAGTTAATTAAATGTCGTTAATTATACAAGGAAAATATGGGTATTTTAAAAGAACTATCAATGCTTAATGCTATTCCTGGTAACGAAAAACAAGTTAGGGAATATATGACAAGGAAGATGAAAGATTTAGGTAACGTTACGTATGATAATTTAGGAAGTATTATTGTCGAAAAAATAGGTAATCCTGATGGACCAAAAATCATGGTTGCGGGGCATATGGATGAAGTTGGTTTTATGGTAACTTATATTACTAAAGAAGGATATGTTAAATTTACTCCTGCAGGTGGTTGGTGGAGTCAAGTAATGCTTGCTCAACAAATGACAATTACAACAAATGCAGGAAAAGAAATTAGAGCAGTTGTTGGTGCAAAAGCACCACATATTTTAACTCCTGAAGAAAGAAAAAAACCAGTCGAAATGGAAAAAATGTATCTTGATTTAGGTGTTGAAAACAAAGAAGAAGCAATGGAATTAGGAATTAATCCTGGAGATATGATTACTCCATATATTGAATTTCAAAAATTAAGCAATCCGAAATATTATTTAGGAAAAGCTTGGGATAATAGAGTAGGTTGTGCCGCAACTATTGATGTTTTAAGAAGTATTCAAAATAGAAAACATGAAAATATATATTATGGTGTTGGGACAGTACAAGAAGAAGTAGGGCTTCGTGGATCGAAAACTAGTGCTTATAAAATTGATCCTGATATCGGAATTGCCTTAGATACTACAATTGCTTTTGATTTTCCGGGTGGAAACAAAAACACTGTTCTTGGTAAAGGTGTCGGAATTATGTTTAAAGATAGCTCTATGATAGGACATAAAGGATTAAGAGATTTTGTAGTTGATATTTGTGAATCTGAAAAAATTCCTTATCAGTTAACATTTTTAGAACGTGGTGGAACTGATGGAGGATCAATCCATATGACAGGTAGCGGAGCACCTACAGTTGCTTTATGTTTACCTGTAAGATATTTACATTCTCACACATCTATTGTTCATAAAGGTGATTATGATGCGATGGTTAAGCTAGTAACAATCTTAGTGGAAAGATTAGATAGAGAAGCAGTGAATAAAATAACTTATCAATAAATTAAAAGGCCTTTTGGCCTTTTTCTCCATAGGAGGAACAAAATGAGAGTAATCGCGGGAATTCATCGAAGTAGATTATTAATAGAAGTAGATTCGAAATCTACTCGAGAAATAAAAGACAGGATTAAAGAAACAATATTTAATAGTATTGGTCCGTATTTTACGAATGAAACAGTTTTGGATTTATTTGCTGGAAGTGGTGCTTTGGGAATTGAAGGAATTAGTAGAGGAGTTAATAAAGCTGTTTTTATTGATAACAATTATAAAGCTATTCAAACAATAAAACATAATATTGCTAGTTTAAGAATAGAAGATGAATGTATTGTTATTAATACTAGTTATCTTGATTATATTTATAAAACAAAAGATCAATTTGATATTATTTTTCTTGACCCACCATATAATATGGAAGAAATTAATAATATTATTTCTATTATTGCTGAAAGAAAGATTTTAAAGGAAGATGGTATTATTGTTTGCCTTTATAAAAAAAGTAATAATATAAAAGAAGTAAATAATGGTATAATAGAATATAAACAAAAAGTTATTGGAATTACGAAAGTATCTTTTATGAAATGGGGAATTTAAATGAAAGTTGCAGTTTATCCTGGTAGTTTTGATCCGATTACATTTGGACATATTGATATTGCTAAAAGAGCGTTAAAAGTATTTGATCGTTTAATCATATTGATAAATGTACATCCAAATAAGCATGCATTATTTAGTGCAGAAGTTCGAAAAGATATGGTTGAAGTTACAATGAAGGAATATTTAAATAGAATAGAAGTTGTTATTGCGAATGATTTGACTGTTGATGAAACTAGAAAACTAGGGGCGACACATATGGTTCGTGGATTAAGAGCTGTAACCGATTTTGAATATGAATTTCAATTAACTCATGCTAATAGAGTATTAGATAGTGAAATAGATAGTATTTATTTTATGACAGATAATAAGTATTCTTTCTTAAGTAGCGCATTGGTTAAGGAAATAGGCCTATTTAAAGGTGATTTAGAGAAATTTATACCTCCCTATGTAGTTGAAAAAATGAAAGAAAAAATGAAAGAATAAGAAAAATCAATTTTGGTTTTTCTTATTCTGATTTTCAGTGAGTATTATAGTTTTCTTTTATTTAGAAAAATGTTAATATAAATTAGGTGATAATTATGGATAAAAGAGAGAAAGTGTTTTCAGAATTAAGACAACAGAATATAAGAATTACTAGACAAAGAAGAGCGATTATAGATGTCTTGGAAGGAAAACATTTAACTATTCAAGAAGTTTATATAGAACTTAAAAAAAGAGGCTTTAATAATCTAGGAACTGTTTATAATAATATTGATTTTTTATTAGAACATAAAATTGTTGCTCAAATTTTTATTAATGGAAAAAAACATTATGATTTAACAATTGATGAAAAAAGTCATAGTGCCGATTCACATATACATGTAACATGTAAAGTTAATAATAATATTATTGAAATTAATGATAGTAAAATTTTCGAACAAATTAGACATAACCCTATCTTTAAAAATTTCACAATTACTAAATTACAATTAGTTGTAGAAGGTGTATGTGAACATTACGGAAAAGATACATGTAGAAAAGATGATACATGTTTTATTAATGCTCTAGATAGAACCAGATAACTCTGGTTTTTTTCTTTTTTGTAATACTATTCAGAAAAATTATAATTTTGTTGATATGAATAATATTTTTAGATATAATGCTAACTAGGAGTGGTACATATGAATGTCACTGATTTAAAAAAACAAGATATAGCTAAGATTACATCATTGAAAAAGTTTGATAAACGATTTATGAATCGTCTTATGGATTTAGGAATTTATGAGAGCGCAGAAGTAACTCTTTTAAACGTATTAGCTTTTGATAAATTATATTTAATTGAAGTTGATGATATCGAAATATGTTTAAGAAAAGAAGATGCTTTAAATATTGAGGTGAAAAAATGATCTATTTACTTGCTGGTAACCCGAATGTAGGAAAAAGTACTTTTTTTAATTTTATGACACTTTCACATGTTCATGTTGGTAACTATAGTGGTGTGACAGTTGAAAAAAGAGTTCACCATATAAAGCATTATGAAGGTGCTAACTTGGTTGATTTACCAGGTACATATAGTGTTTCTCCATCAAGTGAAGATGAAGGAGTAGTTACGTATTCATTATTAAATGAATCTTATAGTGGAATTGTTAATATTATCGATTCAACCCATTTAAAGAGAAATCTTCATTTAACTGTACAACTGCTAGAATTAGGAGTTCCAACTTTACTTGTTTTTAATTTACGAGATGCTCTTCGTAATAATGGATACGTAATCGATATAGAAAAGATTTCTAGTAGGTTAAAATCAAATGCTATTTGTATTAGCGCTAGAGAAAGAAATAATGATGATAGAATTAATATAAGCAATAAATTAAAAAATTTAAGAGTTTATAAATCAATTGAACTTGATTATCATCCTCATATTAAATGGGGAATTCAAAGAATTGGTGATTTACTTAAATATGATGTGTTAAAAGTTAAGAAGAAATGGCTTGCTCTTCAAATCCTTGAAGGAAATGAAGGAATATATAAATTTTTAGATATTGCAAAAGAGGAAAAAATAAGAGAAGTAGTAAAAGAAGTTGAAGAAAGAATAATTAAAGACGAGGTTGCATTATCATTAAAAGGAGCAGTCTTCAACACAAGAAGAGAATTTATTAATAGAATTGTTGATGATTGTTTATTTCAAGTTGAAGATAGAGACCATTCAAAATATTTTAATCAGAGAATTGATCGTGTTTTAACTCACCCTGGTTGGGGTATTCCAATTTTCTTTGCCATTATGCTTATGGTTTATCAAGTGAGTTTTGGAAAATTTTTAGGCGTTGGTGCATTTATGACTAAGTATCTTGCTTATTTTTGGGATGAAATTCTCGTTCATTATTTAGGGATTTTTCTTGAGATATTAGGAGTAAGTGGCTTTGCTTATGGCTTGGTTATAGACGGAATAATGGCTGGAGTAGGTGGTATTTTAGTATTTTTACCACAAATTATTGTTTTGTTTTTTATGCTTGCTCTTTTAGAAGGAACTGGATATATGGCTCGAGTTTCTATTGTAATGGACAGATTTTTAAGTAAATTTGGATTTAATGGTAAAAGTATTGTTCCTATGATAACTGGATTAGGATGTACAGTTCCAGCGATTATGGCTACAAGAACAATTGTAGATAAAAAAGAAAGAATGATAACAATCCTTACTCTTCCTTTTATATCATGTAGTGCAAGATTACCGATTTATGTTATTTTTATTAGTATGTTTTTTGATAAATATCGTGCTTTTGTAATGCTTGGAATTTATTTGCTTGGAATAATAGTAACTTTAGCAAGTGCAAAAATATTTAGTTTATCATTCTTTAAAGGTAGTGGAAGTAAGTTTTTACTGGAAGTACCGCCATATAGAATGCCACAACTTAGAACAATTACTTATCAAGCTTTTGAAAAAGCGAGAAGGTTTGTGAAAAAAGCAGGGACTTATATTTTGGTCGGATCAGTTATATTATGGCTTTTAAGCAATGTTGGATTTTCGGGAATTAATATAAATCCTGAAAATAGTTTTATAGCTAGTATTGCTGGGTTTATTTCTCCTATATTTATTCCTCTTGGATTTGGTGATTGGCAAGCGACATCAAGTCTGATTAGTGGTTTTCTAGCTAAAGAAATCGTTGTTTCTAGTTTGAATATTTTATATCTAGGTGATATTGCATCTGGATTTACTACATTATCTGCGCTTACATATGTTGTCTTTGCTAGTTTATATATTCCATGTATTTCAACAGTAGCCACTATTAGAAGTGAAACAGGAAGTACAAAATGGACGTTATTTAGTGTTACTTACCCATTTATAGTTGCATATATAGTTGCTTTAATTGTAAGATTGATTTTTAGTATTTTTATATAATAAAATTCAAAAACAGGAAATAAAACTCCTGTTTTTTTATAAAATAAAGCATACAAAAAAGCTTTAATTTGTGATATAATTGTTTTAGACAAAATAGAGGTGATTACTTTGAAAAAACATAGATATAAAGGTTTTCTTTACGTTATTGGGTATTTGTTAATATTAAGAATTGTTTTAATGATAACAACTCAAATTAGCATTTTTAATTTGGGAATTATATTTGATACCGTGCTAATGATTTTTTGGATTGGTATTTTTGGTGTTTTAATTAAAAATATAAAATTACAAAAAGCATATTATATTATTATTATTATTATAGCTACAATATTTATAGTTGGGGATAGTGTTTATTTTGACTATTTTGATGTTATTAGTTCAAGGACTAGTTTTGCAGGTATTAAGTGGCTACGTGAAGGAACTACTTTAGATTATAGTATTAAAATACCGCTTGTAGCGTATTTAATTACTCCGATTTTAATTGTAGAAATATATTTAATAATTTCTAATAAAGAAAAAGATATTTATAATTTTAAAGACTTTGGTATTTTTTCATTAGCCTTTTTAATTCAAGTTGTTTTGTTTTTTGTTTGGGGAAATTATAATTTTGATACGAGAATCGACTATTATCGTAGTGATGCTTATTTGTTTGATTCAATGCATGATAGGTCTTTATTTAGCGAAAAGTATGGATATTATAATTATCATGCTTTAGATTTTACAAGAGTTAGAGCAAAACAAAATCATGATGAACTATATGCTGATGTTGATGCTTTTTTTGAAAATCAAGAAGAGCATGTTGCTAATGATTATAGTGATATGTATAACGGATACAATATAATTACAATATTAGGAGAAACACTAGAAACAAGATTTATTGATCCGGTATTAACTCCTAATTTGTATATGATGAAAAATAATGGAATGTCATTTGATAATTATTTTACACCAGTTTTCCAACAAGGCGCTACTTGTAATAGTGAATTTATGAGTATTACTGGGATGAGCGCTCTTGCATCAAGTGATTGGAGTAATAATATTTGCGATACTTATAGTAAAAATACTTTTAGTTATGCTTTGCCTGAACAATTAAAAACAATTGGATATGATACGTATTATTTTCATAGTGGACATGAATGGTTTTATAATAGAGAAACAATAATTCCGCAATATGGATTTGAAACAGTTGCTTTTCAAGAAGATTTAATTGATTTAGGATATAGTGATTTTAATGATAAATATGATACTGAAATGTTAGATTTTTTTGATGAATATGTTGACTATACAAATCCAGTATACATTGACTTATTAACGTATTCAATGCATGGTGCATATGATCAAACTGAATTTGATATTCATTCAAATAGAGTTGAAACTGCTTATCCAAATAACGATTTTGATTATGAAATAATTAATTTTATGGAAAAGTTTGTTGAATTTGATAATATGTTAGGGCTAATTATGGATGAACTAGAAGCAAACGGCGAATTGGATAATACAATATTTGTCATATATCCAGACCATTTTCCTTATATGATGAGTTCAAATACTTATTTTGATTATGTTGATATTGATCAAAATACACATGAATATAATCGTCAAGAATTAATTATATATTCAAGTAATATGAGTGAAGGGAAAGTTATTAGTAATCCTGGATCAACAATGGATGTCGCACCAACTATTTTAAATCTAATTGATAGTTCTTTAGAATTCAAATACTTTTTAGGTACTGATTTACTAGCAGGAGTAGATAACTATATTTTGTTTAGTGATTTAACTATTTCTGATGGTTCTGCTTTTCTTGATTTAAATGAAAAATTAGTAGGTCATGAAGCACATTATCTTCTATTGGAAGATGCGTTAGAATACAGAATTACAGCTGTAGAAATTCAAAAGAAGATATTATTGATTGATTATTTTAAAATGAAAGAAGATTAATAATATTTTTAAAAAAAAATATTTAAAAAATAGCATATTATTCTTTACAAAATAACGGCGTTATATTATAATAAGTAACGCTGAAATGTTTCGGTAGCTCAGCTGGATAGAGCAACGCCCTTCTAAGGCGTCGGCCGGGGGTTCGAATCCCTCCCGGAATGCCATTTGCAAGCAAGGTAGTAAAGCCGTTTATCGGTCTTACTACTTTTTTATTTAGTCTATTTACCCGACCTACGCCCTGGGGGGCGTATGATATTGAGGACATCAGCATAAATGCTGATAAACTGCTTATTTTAGCCTTTATTTGATACACATATCAATTTATAGAATCGACATATTATTGCTTGTAATAGATGTAAATGTCTTATTTTACTTTTTCATAGAGGGATAACAATAATATATTTAATGTTTATCCTACTTGTAAGGCATATCTTTTTTCATACTTTTTTAAAATTAGTGTCTGTGATATAATTAGTTATAAAAGAGAAGGGAGCGGTAATATGAAAAAATTCAGTTTGATTTTATCGATGTTAATCTATTTAACCTTTGTGTATTTCTTTGTTTCTAATTTGATAGAGCAACTAGATTTGTTCTATGTTATGTGGGGAGCAATACTATTGCCAGTTCCTATTTCATTAATTCTATTTCCTATTTCGAGAGAAACGAAGTTGTTAAGAACCATAAATATGTATTGTATAATACTTCTTTTGATTATATTTGCTGTTTATTGGTATTACCCTTCATATGATACTTTTGATGTCATGCCTGATCCTGGTCCAAGGTTTATTGATTTATTACTGGTTTTTAGTTTCGTAGTAACTGTTATTTTGTCGTTTTTATCAGTTATTGTAAATTATTCAATGTTTAGTAAAAAACAGATTATAGTGTATTCATTAATGATTCCTGTATTTTTCTTATGTTTAATTTCGTTTGATAAGTATAGAACACTTGAGTACATAAGTGCTGTAGTACTGTTTATACTTATAGGGTATAATTATATAAATATTACTTATAAATCAATAAAAAGATAAAATGATGAACTACAATTTAGAAGTCATTTACTAGCATCTTTTTTTGTGATAAAATAAGTTAGAAGGAGTGATTTTATGAATGCTAAAATTATTCAAGTAGGTGGATTTTTTGGAATTGTTTTTTCTGTTAATAAAGGTGAAAAGCAAATGATTAGTTCATTATCTAAGGGGGAGCTTAATTTAGAGGGAAATGAAATTATTACTTTCTATGATAGACTTCTAAAAAAATGTACTGTTGATTTAGCTAAGTACGAAAGAGATATAACCATTTATGCATTTTCTACAAAAGGATCAGTGCGAGGAGCAATATCAGCAATAATAATTTATCAGGATGAATTTGTAGATTTGATAAATGAATAATATCTGCATTATAGGTCTCCAACACCGTTAGTATAATTTGAAGTCATTTACTGGCTTCTTTTATTATGATGTAATATAATTTAAAGCGATTTCTTCATGGATCATAACTTTCTCAATTATCTTTTTTGCCTTATGTTTAACAGAAGGATTAGCATTGTCTTCAATTTCAGCAACTGCAGATAAATATTCTTCTTTAGCTTTTGTAAGTTTACTAATCAGTTTAGCCATTTTAACCCTCCTTTTAATAAAAATTAATTGTTAAATCGCTCTTCTAAGGCGTCGGTCGGGGGTTCGAATCCCTCCCGGAATGCCATTTGTAAGCAAGGTAGTAAAGCCGTTTATCGGTCTTACTACTTTTTTATTTA
>Ga0190304_1000856_pt1 | contig 13992 bp, 13 predicted proteins | sample 48700712_MG_FD_161670 | JGI IMG/M metagenome (GOLD analysis project Ga0190304, IMG submission 161670) | Hydrothermal vent sediment bacterial communities from Southern Trench, Guaymas Basin, Mexico - 4870-07-1--2_MG | ecosystem: Environmental > Aquatic > Marine > Hydrothermal vents > Sediment ... | reverse complement strand
GATATCTGGGGAGTATGTTCCTGTAATTGCTATAGGTAGGTATGCACCTGCAACACCAATCAATGCTGAACCGATTATAGTGGCAAGGTATCTTCTCCTCACAACATTAACCCCTACAACATCTGCTGCCTTCGGATTTTCACCAATAGCTCTTGTTTCAAGTCCAATTTTTGTTCTATAGAAGAACCAGTACGCCACAATTGTTGCAGCATACATGAAGTAAACAATTACATCTTGATTGAAAAAACCTGAAATTATCGGAATATTGGAGATAACAGGAATTCTCACAACTGGCGTAGGTGGTGCCTCTGGAGCAGATAAGCGGACTCCTATAACCATCTTGTAGATGAGATCTGAAAGTCCTCCTCCCAAAATAACAAGGGATATACCTAAAATGAATTGATTTACCTTAAATGTCTCATGTATGAAGGCAAGTATAAATCCAAATGCTGCTCCCATAAGCGCTCCTACAAGAAAACCAAGAAACCAATTTCCAGTCAAGTATGCTGTTACAAAACCACTGGATGCAGCAGCAAGCATAACTCCTTCACCCGAAACATTAAAGATTCCTGTTCTTCCAGCAATAACAATCCCCAAAGCAGCAAGGGTATAAACTGTTGTATAAACCATGGTTTGACTTACAAAATTATTTAAAAACTCCATCTCTTACCTCCTTACAGAAAACTTCTTTCTTATAACCACAATAAACAGAACAATTAATGCTTGGGATAGAAAAACAAGCTCTACTGGAATTTGCATGGTCCTTTGAAGGGCATCTGCTCCCACAAGAAGAACAGACATTAGAAATGCAGCAATGGGGACCCCAATGGGGTTACCTCCCACTATAAGACATGTAAGAACTCCAAATATACCATACTGAGCACCACTGGTCTTTGCAAAACCTTCTATCAATTTACCATGGATAGTCATAATCTCTAAAGCTCCGCCAAGACCTGCCAAAGCACCCCCTATAAAGAATGTAAGCATAATAGTCTTTGCAAAGTTTATTCCATAGGTTTGAGCTGCAAAGAGATTGTAACCTACAGCGGTGATCTCATACCCGAGTCTCGTCTTTTTAATAAGGATATAAACAAAAATGATGGCGAGAATTGCAAATATAATTGAAGATGGTATTCCGCCAATAAATGGAAGTGTTGCAGACTTAGGAAGAGGTTTGGTTATGGGGTGTCCCTCAAGGGGATCCTTAAAAGGTGGAGCGGTTGCAACGAAGTTTACAAAGAGCGCTGCTACAAAATTCAGCATGATTGTTGAAATTATCGGATTTATATCATGTTTTGCTTTAAGGTATCCAGCAATGAGTGCAAATAAACCTCCAGCAAGGATTCCAGAAATTAAAAGTAGGGGAATCAATACTATGGCAGGAAGATTGAGTGGGGCAAGAGAGAGTCCAACCACAGTTGCCACAGCTCCGCCCATTAACATCTGTCCCCATCCACCGATATTAAAGAATTTTATCATAAATGGTATATTGAAGGCATATGTGGTGAATATAAGTGGAATGGTTTTTTTAACTGTCTCTTGAAAACCAAAGTAAGATTTAAATGAAGTAGTGGTTAAGGTTCTTAAGGCTTTGAATACATCAAATCCCATGAGAGCAACGAGTATGGAGAAAACACCGAAAGCAAGTAAAATGGCTATTAAATATGCTGAAATGTTTCTTAAAAATGAGCCAAGAATCTTTTTGTCCTTTTTTTCAGACACACTAACCTCCTATCATAAGTAAACCAATCTTATACTTATCAAACTCATCTCTATTGAATATTCCCTTGAGTTCACCTTTATGTATAACTCCAATTCTGTCACTTAGAATCATAAGTTCATCAAGATCCTCATTGATCCAGAGTATTGCTCCGCCCTTACCTCTTATCTCCACAAGTTTCTTAAAGATAAACTCTACAGTGGAAATATCAAGTCCGGATGTGGGGTTGTGGGTGACGAGAAAATCAATTGGATTAACAAAAGCTCTTCCAATGATAACTTTTTGTATATTACCTCCGGAGAGTTTTCTTATAGCAATTTCAACATTTGGGGTAAATACATTGTAATCTCTCACCACCCTCTCTGAAACTCTCTTAACCTCATTCCAATCAATGAAAACATTCCTCTTTAAGAATCTTTTCTCTGCATGATGCCCTAAAAGTACATTTTCCTTTATACTCCCATCTGGTAAGATTCCTTCCTTGATTCTATCCTCTGGTGTATAAAAAACACCTTTGGAGAAAACTTTAAGAGTAGGTAAACCTTTTATGCTTTCTCCATTAATGATGATGTCGCCACTTTTAAGAATAGATGGTTTTATCATAGCCTCTGCAAGTTCCTTCTCACCATTTCCAGAAACAGAAGCAATGCCAAATATCTCACCACCATACACTTCAAAGGATACATTCTTAAGTCCTGGTGTTTTTTCACTTGCCTCAACCTCTATACTTTTAACAATACAAACTGGCTCCTTTGATTTCTCAACCTCTGGCAACTCAACTTTTGGAAGAGCACTTTCATTGACTTTTATTTCCTTTTCCATGAACATAAGCTTAACAAGATTCTCTTTACTCATTTCATTTCTCTCAAGGGTTCCCTGAACCTTTCCTCTTCTTAAGACAGTTACTGAATCACAGGCTTCCATAACTTCTCTTATCTTATGAGTTATGAATATAACAGTAACACCTTTTTTTACAAGCATCTTAAGAGATTTCAACAATTGCTGAAACTCTGATTCTACCAGAGAGGTTGTAGGTTCATCAAGTATAAGTAGTTTTGCTCCCCTATAAAGTGCTCTAACTATTTCAATTTTTTGTTTAACACCTGCAGAAAGTTCCCTCACCTTTACATTAAGAGGAAACTCAAAACCAAGCTCTTCTGCCATCTTCTTTATTCTATTACTCTCCTTTTTTAGAGGTAGAGTAAACTTATCCTCTGGTGTACCAAGCATTATATTCTCTACAGCAGTAAACTCTGGCACAAGGGTAGATACCTGATGAACCATTCCTATACCAAGTTTTATTGAATCAAACGGTGACCTTATCTTTACCTCTTTTCCCTCAATAAAAATTTGACCTTTATCTGGCCTGTAAAGTCCATATAGAATGTTCATTAATGTTGATTTTCCAGCGCCATTCTCCCCCAACAATCCTCTGATTTCTCCTTTTCTTACCGAAAAATTGACATTATCAAGTGCAACAACTTCTCCAAAAGTTTTCCTTACATTTCTTAGTTCAACAAAAATCTCTTTGTTCATAATCTCACCTTAAATTTTTAAAAGGGGCTCAATTGAGCCCCTTTTCCTTTCTGTGCTTTTCTCTATGGATCAATAGTCTCTAAATTCTTTATCACCTTGATCTTGCCTGATTCCACATCATCAGCAATCTGCTGAACCTTTGCATTAATCTCCTCACTCACATTACTTATCGGAAACTGAGTATACCTTGCCTGTCCTTTCCCATACTTTAACTCTGTGAATCCTCCCTTTTCTCCATTGAGGATTTTACCAACAATCTCCTTTAGAGGAACACTAAAATTAAAGAGGTCTGAGGTAAGGTAGTTATCTGGAGCATGAACCTTTTTATCTGTGTATTTTGTAGTTATAAAGACTGGTCTATCAGCCTCTTTTACGGCATTGTAAAGTCCGTAGTTCCCAAGATTTACTGAACTTAGTATTACATCAACACCTTTTGAAATCAGTCCTTCAGCTGCCTGTCTTGTTTTTACTGGATCGTTGAAATCACCAACATATATATATTCAAGCTTTGCATCGGAATCAAGGTCTTTTATAGCCTGCTTAACCGCATTGATCTCTCCACGGGTAAATGGAAGTTCAAGTCCTCCAATGTAACCAATCTTACCTGTCTCTGTCTTTAGAGCAGCAAGTGCTCCAAGCACATAAAAACCTGTATAAAAGTTTCTATCCATATACCAGAAGTTTGGCTTTAGATTTTCAGGTTTTGCATCAACTTCAAGAATGAATGTTACATTTGGATAATCGTCTCCAATATTGGTTGCAGCACCATTAAACTGTGCACCATGGACCCATATGATGTTGTAACCTTCGTTGATGTATTCCTTCATAACTCTCTCTGCATCAGGCACTGCAACTTTTTCTGAATATGCTGTTTCAAGATCATACTCCTTACCTACATCCTGAAGAGCAACAAAACCTATAGTATTGTAGTCTGCATCTTGAATGGACCCAGGAAATATCGCTGCCATCTTAAATTTTGGTTTCTCCTCTGGCTTCTCCTTGGGTGCACAGGAATAGGTGAATACTCCTAATCCCACAAGTGCAATTAAAAGTAACGCTACCAAAATTTTTCTTTTCATACAAATCCTCCTAATATAAAAAATTTATTTTCTCTCCGTCACTCTAACAAGATTATAACATTAAATGATGTATAATTTAATTGATGGGTCTTTTAGGTGCTCATGTTTCAATTGCTGGAGGTGTTTTTAAATCCCTCGAGAGAGGAGAAAGAATTGGCTGTGACTCCATTCAAATATTTACAAAAAATCAAAGGCAGTGGAAGGCAAAACCTTACAAGGAAAAGGATATATTAAGATTTAAGGAGGATTTTAAGAAAAGCAGGATAAAGAAGGTTGTTGCTCACTCATCATATCTTATCAATCTTGGAAGTCCAAAAAAGGAACCTCTTACAAAATCAAGAGAAGCTTTTATAGACGAAATAATGAGATGTCATCTACTTTCCATTCCAATGATAGTTGTCCATCCTGGATCCCACCTTGGATATGGTGAAGAAGAGGGAATAAAAATTATAATAGATAGTATAAATTTTATCATTAGAAAAACATCTCACACAGATGTAAAAATACTTCTGGAAACAGTTGCAGGGCAGGGAACAAACATAGGATACAGGTTTGAGCAGATTAAAGAAATAATTGATGGGATAGAAAACAGGCAAAGAGCGGGAGTGTGCTTTGACACAGCACATGTATTTGAAGCTGGATATGACATTAGAAGTAAGGAAAATTTTCAGAGAGTTCTTGAAGAATTTGACAGAATAATTGGTTTAGATAACCTATTTGTCTTTCACATAAATGATTCTAAAACTCCCTTAGGTTCAAGGGTGGATAGACATACAAATATTGGTGATGGAGAAATAGGACTGGAAGCTTTTAAATTCCTTGTAAATAATAAACTATTTTCTAATCTTCCCATGATTCTTGAAACCCCAGGAGGAGAGGAAGCATACATTAAAGATTTAAAAACTCTTAGAGGGCTAATTTATAAGTGAAAAAAGTGGTTGTTATTGGGGATATAAATCTTGATATCATGGGTTTTGTGGACAGATTTCCCGCTAAGGAGGAATCAATTCATCCTAAGGACATCTCCATAAGACCAGGAGGTTCAGCTTTAAACACAGCGATTTCCTTAGCGATAAATTCGGTAGATGTCACCTTAATAGGTGCTATTGGAAACGATGTTATAGGAGACTACATTGTTAAAAAAATAGAGAGGCTTGTTGATACATCCTTCATTCAGAAAGTGAATGCTACTACTGGTATAGTCTATATACTGGTTAAGAATGATGAAAAGGCAATGATTGGTTTTAAAGGAGCTAATGGATACTTGCAGTTTGAGAAAAGATGGGTTGATTTGCTGGAAAGATCAAGCATTACTCACATATCCCCCTATCTCTTCTCTGAAGAAACTGGTTTTAAAATTTTCGATAAAATAAGAGATGCCATAAAGAAAAAAATTGTAACATTATCATTCTCAAAAGTTCTTTTGAAGAGAAAAGAAAAGATACTCAACCTTTTAAGAGATTTCTCATTCATATTTATGAATGAAGAAGAAGCACAACTATTTACAGGAGAAAATGAACCTTCCAGAATAAGAGAAGAGTTATTAAAATACATGGATAGAGCAGTAATTACCAGAGGAGAAAAGGGTGCCTTTTACATAGATAAAGAGACTTTTATAAAGATCAGTGGAAAGAGGGGAAGGATAATTAATCCAACTGGAGCAGGGGACTTTTTTGCTGCTGGATTTATATATGGCATTATTAAAGGTTTATCAATTATAGATTCTCTAAAAATAGGGGTTGAGAGTTCTTACCATTTTATTTCAACCCCCAACCCCTATTTTTAGAATTTAATAAACCACCACACCCCCAACTTAGAAAAGAAGTTAAACTATTTCTTCTTTATTATCTTTTCATATATTCTCTTCACCCTTTCGAAAGGTAAAATGGTCTCGGTTTTCTCTGGAACAAGACCCTGAGGAAGGAACAGAATTATTATAATGATTACTGCACCAAGAAGAGTGTACTCAAGCCATATTGGATCAATTCCCCAATTCATAAGGAAACCAAAGACAGATCCCCTGTATATAACTATCATTGATCTTGCTATGGCAAGGGCAAGTACTCCGAGAACAACTCCCGCATTACTACCGATTCCTCCGAGCATCATGTACGCCCATGGCCAGAATGTCCAGTTAAGACGGGTAAAACTTATGGCAGTACATGTTCCTGTATATATAACATAGGCTCCACCAGCAACAGCAGCCAAAGCGGCACCTATAACCAAACTTCTCGTTCTAACTTTTACCTTATCTTTACCATAAACACTCATCGCAAGATCTGAATCTCTATGCATTCTTAAAGTTCTTCCAAATGGAGAGCGGTTTAGTTTCTCCACTATAATATAGGAAATTATTGCAAGAACTACAGTCATAATCAAAGCCATTACCATTCTATTAACGCCAAAAGCTCTCAATGGATCTGGAACAAAGACTGCAGTAGTACCACCAACAAGGGGTTCCCAGTTATGACCAACCCACATTAAGAAATCTCCAATGGCAAGCAATGATATTCCAAGATAAGCTTCTTTTAATCTAATTGCTGGTCTTGATGTAATCCATCCCATGATAGCTCCAAAAATAGCTGCAATTACGAGACTCATTATTAATACAAGAATGGAAAGAGCAGGATTACTCTCCAAGAGTTTATTTATAACAGGTACTACCTTATAATTCACTGCATCGTTTGCATAGTCTGCTCCTGCTGGAAGATGCATAAACAGAGCCATAATTCTCCCTGGAATTGCACCAACTGCAAAGGCACCAGCGATAATTGCTATCACCCTTCCAAACTGAGGGACACCTGTTAAACCTGTTTCAAGATTCAAGCTAAGAGTAATAATTGTAAATATAGAAGCATCTATGAGAATTGAAGAGACCAGTGAGAAACCAGATGATAGAAGGATAAATAGGAACGCAATTACAACAAGAATCGCAATTAAAACATCTCTCCTTAAAAGAAACTTAAATATCTTTTTCATGATGCCTCTCCTTTTTCAGAAGATAAAGATTTAAAAGCCTTTTTCCACTGTATGCCAGCAAGACCTCTTGGGAAGAAAAGAAGAGTTACGACCATTATGAGAAGTGGTATTGCAAGTCTGTATCCAAGAACCCATGTTCCCAAGCTCTGTGCAAGCCAATACACTATCGCATACTCTGCAAGACCAACAACGAAACCACCAAACAGTCCTCCATATATACTGTACAGACCTCCAAGTATTGCACCAGCAAACATATTTGCAATTAAGTTCATCCCAAGAACTGGGCTTCCAGTTGTTGCCATAGCAAGAACTGCACCACCAAGAGAAGCCATGCCACCGCCTATTATCCATGAAGTCAGATAAATCTTGTCAGAATTTATTCCAGATGCCTCAGAGAGAGGCGTATTTTCTATAGTAGCACGCATGGCAATTCCAAACTTTGTTTTTGTCAAAAAGAGACTCAAAGCAGTAATTATCAAAACTGCTGTAATTGGAGCAAAATATGTGGATGCATTCATCCCACCGATTTTTATATCATAAACACTCATAGTAACCCTTCTTGGGTAGAGTTTATATGTATGGGTAAGATAGTCGCAGTACATTTGAATAAGGGATAAGAGAATAAGATCATATCCAAGAGTTGACATCATAAGGGTTATCTCATTTGCCTTTCTCTTAAGAAGTGGTCTGTTTAAAATAAAATATACAATTATCCCAAGAAGGGAACCAAAGAGAAATGCAAGGGGGAAATAGATATATGGATTTCCACCTTTAAGTGCAACAAGAGTATAGACTACATAAAAACCAAAGGTTGCCATACTTGCATGTGCAAAGTTAAATGTTCTTGTGGTTATATATAGAAAAGTGATTCCCCCAGATGTCAATGCAAGACCACTTGCATAAACCAATCCACTTGCTAACCATCCTGGCATTTTTATTTCCTCCTTTATTCCTTTATTCCAAGGTATAGTTTAGACAACTCTGGATGCTGAAGTAGCTCTTTTGCCTTACCTTTAAACTTTATCTGTCCACTTACAAGGAGGTATGCATTATCTCCAATATCCAATGCCAACTTTGCCATCTGTTCCACAAGTAGAACAGTAAGACCCAGTTCATCTCTTAACTTTTTTACTGTTCTCATTACTTCTTTAGTTATAAGAGGTGCAAGATCTGTACTTGGCTCATCAAGTAACATTATCTTTGGATTTCTCATAAGCCCCATTCCAATGGAAAGCATTCTTCTCTCTCCACCACTAAGTGTTCCTGCTTTTCTATAAAAAAACTCCTTAATTACAGGAAACATCTCAAGTACTTGTTCCATTCTCTTATCTACTTCCTTTTTTGGAAGGGTATACGCCGCCATAATCAAATTTTCTTTTAATGTTAGATTGGCAAAAATATTCCCAAGTTGTGGGACAAAGGATATACCAAGCTGAGCTACTCTATGAGCAGGGGTACCCGTTATCTCCTTTCCATCAAGATAGATTTTCCCTGAAAAAACATCTGCAAAACCAAGAATGCTGTTTAGAAGTGTGGTTTTACCTGCCCCATTGGGTCCTACAATTACTGTAATCTCCTTTTTTGGTACCTCCACATTCACATCATACAAAACTCTTAACTTCCCATATCCAGAGTAAAGATTCTTGATACTTAACATATCTCCTCCTTAACCAATGTAAACCTCTACTACTTGAGGATCATTTAATACCTCATCTGGAGTACCTTGAGAAATTATACTTCCTCTATTCATGGCATAAGCATAATCAGCGTAAGGAGCAATAATATCAATCCTATGTTCTATTACCAGAAATGTAATTCCAGATCTCTGAAGTTCTTTTAGGTATGAAAGTATCTCATCTGCATATATTGGATCAACACCACCTATCGGTTCATCAAGTGCAATCAATTTTGCTCCTGCCGCCAATGCTCTTGCCACCTCCAACATTTTAAGCTGTGCGCCACCCAATGAGTAAGCTGGTTTATCCCACATTTCATCAAGACCAACCCTTCTTAACACACTAAAAGCCTTCTCCATATTTTCCTCTTCCACCTCCACCCATCCTCTTCTCTTGAATAAAGCATTAAAAGGATATTCACCGGGATTCCTCATAGCTGCAATAACATTGTCAAGGATAGTTAAACTCAAAAAGGGGATTGGTATCTGGAATGTTCTTATAAGACCATAATCATAAATCTTATTGGGAGGAAGTCCTGTAATATCCTCTCCCTCAAAATAAACTTTTCCACCATCTGGTTTTAATACGCCGGTACATACATTTAAAAAGGTAGTCTTTCCACTTCCATTTGGTCCTATAAGGAGAGTAAAACTGTTCTCTTTTACCACAAGATCGACTGAATTAACAGCAATTAACCCTCCAAAACGTTTTGTAAGGTTAGTTGCTACAAGTAAATCCATACTTTCCTCCTTAATTTATATTAAAAGAGGGGTAGAGAATTACCCCTCTTTTATAATCAACTCAACCTGTCACCTTATTTATATGGATTTTTTATCCACTCAATGGTATCGGTCTCACCACGCCATACACCAACTTTTTCCCATTCTCCTTTATCATTGATGAGCCACAAATCATAATCTGCAAAAGCTCTATCACCATTCTCATTGAGCACTATATGCCCACTTGCACCATAGAGTTCTGTTCTCTTATCTGTTACTTCAGGAAGGACATCTTTTACCTTTTCTGGATCATAACCCACCTGATCAATCGCTAAAGCAAGACACCATACTATATCATAGGTTCCATAGGAGTAAGAATCAGTCTCTCTGTTTAAGAACATATGGACAAATCCTCTGACATAATCAAAGAGAGGATATTTGGAAAGACCTGGTGCATAGAATGTACTTATAAACTTTGTCGTATTGGCAAATGGAGCAGAAACCTTATGGGATTTTAATGCCTCTGAAAGAGCTGTCCCATCACAGCCAAACCATTTAACCTCTTTAAGAAGTGGATACTCGTTAGCATCCTCCATTAATGGTGCACTTTCCTCAAATGCAATCAAAGAGATACCTATTCTGTCCTTAGGAATTCCCTGATTTATGAGATCCTGGACATAGCTGTTAAGAAGCGATGCCTCTTTTGGAAAGTCTTCAAGTTGTGGATCATATCTTATATGCTTATCATAAACTTTTCCACCAAGTTCCTTAAATCTCTTTTCCACTGCACTCTGAAGTCCATCACCCCACGTATCTCCTCTCCATATAAATATAACATTTGTTACACCAGCTTCCCACATAAGTCTTGCAATTGCTGGACCTTGAATAAAATCATCTGGACAGAATCTGATAAGATAGTCATCGGGAATAGACAGAGCTGTGGAAGTAGATGATGGAGAAACAAAGAGAATCTTGTTTGAATTTGCGTATGTTAAAAGCTCCTTACATGAACCACTTGCCATAGGTCCAACAAAGAACTTAACACCAGCACCATACCAATCTTTCATCTTCTTCAATGAAGTGGTTGGATCAGTTGCTGTGTCCTCTACACTAACCTCTAATCTCCAGTTTTTTCCATTTCTCTCAAGCCAATAATTTACATCCTTTGCGGCAAGAAGAGCTGTCTCTTTACTGTTTTCACCAAAAGTGCCGAGTACACCTGTTAAAGGAAGAAGTGCTACAATTTTCCTTGTTTCAATGGACGGCTTTTGCTCTTCTCCCCCTTGTTCAGGTTTACAACTTGTTGTTAAACCCACAAAACCAACAATCAACGCTAAGACAAGAATTAAAGTTAAAATCTTTTTCATTCCTTCACCTCCTCGGAACTTTACTTTTTAAAGTAAAGTACTCCTCACCTCCTTTCCATTTTTCTGTTATTTTACTACTCTTTTTGCTTTTGTCAAGAGTTAATGTATCACTTAAGATCTTTTTTTTATAAATTTCTCAAATCCCTTTAATGTCCTATTTATTATTAAATTGTATGCTTCCTCACCAAATTTAGAGATAACCTCTAAAGACAGAGAGAAATCTCCCACATAATAGGAAAAATGAGCATCAGAAGAGATAAGAATGGGAGCCTTATATTTTATACATAATTCAGTTAATTTTGTGTAGTGCTTAAACCACACATCTCCTCTCTTTAAGGCATTGTTATTTACCTCTAAAGCTTTCTTAAAATGAGCTGCTGCCCTCACCACCTCTTCAAGTTCTACAGGATATGGGAAATGGGGATCCCCTGGATGGGAAATTCCATCTATATATGGTTTCTTAATCGTATTTATGATTGCCTCTGTGTTCTTCACTAATGAATTTGAGGAATATGGAGTGCCGTTATGGAATGAAGCAATAACAAAATCAAGTTTTTCAAGAATATACTCCGGCAAATCAACATCTCCATACTTTGATAAAATATTTAGTTCAACTCCAGTATAAACTCTTACACCTTCAATTTCATTGGGAAGATAGGAATTGTAAAGCATTTTAAAGTAATCAATCTTTGGGCTATCAGGTCGTGTCGGTCCATGATCTGTAATACATATACCCAAAAGTCCTCTTCTTTTAGCGACCCTGGCATTTTCAATGATTGTGGAAAAGGCATGACCTGTAGCAATTGTGTGAACATGAGGATCAACTTCTATTCTCATCTCTTTGCCTCCTCTATGGGAAGGAATCCTTCACCAATAACCTGTGCAGCATTTAATATCACAACAAAGGCATCTGGATCCTCATCGTGAATGATCTCTTTTATTGAGGAGAGTTGTCTCTGGGGAACAACAGAGAGAAGCGCAGTTTTCTCTATTCCTGTATATGAACCTTTAACCTTAAATTCTGTAACTCCCCTATGAAGCTCTCTTATTATTCTAATCTTTATTCTTTCGTACGAATTGGAGATAATAAAGACAGATTTTGAATAGGAGAGACCTTCCTGGACAAGATCAGTAGATTTGGCTGAAACAAACAGACCAAGAAAACCATAGAGGGCATAATCTGGAGATTTAAATACAAAGGCTGCAAGTATAACAATCAGTGTATCAAATATAAGCATGGTTGTTCCAAAGGAAAGACCAAAATAATCATACAGGAGCTGCCCAAGGAGATCTGTTCCACCAGTACTTGCCCAATTTTTAAAAACTATTCCCACTCCAACTCCAACAAGAACACCACCATATATTGATGCAAGAATAGGATTGTTTGTAAGTGGTGAAAAATACGGATTTAAAACATCTATCGCAACAGAAGATGCTATAGTTGCGAAGAGAGTTGTTCCTATGAAACCAAACCCATACTTCCGCGCTGCCAGAATAAAAAGAGGGGCATTTAAAGCAAAGTATATTACCCCTATTGGGATGGGAATTACATAATGGATAACTATGGCAAGACCTGAAAAACCACCAGGCGCAATTTTATTTGGTGCAAGAAAAAGTATTATACCCAGAGCTTGAATAATGGAGCCAAGAATTATCCCTGCTCCTCTTTTTATTATTTTAATTATCTTTTTCTTTCTTTCCTTTTTCATCCTTTAGTTTCCTTAGATAAGCCCATATAAAATCGTCAATTTCTCCATTCAATACCTTTTCAAGGTTTCCAGTCTCAAACCCTGTTCTATGGTCCTTAACAAGAGTGTAAGGATGAAAAACATAACTCCTTACCTGATTTCCCCAGGAGGCAGATTTGAAGCCTCCCTTCAGTTCATAGACTTTCCTCTCCTTTTCAATCTTTTTCAATTCAACTAATTTAGAATAAAGTACTTTTAAAGCAGTCTCTTTGTTTTTAAGCTGGGATCTCTCACTTTGGCAAGTAACAACTATTCCTGTAGGAATATGAACAACTCTTACTGCTGAATCTGTTTTGTTAACATACTGTCCTCCATGACCACTGGCTCTAAACACATCAATCCTTAAATCATCTTCATTGATTTTTATCTCCTCTTCAGGAATCTCTGGTACAACTTCTACAAGCGCAAAGGATGTGTGCCTTCTATGTGCAGCATCAAAGGGAGAGATCCTTACCAATCTATGAACCCCATTCTCTCCCTTCAAAAGTCCATAAGCATAATCACCCTTAACTATAACTGTGGCGCTTTTAATCCCTGCCTCTTCCCCATAAGAAACCTCTACAATATTGAAATCAAACCTCTTTCTCTGAAACCACTTAAGATACATTTCAAGAAGTATCTGCGTCCAATCCATAGCATCTACTCCGCCAGCTCCAGCAGAGAGTGAAACAATGGCATTGCTTTTATCATGCTCTCCTGAGAGGAAAAATATCTTCTTATACTCCTCAATCTCTATCTTAAGTTCTTTAACTTTATCCTTTAATTCATTAACGAGGGATTCATCATGTTCATCTTTTAACAACTCAAGTAAAAAATCCACTTCTTGAAAGAGTGAGATAATCTTATTCTTCTTTTCTTTTTCTTCCTTAAGAGTATTGAGTTTTGATAAAATCTTCCTTGTCTTATCACTCCCCCAATCTGTAATATTTGAAATCTCTTTCTCAAGAGATTCTATTTTTTTATCGAGGTCTTTAGATTCTTTAAATCCTTCAAGGCTGTTAAACTCTTCTCTTAGATTTTTTACGCTTTCTTGCTCTTCGTTGAGCTCTGTTCTCTTTTGGTTCACTTCTTAACTCCACTCTGAAAATAAACCTTATCCAATCCTCCCTTATGGAATTAAGCATGGATTGGAATAACTCAAAACCCTCAATTTGGTATGCAATCAATG
>Ga0190304_1000853_pt1 | contig 14022 bp, 26 predicted proteins | sample 48700712_MG_FD_161670 | JGI IMG/M metagenome (GOLD analysis project Ga0190304, IMG submission 161670) | Hydrothermal vent sediment bacterial communities from Southern Trench, Guaymas Basin, Mexico - 4870-07-1--2_MG | ecosystem: Environmental > Aquatic > Marine > Hydrothermal vents > Sediment ... | reverse complement strand
CTATGAAGCGGTCAGAACTGCTGAAAGCGTGTTCAAGGTTTTCGCAAATCAGAATGAGCTAAAAGCACTTGAAGCAATAGACATGGTTTACGATCTGCTATCGTCAGACATCGATGAGGAAAGTTCAGAAGTTGCTCAAATCGCTACAGAGCTGGGGGATACGCTAGGCGTAGGAGCGTTGCTAAAACAGCATGATAATAAGCTACATGAGATAATAAAAGAACTCGGTAGAAAAAAGATAAGCGTTTTTATGCGAATATATTGGCGTCTGTTCTATTCTGAAGGAGTTAAGCAAAGGGTGCTAAGTGTTGGTACTGTTATGCGAGATCTTGAGAAAGTTGTTGGTAAAGAAATCATGAAAGACATTAAAAAACAAGTTAAATTAGAATTAGAAGATATAGAGGTGTAAATATGACGGTTCAAGCGGTCAATGAGGATGTGTTCTCAAAAGCAGATTATCTGCAAGCAAGCAAGAAAAAGCATTTTCTGGATATTCTAATCTCACAATATAAAGAAGCTATTTTTGATGATGGAGAAAGCGTTATGATCGCATGTGTAGGCCCACCGGGGAGTGGTAAATCCACTTTGAGCATAAAAATCGCAATGGCGATAGATAAACATTTTTCAGTTAAACACAACATCACGTGGAGCGTTGAAGAACTTATAGAAAAAATCAGATCTGAAACTAAAAGAGCATTCGTTTTTGAGGAAGCTGGAGTCGAAATATATTCTCGTAATTTCATGTCTAAGTTGAACAGAGTTATGTCTTATATTGCCCAAACGCATAGATTTAGAAGGAATTTGATAATTTTCAACTTGCCGCATATTCGGCAGATAGATGTAGATATAAGAATCATGCTTAAGCATGTTTTGCTCGTGAAGAAATTTAAACAAAAAATAATGATAAATGGTACTCCTAAAGTCGTCAAGTGGCATGCGTTCTTCCCTTGGCGTTTCACAACGCTCTGGGTTGATGATGGAATTTATAGGGTTCCCGAGAAGGTTTATTATGACGATTGTGTTGTAGAGATGGGCTGGGTAGCGTTTGACCCCGTTCCAGAGGAGATTTATAAGGAATATGAGCAGAGAAAGATGGAATGGTTTGAAAAAGCCACAGAGGCTTGGATTAAGAAAGAACTTAGTGGTAGGTTAAAACCGCTTACAATAAATCAGTTCTGTGATATTGCGAGAAAAATAGGGATAAGAGCTGCTAATGATAAATTAAGAGAACTTTATAGAGTCGTTTATGGTCGTGAAACGCCAATGGCAGCAGCAACAGCGTAGCGTTATAACATCAACCCAATCATCTCGTACCCAGATTGATTGCTTGTAGATTGTCAACCATGCGTATAATGAGATAGGCAACATCACATAAAGCCCGATTATTTCCGAAAGTATACTATTTTTAATATCGGAGTAATTTATTCTAATCATCTGTCTTATTGCTGCAACTAAACCCGGGCCAATTACACCTCCTTCTTTTTCATCTACAAACCAGTTTCTTAAACGGATACGACAGCAAATATAAAATAAAAATAAACAAAAAGCATGATACCATTAACATAGCGTAAAGTGCTGAATCTATAGCCTTTAAAACCTTGTATCGAATTAGGTAAATCCTATAGTTTATTATCTCTGTTTCAAGCTTTCTTTTCGTCATTTACATCACCAACAAAGTTTACCTCTTTTATTATCCCTTTTCGCTTTAAAGAGCCGAGAAAATAAATAAGTTGTATTTCATGTAAAAATCCAAGCTCCTTTGCTGCTTCTTTTATCGTTTTCTTGTTTATTTTTGAAATTAAAGCTTTTACTTTATTTTCGTCTGCTAAATTTATATTTTGGGCTAAGTCAAACGAGCAATACATAGTTCCGCTCTCTTTATATCTTGCCATTAACTGGTTCTGGTGGCTCGATGAAATCCGAATGCCCAAGCAATGCATGAGCATAAGGTTTCGTGACTGGTAATCCCTCAAGTTCTCTCCATTTATGCCACAGATGAGCCAAGAACAATTTCACAGTTTTTCGTTTTGCCCTTGCGTAGATATGAGCTTTTGTCATTCCGACTTTAAGTTCAGTATATCCTTTTTTCTTCAACTTGTCCACTTTTGCTTTTGTTAACGGTGAATCTCCAACGATTTCAATAATTTTCTCATCTTTTGGAATGTACCCTATGCATTTGTCAATCGGTCTGATTATTCCTTCTTCGCTTTTTCTCTCTTCTTCGGCTCTGAATCGTTCATAAGCTTGCCTATAATACCCTTTAGTCTTGACAAAACTTTCACCAAGCTTCCAGCACAGTGTTTTCATGAACGGATTCCAATCTACTTTAGCTCCTTTTCTCCTCGTTGGTGCTTCTCCATCTACAACATGCATGCCACAGTACTTCCACAACTTAGAGATATTACTGAACCGTGCTGGTGTTTTAATTCCCGCTATAAGCCCCGCTGCGAGAACGTCTCCTACTCCTTTAACGTATTTAAGCCATTTTGTGTATATCGGAAATTCTTTGAGAATTGGTTTAATGTGCTTGAGAACCGTTTTTTCTATCTCTTCCGAGACATCATACACCTCTACAAGCTTTTGCGTGTACTCTGTTTGACCGTATTCCTTTACGATTGAAGTTACTCTATTTCCCATCGCAACTCTTACTTTTTGAATTCCATAGTACGTTGCTACAAGCTGTTTTAGAACTGCTAATTTTTCCGACACGGTTTTATCCAACACTCCATAATCCGTTTTTAACCCCTCAACTACCAAACTCAACACCCCCTATTATATACATTATATATATTATACAATGAACGCATTAAGATCGGGGGGTTCAAAACTTTCGTGGCTCGCATTCCAAGCCAGGAGTTCAAAAAAATTGTGGCTCGCATCGCTCTCGTGGTTTTCACGAAGTCTATGGCTCGCATCATCGTTATGGGTTTCAAGACGAAGATGGCTCGCAAACAGCGGTTGGAGTATCATGTCCGTTATGGCTCGCAAAAGCTCGCCGGGTTTCAAATTCTCCATGGCTCGCAACTCGCTCATGGAGTTCACGAGTCTTCTGGCTCGCATTAAAACACAGGGGTTCAAATCTCCTTTGGCTCGCACCTTTGCTGTGGGTTTCATGAGGGATGTGGCTCGCAAAAAGTTCGGGGGATTCATACCGAAAGTGGCTCGCACAATCTTCATGGTTTTCACCATGTTTTTGGCTCGCAATTCGCTAATGGAGTTCATAAAAACTTTGGCTTTAGCTAACCTAACAAGTCTTGCCATAATTTCCTCTCCTCTTTTATTTTTTCTTTTATATCTTTCTTACTGCCCTCATCGAGCCAAGATTTGAACTCGATTGCCCACTCCTTTATCGTTTTACCTAAAATCTCTGTTGCTACTTTTTTGATTTCAGTGTTGAATTTTTTTTGAGAGCCGATGTAATTGAATATCATGCTCGCTTTGACACTATTAAAACCATTTATGTTCTTTACAAGATTCCAGAATCGAGAAAACGTCAGAATGTTGCCTATTGCATGTTCTCTCATTATTCTGTAAACTTCCCATTCGTTTTTTATCACAATTTCATCTACTTTGCGGTTAGCATGATGCCATTCGAGTTTTATCTCGTCATTTTGCTTGAAAACGTGGATTTCACATTTCGGATTTGTCTTTGGATAGATTATAGCTGTCGGTTGAGGTTTCGCATCCTTAGGTTGAGATTCAGCTGGCGCATGGCTCGCATTACCCAAGTGAGTTTCATATACTTTTTGGCTCGCACAACCACCTGGGGGTTCAATTGAACGCTGGCTCGCATCAAGCTTGTGGGGCTCACCCATCCAATGGCTCGCATTAGGGCTATGGAGTTCATCTAGCCGTTGGCTCGCATTGCACTCATGGGATACATATTTAAGTTGGCTCGCATCCCGATGGTTCTCTCTAAACTCTTCAAGAAATGTAACTACTTTCTTATATTCTTCATTTATCAATCCAATCTCGCATGCTTGCCTTAGAATTTCAATATTGTTCAAGATATCTTCAAACTCTTCCAAAACTTTTTGAAGCTTTCTTAACTTATCTATATTAATTACCATTTATCCCACCTCCTCGATAAACCATACCTCTTAAGAGCTTTCCACACGCCAGAATACGAGACGGGTTTCTTCTTCTTAAGTCTTCGCCGTTCATTCAAAATAGCGGTAATCGTAGCAATTGAAGCGTTTGGATGGTACTTAATAATGCTTTCAAGTTCTTCTTTTTTGATTTCTGCAGGTCTGCCTCTTGTTTTCCCTTGCTTCCATGCCTCCTCTTGTCGCATCCTCATGAAATCTCGTTCGAGCTCTGCAACCATGAGTAAAGTATAGATCATGACTTTTGATGTCGGATCGTTTAAATCGGCTTTGATATTGTGGCGAATGAAATAAACATTGAACCCTTCATCGATCAATTGTTTTAGAGCTTCTACTGCTGTTATAAGAGATCTTCCAAGTCGTGTTAGATCATATATTAATACATTATATATATTATAAGACTTGCAGTACTCATACATCTCCCTGAAAATAGGACGGTTGAATGGATTTGATGCTCCCGTTGTTGCTACGTCTCTGAAAACTTTTACGAGTTCGATGTTGTTCTCTCTAGCATACTGTTCAATGGCTTTTACTTGATTCTCGATGTCTTCTTCTCTAACACTAACCCTTGCGTAACCGACAGCTTTCATGTTATATTCCTTAATTCTGTTTGCAAAAAGATAAATATTTTTCGATTAAGTTTGTTCAAGTGGAAATGTGGCAAAAAGGGGACTTATTCAAACACGATTGATAATGTTGATTGAAAATATTTTTATAAATAAAAAATTGATTAATCCCATCCCAGCTGTTCAGCTATTATCACAGGGATATTGGTTAGCTTAATAGCTTCTGAAATCCACAACAATAGTTTTTCAGTCGTTTTACGGTCAAATCCTTTTTTCCATGTGCTATCTGAGATAGCGAACCCATCTTGACCAATTGTTGAAATTACCCCTAAGTTGTTTATCGTGCAAAATGTCCACATTGCAAATCCCGCAACGGTTGGAATTGTCGCTCTCATTTTTCTAAACTTGCGAATTTCTTTTTCAATTCGTTCTTTCCATTTCTCATCAATTAGGTTCGTGTTTTTGTTAAGCCATTCTACAAGCGATGTGATTAATCTATCTTTTATCTCTGCTGGTAGATTTGGTATATTTGTTTTGTACATTGCTACATCCATGTTGAAATCAGTTAAACGGGATTGTTTCATCATATTTTTTATTTTAAATCCTTTTTATTATATAAATTTATTGGTTGTAACGATAGAGATAGAGTTGCAACTAAAAATTCAACAAAATCCTCGTAAACTCTTTTATACTTACGCCTCGTGATATAGCATTCGAAATTAGTTTTCAGCCATTCTTCAAGCTCATCTGGTAATGGAATCTTGTCAAATGTTTCAAGTAGCTCTCTGAGTGTTTCTAATTTGCTTGAGATGGTATATATATGTACATTTTTAGATAAAAGATAATGCAAGTAGTGTAAGAGTACATGATCTATCCAGTTCATGTTAATTCTTTCAAATCTCCTTTTTATAATACTTTTCAGATGTCAAGGTTGCTAAAAAAGTCAAGGTTGTTTTCCTTAATTTTTGCAAATTTGAAAAATTTACTCAACTTAACAATACTAACCTTGACATCCATGCCAACCTTGACCGAGTTCTGTATTGACAACCTTGACTAGGAGCCTCTGTCAAAGCTGTCAATCTTAATCGTAACTTTTATGTATTTTGACAACAATGACTATCTCGATGGCAGAATCTGGATTAGTCGAATATATAGAGAAATTGTTTGCAGAAGATACAAAAAAATACGCAGAACATAAAGAGTTTCTACTTAAGTATGAGCAAGATATTTCACAGGACACTATACAGCTAATTGAAGAAGAGGACAAACTTATGAGTGATCCACTAATTCCGGATATAGTGAAAAAAGCAATATATTACAGAAACCTGTGGGAAACATTTTACTCTTTGCCTTTAGCGATGGCCCCTAAAGTTGTCGAGTTCGAAGAGCGAGCTTATTCCAGAAATCCAAAAGTAACTATCGACTATGGTGTTTTGACAAGTTTCATTCAAAAGAAATATATTCCAGTAACACACGCAAAGACAATCTATATTTGGAATGGCAAAAAATGGACAGAAAACAATGGAACAATCGAAAAAGCTATCGAAACGATATTACTCATTCAAGGTCTCGCTGACAAGAGAAAAATTAGAGATACTGTAAACGAGGTAATGGCGAGAATTCAGTGGCGTTCAGCTTTTGACCGTTTTCCATTTAATTTCTTGAGTAGCGAGTTTATTCCTCTGAAAAATGGAGTATTGTGGCGAAAATATAATCGCTTGTTCCCTAATAGTTTTGTATTCGGTTTTACATATTGCTTACCCGTGAAATACGATCCTAACGCTGATTGTCTAAAAATCAAACAATTCTTACAAAATCTAGTAGATTCGGAGAATGTTCCAATATTGTACGAAATCCCAGCATTGGCTTTGCTACAAAATCCGTGGTATCAGAAAGCTTACATGCTATATGGTAGTGGATCGAATGGCAAATCTACCTACCTCCAGCTAATCATGGAATTTCTTGGGAAGGATAATGTATCTAATGTCTCTTTGCAAGAACTCTGTGAAGATCGCTTTAAAGCTGCTCAATTAGTTGGTAAATTAGCTAATATATATGCTGACATTCCGAAACGACCAATAAAATACACAGGTCGCTTTAAGATGCTTACAGGCGGAGATCGCATTACAGTCGAGAAAAAATATAAAGATCCATTTGAATTCGAAAATAGAGCGGTTTTAGTTTTTTCGGCAAACGAATTACCTCAAATCAGTGATGATACTTATGCATTTTGGAGAAGATGGATTATTGTTGAATTTCCAAACACTTTCAAGGAAGATCCGGAATTCATAAAACAGCTTACGACAGAAGAAGAGCTTAGCGGATTCTTGAACGAAATTTTGAAAACTATGGAAAGAATAGAGGTAAAAGGATTAACTATAACAAATAAAGTCGAGGAAATCATGGAAGAATGGAAAATGAGAAGCAATAGTGTGTATGCTTTTGTCAGGAATTGCTTAGAGAGAGATAACGATTCAATAGTTCCAAAGGATGACATTTATAACGCTTATGTTGAATTCTGTGATTGGCAAAATCTTAACCCATTACCTAAAAACAAGTTCTCGTCAGAATTGCAAAGATTAGTACCAGTGAGGACTACGAGGGTAAAAGTGGCTGGAAAGAGGACAATGTGTTGGCAAGGAATCAAATTGAGGTGCGATGAGTGCAAGAAATGCAGGGAAGAGGAAGAAAGCGAAAGCGAGACAGAACAAGATTGGCTTGATGATATGCTGAAGGAGTGGTAAAAATGCACGAGCCTTGGTGTCCTCTTCGCTTTGAAGATCGCAAGGAGCGAATAAAACCCTTCTTAGCTGTTTTCAAAACGTATCGGTTTAATTACGAGGCAAACGAGTTTGAACCAGTCGAGGCATTTGTGACATGCACCATTTGTGGAGCAATTTTAAAGCAAAAGAAAAAGCAAAGTTAATCAATAACGAAATGTTTATTAAGTAATAATGCTATTATTTTACATGAACGAGAAAAGAAAGATGAAGGTGTATACGATACGACTTCCACCCGATCAAGACGATGCAATCGAGGAATTAGCCAAAGAATTGGGCATAACGAAATCCGAAGTTATAAGGAACGCTCTAAAGACTTATGCTATTCTAAAAATGGCTGAGAAAAAGGGCTGGGAAATTTTTCTAAAAGATGAGAACGGAGAAATTAAGCAATTGATTTTGCCCTGAGTTGTGAAATAGGAGGAGGGATAAGGAGATGGAGATATTTTATTTAGATATAGCTTCGGGATCGCAATGTAAAGTTTGTCAGATGCTAAAATATCCATACATTCTCATAAATTTCATGACCAAGAACAGTAGCTACTATGCAAAGATTGCAAGGACCTTCGCAAGGATCTTACTCATTGATTCTGGTGGATTTCCTTCAAGCTTTATACACAACGGTTACAATCGATCAGATCACGAATATCTATACTTTGTAAGAAAAGTAAGAGCAGATTACTTTGTTTTAAGGGATTATCCTTGTGAGCCTCAAATTCTGCAAAAGTTTAACATTACTGCTAAAGATCAAATTCATAGGACCTTAGAGCATCACATTAAATTGCTTGAACTTTACGAGCAATTGGAAATAAAAGCTCAACCTATTCCAGTAATTCAGGGTTGGGAAATTCAAGATTACTTATATTGCATCGACCTGTTCAAGGAACACGGTTTGATCAATCGGTTTAATTACATTGCAATTGGATCGACCTGTCGCAGGCATCAAGTCAAAACTACTCAGCAAATAATTCTAACAGTTCGGGAGGAATTACCAAGTAGAATCAAGCTGCATGCTTTTGGTGTTAAGCTTAGTGTTCTTAACAATAAAGCAGTTTGGGATTCGCTTTACTCTGCTGATAGCTCAGCATGGAATTTCATTGCAAGATGGAAGAGTTTAAGAACATCAAACAATACTTTGCAACTTTCATACAACATGGCAAAAGATTATCTTATAAAAATTGAAAAATTAAAGAAAATTATGAATTCTCAATTATCATTGTTCTGTAATAAATAGGAGGGGGAACGAAAATGGAAGAGTTAAAGAAACACTACATTGAAGCGTGGATAAACGAAGTCGAGAAAGACATAAAGCAAGGTATTATAACGGAGAATTTAGTTTTTTGCTTGAGAGAAATGCTTGATTACATTAGACAGCTCGAAGAAACATATTTTAAACTGAAAAAAGAAATTGAAGAGCTAAAAATAGAGCTTGAGGAGGCTGATTCTGGTGAAGATAATAAAATGCCATGAAGAACGAATTTACTACAGAAAGAACGCTCAAATTCCTTTTAAAGCTAAAGTTAAACTAATCGCAAAGATTTATTTCGAGAACGGTTACAAAATGGGGATTTTTGAGTATAATGGTAGGAGATTCAATTGTCCTTTGAGAATTCTTAGGAGGGATAAAAATGAACGCATTTGAGGTACTGGAATGGATGGTTGAAAATAGAACCTGTATTTGCGGAGGAGCTTTAGAAGAAGTTTCAGAGACCGAGCTAAGATGTCAAAAATGCGGACTGACGATTAGAATCTTGAAATCAGATTAATTTTTCGTGCAAGGTGGTATTATGAAAAATACAGAGTTTAGAAAGAAAATAAGACAAATGCTCGAAAATGATTTTGAAGATGAAGAGATCATAAGGTATGTGCTTAATTTTGCATGGGATCATTATTCAAGACCTCTCCTTGTTTGGCTACTTGTAAAAATAGGGCAACATGGTTATTTCCTTTGAGAGAGTTTGTAAACTTGGGTTCTTGAAATATTAATTTTTAGGAGGTGGGAAATTGAAAGAGTTAACAGATTTTTTGATGAGGTTGAAGGAGTTGATAAGTAAAGGTATCAACAAGGAGGCAAACGAAGGAGGATGGTACAAGTATGCAGTTTGCCTGAATTGTTTAGAACTGGTAAGATATGATATTGGGTTCAATGCACCAGATTATGACGATAAACTGATAAGAGAAATTAAAAATGAGGTTGAAAAAGATAAGATTAAACATAAAGGACACACTTTGATAGTTCTTAGTGATGAAGCATTCACTGAATGCAATAAACTTTGCGAATACTTGTTAAAAAAGCTTGAAGAGATTAACAAAGGTTGTAGACTTACGGAAGAGAGGTAGATTCTGATGCCAGTTTACATGTGTAATGGTTGTCATCCTGAACACCCATGTGTTCTTTTTGCAGAAGGTGAATTCCCTTTACCAGACAAATGTCCTTGGGGTTTAAATGATAAGTGTAAATGGATAGAGGCCAAGTTGATGAGCTATGACTGAAATAAAGATGCCAAGCAAAAAAGACATAGCAAGGCTAATTGGTAGGAAAGTTGTAAAGGTTAAATACTATCCCGATTTCTTATTTACTCTTAAATTGTATTTCGTTGACCTCCTCCCCGCCCTCACCCTTTAGGGCGAGCCTCCGACACGGAAGACTCCGCCATGAGGCGGAGCGAGGTTGCGGTCGAACCGCATAAGGGGCGGGTCAAACGCCCCAACGGAGCTACCCTTTGGGTAACTCCGTCATGCAATAGTGACATCGGAAGATTTATAAACCTTTTGGTCAGCATGCATGACATGGAACTCATGTTGAAGCTAAAATTGTTCGAACCGAGAAAGGGAAAGAAGATGTTGATAGAAGAAACAATAAGACAGTTCAAGGACTGTGTAAACGATTGGATTCAAGCACTCCATCAATTAGGAGAGAAACCAACAAGGACAGCAGTCCATAGATTCGCTTATAAAAAGCTTAGACAAAAGTATTCACAATTGCATACTGATGTCCTCCAAGAAGCAATGGATTTAGCGATTGAGACTTACAGAGCTTGGTTAAACAATCCAAACAAAGGAAAAGAGATTCCAAGATTTGATAAAGATTGCATATACTTCGAGGGGAGATGTGTTAAGTTTGACAGACACTTTATCAGCTTACCGTTAGCTGGTAAAAGGGTTTGGTTGCCAATGCATGTTCCAGCAAGGTTTAAGCAATATTTACAACACAAACATGGCAGAGTTGTTTTGAAGAAAGTAAAAGACGAATACTACGTTTATGTCAGCGTTAATATTCCAGAGCCTGAACCTTACGAGCCGAGAGGTTGGTTCGGTGTCGATATTGGGATTAGACACATTATTGTAGTTTCAGATGCAGAAGGTGAAGTCAATTGGTTCTTGAATAGTGCTATTGGTTGGAAGAAGAACATGGAATGTAGAATTTCTGGTTTGCAGAGGTTAAAGGATAAAGGAGTGAAGAAAGGTGTCTGGAGAGTTCTTAAGCGATTTAGTGGTAAAGTGAAGAATAGGCAAAGTTATATCAATCATTGCATAGCAAAACAACTCGTTCTAATGGCTAAAATGTGGAGATACGGAATTGCAATTGAAAATCTTAAAGGCTTAAGGAAAGGTAGAGTTGGAAAAAGAAATAGAAAGCTATTGCACAAATGGGCTTACAGAGATTTGATAAATAAAATCGTATACAAGGCTAAGCTACACGGCGTTCCTGTAGTGTTCGTCAATCCAAAAGGAACATCAAGAACTTGCTCTAAATGTGGTGCTAAAGGAGTTGTCAAAGGTAGAATTTTCGTTTGTAAGAAATGTGGATTAAAATTGGATAGAGATTTAAATGCTTCGAGAAATATTGCTCTCCGTGCTTCTCCCCGCTTTGAAAAGCGAGGTTTCCACATGGAGATGGTTATATGATGGAACGATTTTAAAAATCGTTTTTGGGATTGATAGTGGATTTGTAGAGCTAAAAACTAAGGAGGTTGATTCTGATGGCAATTAGATGTGAGATGCGAGATTGTAAGTTTAATAAAGAAGGATTTTGTCAGGCAGATGGCGTAGAAATAGGAGAAGACATGCGTTGCTATGGTTACGTTGGAAAAAGAACAGTAATTTCAATATATGGTAAAGTGGAAGGAGAATTCTTGACAATTGATGGAATTAAAACAGTTAACATACTTAATTTGCTGAAAGAGTTTGAAGGTAAAAAAGTTTTGATAATTATCGTTGAAGAGGGAAATTCTGATGAGTAGTCAAGACTATTGGTGGTGTGATATAACCTATGAATACCTTAGGCATGTCTATGATGCTATCAAACACTTAGAAAATTACCTACAGAGCGAACAATTTTCGGATGGTGTTAAAGCATACTTAAAACGTATTCGTCAATTCTGTGATGAAATAATTAAAGAAATTGATAAAATAGGTGAGACCAAATGAAGGTTGTTAGCGTTGAAGAGTTCTTAGAAATGTGGAATAGCATATCATCAATACTCTTATGTCCTAAACTGAAGGGACAATGGGGGCAATGGTTGTATCCTATTCCAGAAGACCCTTGCAAGTCTGGCGATTGTGGTTGGATTCATTGTCATAACTATAAAAGAGGTTTCGAAGAACATGATAAATTAATAGTTCCCGAAAAACCGTTACCTGATTTGCTAAAAGAACATTTAGAGCGGTGGAAAAAAGAATGTAAAATAGAATACAGACACATTAAGCGTATTGCAAGAGCTAGGGGGATTAAAACTATTTTTGATAAATTTAGACTTTAGGAGGTCAATTCTAATGGCTAAACGGGTTTTCTTATGCTTATGTGGCTATGAATTTGAAACATGCGGTCTAATCTTGTTTGAGGGTGATCGTTATGAGAATCGAGATACTGGATGAAATAGTTTTTGCTTGCCCGGTATGCAACCGAACATTTGAAACATTTTATGGGCTTAGAAATCATTTCCAGAAAGCAGCTAAGAACTATTGCCCAATCTGTGGAAAAGTATACAAGAATGTTGTAGGTCATTATTACCACAAGAGTTTCGTAGATGAGGAACACGCTATTTTATTCGGACTAGTTCCAACAAAACAAGGCAAGACAAACGCTAATAAAGAGAAATACAAGCAATACAAGGAGAAATGTAAGCAACTAGCTTATGAGAAATGTAAACGCAAGAAAGCCCAGCTCGTTCTGGATAATGGCAAAAGGTACGATATTCTTGAAGCTATAATCGTGAATGGAAATATAGTTCTTCATTGCTACAAACGCTATGCTTACGCTCATTTGAGTCATAGGATTTTCAAGGTAAAAGCCGATAATGGGATAATCGAGAAATTGAGGGAAGCTGGAGTGAGAGTATATGTTGATACAACTGAAACTTGGTAATTATCTCAGCAGCATCGAAAATAAAGCAAAGCAGCTACTCGAAAAGTTCAAGGTAGAAAAAGTTGCTACCATTGCTGCAGCTAAACTTATAGAAAAACTCATAGACATAGCGTTTGAACATGTTAAGTTTAAGAGGAAGCGTATATGGCCACTTAGCAAACTTTCTAAGCCATCTAACATAGTTATAGTAGAATATATGGCTTCTACAAATTCTCCAATCTCTAGTTCAGATGATTCGAGTTTACTTAGAGGAATCTTAGAAAGCACTGGTGTTAGATTAATGCCGTTGGACTTATCATCACTGTCCCCTGACATAGCTAACTTAGTTTTTGATAAGTGGAAAGGTACTACGATTGATTTAGTTTTTACAGATAATGATATTTGTTGGATTGTTGTGGGTCATGTTGAAAGATATAGGGATATATTTGAAGATATTCCGACTATAAGAGACTTTGAAGAGTTTATAGAAATGTACGAAAATGCTGAAGAAAATGTTAAAGAAGAATTAGGCGAAAGTTATGCCGATTTAGTCTACATGTTTAGCTATATCATTATACCAGTTACAAAGAAAAGTATTTACAGAACCTATGAACTTGTAGATAAAATTCATTGGACATTAAATAAGACACTAGAAGTAAGAGCAACAATAAAGTTAAGAATATTTGGTGAAAGACCTAAAAAAATGCCTAAAGATACAACAATGTATGATATGGAAGATCATGTAGTTGTGATTGTATATAACCCATACACTCTTAAAGAGATCTTAGAGGAACTTTAAAGTAACATACATTCACACCTTAGATCAAAATTATTTTAAGATATTTATTAAAGCTTCATAGATATTAAGTAATTTCTTCCTAATATTACTTTCATCTACATTCTGATTACAAGCATTTGCTAGGGCTTTAACTACTGCTAAGTCAAATTTAAGCCTAACTGAATTATCCTCTCTAATAGCTTCTTCGTATTGTTCTGGTAATGAATTCCATATTACATCTTTGAATTCATCAAATACCTTTGCTAAGTTATTTACAATCCTTTGATTAGTTAAGTCTGGAACTAACATAACTTCTATATGCCATCCTCTGAGATGCCCATAGTTTATGAAAATGTATGTTCACGATGCGAACAATTAACATGATTAAACATGGTTTAAACCTTCACGTTAAATCTCGAAGCTCGTAATTATTCGAAGTAGAGAT
>Ga0190304_1000852_pt1 | contig 14040 bp, 18 predicted proteins | sample 48700712_MG_FD_161670 | JGI IMG/M metagenome (GOLD analysis project Ga0190304, IMG submission 161670) | Hydrothermal vent sediment bacterial communities from Southern Trench, Guaymas Basin, Mexico - 4870-07-1--2_MG | ecosystem: Environmental > Aquatic > Marine > Hydrothermal vents > Sediment ... | reverse complement strand
ACGAAAGGAGAGCCCCCATCCTCATTGCTTCGCTCAAATCTAAATACATTACTTCAATTCCAAGTTCATTACAAATTTTTTCTAGAGTTTCATTCTTTTTAACTTCCAAATCATAATATTTATCTTTCTTTGACATTCTATGTAAATTAGATGCATTTATTACTAATGAAGTTCCCAATTTTAAACTATTACATATTCCCATATATGCACAATCTTTATCAACTGGATAAATATTAGCATATTTTTCCAATTCATGAATTGGTTTTCTTTTAACTACTTTAGTACATACCATTGCATTTTCATTATCCAGCATAAAGAATGTACAATCACCATGATATAAATATTCATCTGTAACTTCGCTTTTAATAATATAAATATCATCAAATTGTTTCATTAACCAATCATGGGTTTCAGGTTGTGTTCTAACGCCATAATTTCCCCAATAAATCGCCTTATCATTATCTATCGTTACAAGTTTAACTTCGGGGTAACCCTCTAGATATGTTTCAGGTTGAATGGTTTCATAACCAAATGATTGGAGGAATTCTTTAGCAACTTCAGATTCACCATCTCTACCTTCAGCTTTAAATTTGCTAATTACTATTATATAGTCCTGTTTTGATGGGAGGTATAATGAAACAAATGAATTTACAAATGTAATATCTTGTAAACCTGGTTTACTTGGCATTAAAAGAATCATAGAATCTGCTGATACTACTTGATACAAATCCATCCATTGTGACATGAATCTTTCTTTATCAATTTTTCTTTCTTCTTTGGGTAATTCCTTCATCCAAACATTATTAGCTATATTAAAATCTACATGGAAAGGCGGGGCCATAACAAAAACTTCAATGTTTAAATCCGAAGGCTTAGGACTGAATGGTTCTTCTTCTTTTATAGTTTTTATATAAAATCCTTTTCTGCAATAAGGACATGTTACAAATTGCATTTTGATTTCCTCCTAAATTTCAACTATGTTTTTGGTATTATATATCCACATTTAGGACATACAAAACAATTTTGATAGTAGGATTCATACTTTCTTCCAGTCCATTGCTTCATTAAGAGCATTTCAGATTTCATTTCTGATTTACAATGAGGACAATAAATCTTATTCATTTCGTTGTTAGTTGATCCATATCCGCCTTCCCTATTTGTTTGAATATAATTTTTCATTATTTGCTTAAAATTATTATAAATTTCTTCATCTATAATAGTTTCAATTTCTTCCTTGCCATAAGTATCAAAAAATAATAGCTGAGCAATTCTTTCCTGTGAAGTAATTGGAACTAATCCTCTTATTGCATAACAACTAAAACATACGGTATCAAAATAATCATTATCTATAACACCACTATCCACAAAAATTAATCCAAATCGATGTACAGTAGAACTTCTAGGTCTAATAATGGCTTTGATAGGTAATGGAACATATAGTTTAAAACCTAAGGAAAATTTATAAATACAATCTTTTGTTGTATAAAGAACACCATCTTTAGTAAAAAATTTTTGAATTCCATATTCACTGGATTCTTCTATCCCTTCACTTAAATCAATTCTACAATCGTAGCCAATAGCTAATGTAGTCTTCTTCTTAGGTAAAAATGTTGATTCTTTAGCCACAAATATAATTTTATTTTGTCTAATTAATTCTTCCGTTTTAAGCCACCCCCTTTGGGCTTAATATAGGGACGGAGTGCTCCTCGGCTACTCTTTCGAGTAAGTTCCATGCTCCCACACAGTCAGCGTTTCCCGTAAAGCCACACTGACTGCACTGGAACACTTCAGCACTTACTCGATTCGCCTTATCAGTGAACCCGCACACGGGGCATCTTAGGGAACTGTATTGCGGGTTCACCTTTATTACTTGGAAACCTTCCAAGCGCCCTAATTCTTCTAATTTATTTGCTAAATGCATATATGGCCAAGTATTGTTACGTCTTCTAAATTCTTCCATGATGAACTCCTTTATTGAATTTCCACTGGTACTAAATCATTTAACAATTCATTCAAATGATTTATTGTTTTTTCGGCAAATTCTTGAAAATCAACGTTATGTTCTACACCTTTATAAAGAATAGCCAAAGCGGTTAAAACATCAAAATAAGTGACTGCTATATCATGTGGAAAATTTTCAAAGTGAAATGTGCCTAATTCAGGATTACTGACAAATACCGAAATATGACTACCTTCCTGATACTGCTCTTTAACAATGTTTAAAAATTCATCCAAGGTCATTTGTTCTTCTTTAACCAATCCTTCTAATTTTTCTTCCATAATATTCCTCCTTTAAAAACAATGATAATCATTTTTTTTATAAATGTCAAGTCCCATATTTGTCAGGAAATTGTAATCCCATTGGATCATGTAGAAAACAAAAGGTTTCCCTTAATCCCAAAACAGTTCTTGAATAAATCGTTGAATAATAACCAAAATGTGACACTATATTAGGAATGGTTACATAATAAGTCATTTTATTTTCCATTAACCATTTTCTAATCAATAAATCTTGAGCATCTTTAGGTGATACAGGCGGCGTTTTCTTTTGAAATTCATATAACTGTTCAATTTGCCATAATCTTAACCAAAAACACGTTGAAGAACCATAATATGAATTTGGAAATGTCATCAGATGTAATTTAAAATTATTAATAAAACTTTTAATTGTGTCTTTTCTATGGCTAAAACCTGAAATAATGCTATTTGGATCTTTTCTTAATTTTTCAAAATAAAAAACGGCATCGATAAAATTATAACAGATTATAACATCATTTTCCAAAATTAAGAATAAATCATTTTTATTATAATTTTCTAATGCATATTCAAATGCATGTGCTAAATTTTCTCTTTTAGTAAAATCACCTTTGTAATGAAAATCTGTTTTTTTGGGTGCTTTATTTCCGCCGAAGACGTTTAAAACATATTTATCTTTTTTATTGGGAAGTCGTTGGTCTAATATAGCAAAACAAATATTTCTAGTTTCTTTTCTAATTTCAAAATTATCAGATGTTAAATTAATTATTAATTTCATTTTTTAACCAATCTTTTAATTTGTATTTACATTTATAAAATTTGTTTAGTTCTGTCAAATCTAAACTTACGTCTTTATTACCAACTAAGCCTGATGTATAAATAACATCTGTATTAAATAATTTCGCTAGATCATTTATACTAATTACATCTTCCGATCCAACATCAATTTTAGTACAACATGGAATTTTATTTGAAGTTAATACCAAATATATTATTTCACATATGTCCAAGACATGTATGAAATTTCTTTTTTGATTTCCATCACCATAAATTGTCAATTTTTCATTATTTTTATATTGCTTTAGGAACTTACTAATTACGGTGTTTTTCTTTTTCAAGAAATCAATACCACCATAAACATTGGCTAATCTAAATATATATGATTTTAAACCAAATTTGCATTTGTTGATTGCATAATCTTCCACGCAAGCTTTTGTGTATCCATAATAAGAAGTTCCTTTTGCTGCTTGTGAAGAAGTAAAAATAAATGGAATATTTCTTTCTAAACAGTAATTAATTAGTTTATAACTTGCTAAAACATTGATTTCATATGCTCCTAATACATCCATAATACAATTTTTTAATCCACTTATAGCGGCCAAATGAACTATTGCATCTATATTTTCAAATCTATATTTTTCAAACCTTCTTATATCACAACTAGGCAAGTCGCATTCCACAAACTGAATATCTTTATCTTTCAAAAAATATTTTAGATTAGTGCCAATATAGCCTTTAGAACCTGTAATCAAAATCCTCATTTTTCATAAACTCTTCAATATTTTTTTCAATTTGTTTCCAAGGAACATATAAATGTTTATGTCTAAAGCGTGTATTCCAATTGTTTATATATGTTATCGAGAATATTTCATCTAAATTATAAATTTCAAAGCCTAACATTTTTATTATTTTCATTAAAACAAAATCTGGCCAAGGGCCAGGTTCCCAATATTTCGAAGCTTTAATAACTGCGCTTTTCCTAAAAGCATTTGCGGAACCACTACCTAAATGAAAGCACTGTTTATATGGATATTTATTGGTATTTTTATATCTTTCATCATATATTAAGCTACATCCAGTTATGGATGCAATTTTTTCATTTGAATTTAATCTTTGAATCATTGGTTTGACATTAAATCTAATTTCGTCATCTAAATCCAATGTTCTAACCCAATCATATTTTGCATATAAAACAGAATTGATTACTAAATCTTTTGTATGATGCCAATATTTTAATATTTGTTTAGGCTTAAGATGTCTATGAATATTACATTTTATATCTTTTAATTCTATTGGTTTTTGTTTGATAATTGTAAAAGGCCAATTTATATCAGCATTTCTATAATGCTTACTTTCTTCAAAAACATTCCAACTACAATTTTCTAATAATAAAATTTCATCAGCAGGTTGATATTTTATTATACTTCTTATAGCACGATGGAAAAATTGCTTGCTTAATTCAGGATTATTGTAATCACACATTATTAATGTCTGTGTTAACTTTATATCCATTTTAAATCCTCTAAATCATCATCTTTTTTTATAAATCTAATATTGGGATAATCTTTTAAGTAAGTATTGTAAAAGCTTTCTACTTTATGTGTATACCCTTTAAAAGATATAACATTAATTCCTAATATTGTTGGTATTAAACTACCATGCATTCTATTTGAAACAACAAGCTTAGCCTGACGTAACTTATTATATGCAAATTCTTTAGCATATTCTATTGTATCTTTTGGTGAAGAATTATTTAAAATCTTTTTGTCTTTATCATCCCATAACCATCTAATTTTGGTATATTCTTTTAGCATCGATGAAACTTTAATCAACACTGGATCGCATTCAGTTTTTGGGTGAATAATCAGTATATTGTTTCTAGGCGTTATAGTTCCAAATTCATTATATAGTAAAACGCTGGGACATGGTATTAATCTTGTAGGAACTCTCATATGTAATGTCTTTTCAAAGTAATCTTTACTCGTTCTTTCCCTAAAACAAATATATTTCATTTTTGGTAATTCAAAAAATAATGCACAATGTTTATCAAAATCTTTTACAAAACTTGTTGGCGCAAAAATTATTTCCCTGCTTTTGGCTTGGAAAAACCATTTAAAGACATCTCGCATTCCTAGAGAAGCTGAACTATATTCACAGCCCCGAATTAATATCGGCAAATTATAATTAGGCAAATCTTCATTATATTTACAAATTACATATTCAATATCAAGAATTTCAAATAATTTCATTAAACCACCTGCAATCAAATAATCGCCAACATTGCTTAACTCTGGAATGGGAAATCCAGCAAAAATTAATTTTTTGGGCAAATTCCGTAAGTTAACTATAATTTGATCACATAATATTTTATTTAATTGTTCTATTTTCTTATCCATTGATTTTTCTCCCAATATAATCCAATCGCTGTTTGATTTTGTATCCAACATTAAGAACATCAAATTTTATACCTTGTCTAATGTAATTTTCCCTATTTTTAATCAATAATGCCTGCTCGATGCAATCAATTGGATTAGAGCAAATAAATCCCAACGAACCCAATTGTTCTCTTACGCATCCAACATCTCTAGTCACAACAATACAGCCCGCATTAAGCGCCTCATATATTACTAAAGGACAGCTTTCCCTATAAGAAGCCAAAACAAAAACTTTACTTCTTTTCATATATTCAGCAACTTCTGCTCTAGGTAAATTATAGACAAATCTGATATTGAGACTTTTAAGAAATTTTAAGTCTTGTTGATCTGTAATCGTTGTTATCATTAAGCTATTTGGATATTTTTTATGAATTTCTATAAAATCAAAACCGCCTTTATTCTTAAATTCATTTGTTCTTATAACAGTTAAAACATTAATATCCCTTTTGATATTTAAATCCAAAGGTCTAAAAATAGAATAATCATGTGGCGGAATCATAACCAACGAAGAAATGGGAAGCTGTTTTCCAGTTGTATTGGAATTTGTCCAATATTCAATTATATTGCTTGAAATACGAAATCCAGATATTACGCACCAAACTATTGCAGGAATCCTAAATTTATGTGCATAAAAAGCTCTAGTAAATAACAAATCATAATCACTTTCGTTTATATTAGATTTAAAATCATTTATATTTAAAAATTTTAAATTGTAAAAATTCAATAAATTTGGAATATCTTCTATTTGGCTATTAAGTATAGAATCATAATAAATATCAACGTCATATCCTAACGACTTAAAAAAATCTGCAAAAGTCAATATTGTACAAATAGAACCACCAATTCTGAAAATTCTTGGTTGATAAACTAAAATCTTCATTTCCAACTAATCCTTGGTATTAAAACTTCTTTTTTAATTCTATTTTTGAATCTTATTATATCCTCAAACATTATTCTTAATTCTCTTTCCATATTACTCGTTGGTTGATAACCAAGTTGCAATAATTTTTTATGAGTTGGATTATAATAATTATCTTCATTTTCTATTCGAGGATTTTTTATATTAGATATTTTCGCATTAATTCCAAATTCCTTTGCTATTTTTTTAACGTTTTGTGCAAGGTCAGTCAAATCATAGTAATCTTCTATTTGATTAACTACTCTATATTCGCCATCTTTTGGAGGATTTTCAATAAGAATTCTAAGACATTGAATCGAATCTCTAAGAGGAATGAAGCCTCGTTTTTGATGGCCCTTTCCATAAAGTGTTATTGGCAATCCCGAAACTGCTTGACTAACAAATCTGTTTAGTGCAGTCCCAAAGCATTCATCGATATCAAATCTTGTTAAAAATTTATCTGTATCTGTTTCGTCAATACGAGTACCATAGACTATGCCTTGATTTACATCAGAAATAGAAAGTCCATATACTTTAGAAGCTAACTCAATATTAATACTATCACATGCTTTTGAATTGCCGCAAAAATAAGCATAACCATTTCGTCTAACTAAAATTACTTCGTTAGGTACTGAACAACAATATACCTTACCTTCATATTTTTCAATTTTAATTTTTTTTGGTAATAATTGAGTTAGTTGTGAAATGGAAATGTAAACATGATAAATATCACGTGGGTTCTCTCCAAAAAGATTTTTATCTTTATGCCTGCAATATTTAACTATTCTACTAGCATATCCACATTTTATTGCTATTTCTTGAACATCGTCTGCTAATCTTTTAGAGGTAGTAATATATGTCGCCCAAAATCTATTTGAGTCTTTCTTGCTATATATTATCCTACCGTCACCTTTTATAAGTGAAAATAATAGAATTTTCAATTTATCTTGAGAAAGATTCTTAATTTTTTGAGGAATAAATTTTTGATGTGCTTTACCAAATTGCTTCAAGTAATCAAATAATTGCTTATCGTAAATTCGAAAATCATATTTACCATTTTCAGATGAATAAATTGTATATTTAAATTGCATTTTAGATAGGAGATTCTCAATCCATCTTTTGATTGACGAAGACTTAGTTACTATTCCCACACGATAAGATCTAGAATTTTCTGTTGTGTAACCTTCTGATAGCCATATACCAAAGAATTCTAACCATGTTTTCATATCTATATATTTAGCGTTTACTTTTTTATATCTCGGATGACCAATCCATTTTTCACAAAGTGGTAAGGTAAAATTTCTTTGATCATCTCCGATCCAAATATCGGGAAATAATAGAATACCGATATCAGCTTTTCTTTGTATTAATTTGGAAGCTTCAATAAAATTACCCTTAGATAAATGTTTAAAAAAACTAGATCTTGGAAAATAAAGAATTCTATGATTGGGTGTAACTGCTAAATCTATTCTTTGCGATTTATATTTGTAAATTGGCCCACTATAAGTATATTTTTGGATATCTAATGGTCTTTGAAATTCCAATTGTCTTTTTTCTCTGTTCAATGTTGCAACTTCATCTTGATATGTTAAATCCTTAAAAATCTTCCATCCGTTTTTAGTAAGAATTTCTGTTTTATCATCATAGCAAGCATGATAAAAACTTCCTGGAGCTTTTGGGAAAGGTAAAATTACTTTTTTGCCTAAATGTTCGATTTCAAGTGGCCCTTCGGGAACATCTATACCTAAATCATATCCATAACTGCCCATAGTACCTAATTTTACTAAATGGATCTTTGGATTTACTTCTTTCACTGCCCAAATCAAGGCTAAGGTTCCAAGAATATTGTTTTCATAAGTCTCTAAACACCAAGCAAAATTTTTCATAGAAAAGGGAGCACTAGGTTGTTCTGCTAAATGAACAATTGCATCTGGCTTAAATTTTTTTAAAACATCTTTCAGCATCTTATAATTCCTTACATCAAAAAGATAAAAATCCAAATTCTTTCCAAATTTGCTTCTATAAGCTATTTTTCTTTCATACATGTTTGGAATAGGAATAACAGATTGACTATTGACCATTTTAACCCATTTTCTACGATTGAAGTTATCGACGCCAGCAATTTTGTGTCCTCTATTTGCTAAGTGCAAACATAATGACCAACCTATATAGCCATCGATCCCCAGAATCAAAACTTTCATTCATTTCTCACCTTATTAATAATAATTTCTAAATGTTTTAATATTTGATAGTAATGATATTTAAGTTCTAAATCTTCAATTTTACTCTCATCTATATTATAAATTAAATTTTGATAAGTTTCTAATGCCATCAATCCCAACGAATCTTTAAATACTTGCTTTTTCATTCGCATATATCTCCTCCTTTATTTTTAAAATTGCTTCTTTTGGACTTTTTGATTTAGTAATATAGCTACCAAAAATCAATATTTCAGGATTAAATGGAATAAGATATTTAATATCTTTCGGTTTTAAACCGCCAGCTATTGCAATTGGAACTGAAAATGATTTACAAAATTTTTCAATTTCACTAAAAGAGATTCCTTTTGCACTTTGAATATCAATTGCAATATGAAAACTAAAATAATCTGGAAGAAGTGGTTCAATTTCTTTTCCTCTTGAAATTTTTTCCTTGACACCAATGAAATCAACCATTACTTTTTTATCTTGATTTTTTGCTTGCGTAATTGCTGACTCTATCGTTTCTAGCTCAGCTTGAGCACATACTGTCATTATATCAGCTCCAGCATCAAATACTATTTTAGCTTCCAAAGCACCTACATCCATTGTTTTTGTGTCAGCTAAAATCAATAGATAAGGAAATTCTCTCTTCATTTCCTTTATTACTTTTAAACCTTCAGCTTTCAATAAAGGTGTTCCAATCTCAATAATATCTGCATAAGGAGCGACCTGTTTTGCAATCTTTAATGCTTCATCTTTATTTGGAATATCTAAGGCCACCTGAATTTTCATTATTAGTCCTCCTTAAAATTCCTCTAATAAAACCATTTAATTCCGAAATTTCTCTGGAGTGTTGTTCCAATCTCTCATAAATACTAGTTAGATGATTATCAACGATATCCTTTAATCCATTTTGAAGATCATTTCTTAATGATCGTATTTGATAAAGAACTATTCCAATAATAACTGTCAATAAACTGCCAACTATTTCTCCAATCCAATTTTCCATTGGAAGTTCCTCCTATATTAAGAAATTGTTTATTATTATTGGATTGATTCCTAAATCATAGGCTTCAGCTATTATATTTCTATAAATTTTTGTGATTTTAACAGAAGAAACTTTAGCCTTTGGAATTCCATTGCGCAATTCATTTAGAAATTTTTCATCATATGTGTTTCTGGAAATGCCACACCAAACCAATAATGCATTGAATATTGGTCTATAAATAGTAAAACTTGTATGTCTTTTTGAAAATCTAACCTTAAATGGTACATTTTCATTGTTTAAAACCCAAACCAAAAAATTTCTTGCCAAAACATTTTGGACTTTAAAATATACCGAATCATGAACTGATTTCTTTTGAACAAATTTGAATAACAAATTCAATAATTTTTTAACTCCATTTCTATTATAGCTTTGAATTATCCTTGGTATTGTTTCTAATTCATCGGATTCTATATTATAATTTTCAAAAAATTTTTTCTTAGGATGTTTGTAAATTAAACTGTAAAGAAACATTTTATTAGCCAAATCAACATGCTTTTCATTTTTTCCATAAAGACGTTTTCCAATCAAAATATATAAGTTATCACCAACTTTATAATCTTTTACTAATTTACCATTTATTATTTGATCTTCTGTTGCCGAAATATATCCTAATGGCGTCATTAAACAAGTAACAGGAACTCTCTCAACATATTTTATAATTTTTGGTAATTCAACAAACTTATCGTATGATGCAAGCGCATAAATCTTTGGAATTTGAATTCTGGGACTATCGTTATAAAAATCTCCTAAAAATACAATGCCATTTTCGGTTTGAATTATATTGTCCCAAGCAAAAATCTTATTCTTCCTCCAATACTTGTTTAACTCTATCCATTTGTGTTGGTTCACTTGGACAATAAAATCTAGGTACAAATGTTGTATGACAATTTAAGAAACATCCAGCCAAACTGTCCAATGCGTCATTATAAGTGCAATTTGGATATTCCATTATCTCCATATTCAATTCAGTTGTTTTTCTATTCAACACTATTGTTCCATTAGCTAAATATGGTTCTAATGAACGTATTCTTATATCTTTCTCCTTAGTTGCCATTACCTTTGCAGCTCTTGGAATTGGCCTTAATCCCCTTTCTCTAAAGTAAGTCTTTAATGCATTTAAATAAAAGATTTGGCCACCTGTAGTTTCAACATATAACCTGGATAATGGGAATTTTTCTGCTACTGATGCAATTATTTCAAATTGTTCTGTTTGCCTACAAATCTTTGAAATATTTTCTACTACATAGTATATCTTATTTCCATCTTCGTAAGTTTTAGCCAAAACTGTAATGGAGAATAATGTAGGTGTACTTCTCCCATGTACTTTTTTTTCGCCTATTGTTGGATCAACGTAAGCATAAAATACTAAATTTCCCCAATTTTCATCCAAAAGTTCTTCAGTGCTTTCTATAAATCTATATTCTTCAATTCTAAATGCTCTTTCAATATCTTCTAATATCTCATTTTGTTTTTCCAAAAGAAATTGTTGTTTGCCTTCACCATAATATTCGCACATCAAGCCATAAAGAGTTTCACCTTTTTTCCATAAGATTTCAGCACCTTTATCCATTTCATCTTTATGTTGCAAATAGAACTTTTTTGCATCTTCAAATCTATTTGGATTTGTTCTATCAGTATATATTTCAGCCCATGCATCCCATAAGTCCATTCTTTCTGGCCATTTAATAATAGATTTGAACTTAACACTACTCCAAGAAGCAAATTCTTTTGAAGTCATTAATTTATAAAGAATATGTTCCTTACCCATTAATGTACCTGTTGTTACTATATCCGTATTATCATCTCCAGCTTTCATTACATCTCTAGTAAACCATTCATATATTTCTTTATTTCTAGATTTAGATAAAACATCTTCTCTGGAACATATATCATCGATTATTATCATATCTGGTCTATAATTTAAGTATTTACTTCCTTTAACTTTAGCTCCAGCACCACGTGCACTAATGGCTGCATTATTGTTGGTAACAATAAAATTGCCACGCCAAATTGGGCCAATACCAGTTACTTCTGGATAAATCAATGTTAAATAAGGATTATTTTCTAATTCATCTTTAATGGATAGTAAATTTTGCTCAGCTAAAGTATCTGAAGCTCTTAATAAAAAACAATAGCGTTTTCTTCTAGTGCATATTAACCATAGAATAACAATTTCATCTAAAGTAGTTTTTCCATGTCCACGTGGAGCGATGATTACTTTTCTTACTTTTTTTCCTTTTCCAACTTCATTTTGAAAAACATCTAATATGGCATCATGACATGGACTTAATGGTTTATAAATTTTATGTTTGAAACAAACAGAAATGAATATACGTATATTTTTATCACATAATTGCCTAGCGACAGATATAGGTACTTCTTTGCCGTTAATTTTGATACTATCTCTCATATAGATTCTTAGTTAAATCTTTTTCTAATTTTTCAATTTCTTCTTGCGCTAGAACATCAGCTTTTTTCTTAGGAACTTTCTCTTTTATTAAGCCAGTAACTTTAGCCAACAATTCCAAAAGACGTATTATGTTTGATTGATAAGAAACCGCCAATTTCTCATTTCCAGTTCCTGGAATATTACAATCGTATAGTCTACTTCTAGCAATGCCAAGTTGTTCGACTATCGTTAGAATTAATAATTTTTTTCTTTTTCCTTCTTGAGAGTTTAATACATCAGCTTTAACTTCTCTGAGTGCTTCGTTAACCTGTTCAACTATAATTTTTTCATTAATTTCTTCCATCTTTTTTCTTTTTCTTTTTAACTCTTGCAAATCTTAGACGTAAACGTCTTCTTCTACGAGCTTCCTTTTTCCTTTGTTTAGCTAATATCCTTTCTCGTTTCTTTTCGCTTGGTTTTTTATAAAATTGCCTTTCACGAAACTCCTTGATTATAGGACGACTTTCTTCAATAAATTGTCGAAGCATAAATTCAAATTTTGGATCAACTTTTTCTTCTTCAATTCTAGCTTCCATTTTCTTCTTTCAAAATCAAATTTTCTTCATGTGGTTCTAATGGAATATTTTTTAAAATAAATTTGATATCCTCAATAGTAAAAAATATAAGAATTTCGCCATTTCCAAAGCTAACATAAGTGCCATAAGCGATTTTATTTGGATCTTCACTTTTTTTCAGCACATCTCTAAGAAGCTTAATCAAAGTGATTTTTTCTTCAGTTCCAAGGTAAATTGCAACACGAGCTTTTTTAAAAACAATTGCATAGGATAATGTACCATTACGTGTAAAACCTTTTTTAATTTTTAATCTCTCATTTTCTACCATTAAATCTCTCCTTGATTTTCTTTCATTTTAACCTAAAATCCCAATTTGTCAAGCTCTAATTTTTATAGAAAATTCATTATATTTTTTAATAAATTCTTTTAAAGAGTCTTTTGTATATTGATTTGGAACATCATATCTTTCAGTTGGATTTGCTAATTGTATGTAATATTTACTAGTCTTCCCAACTATCTGCAAAACATTTTCCAAATCTTTAAAATTCAATAATGCACTATGTACGGTAGTCCTAAATTCATGCGGAATTGTCTTAACAATCTTAATTGATTTTTTAATCTTTTCGACTGAGAACTTAGCTCTTATAATCTTCTTGTATTTTTCAAATGGTGCTTTAATATCCATAGCAATGTAATCTATTAATCTTTCTTGAATGAGAGAATTCAGCAAATTAGGATTAGTACCATTTGTATCCAATTTAATTAATAATTTCAATTTCTTAACTTCCTTACAAAATTCGAGTAAGTCATTATGTAAAGTGGGTTCACCGCCTGAAATAACTATTCCATCAATTAGTGTTTTCCTTTTTTCTATGAAATTAATAGTATCTTCTAATGAGAAATTACCTTTTTTTCTAGGAATTAAATGATAATTATGGCAAAAGATACAGTTCCAGTTGCAACCTTGAGTGTAAATTACGGTTGACAGAAATCCTTCGTAATCGATAGTTGAAAATGGAGTAAAACCTGCTATTTCCATTATGGCGACTTATTGTTCAAATTGAATCTTTTCCTATTTTGAAATTCTTCTTGTTTCCCTTTATTCCATAGTTTTGTTGGTCTATAATATCCAACTACACGATCATAAATTTCACATGCAGTTCCACATTCTATGCATTTTTCCATTTTTCCTTGATAAGTGCATTTGCATTTAGGACAATAAGAGAAAGTTGGTGTAATCGCAAAATATGGAATTTTGGTTTTATATGTAAGCATTCTAATCAAAGGCCAAACAGAATATGGCTGTAACTTTTCTCCAACAAAAATAAGAAACATACTTCCACCTGTAAACAAAGGTAAAATTTTATCATAATGCTTTATGTAATCATATAAATCATCTGAATAATCTACTGGCAATTTTAGTCCATTAGTAATAAATTGTTTATCATAGTTTTTGAG
>Ga0190304_1000851_pt1 | contig 14062 bp, 11 predicted proteins | sample 48700712_MG_FD_161670 | JGI IMG/M metagenome (GOLD analysis project Ga0190304, IMG submission 161670) | Hydrothermal vent sediment bacterial communities from Southern Trench, Guaymas Basin, Mexico - 4870-07-1--2_MG | ecosystem: Environmental > Aquatic > Marine > Hydrothermal vents > Sediment ... | reverse complement strand
ACATAAAAGCATAAAAAGCCTCACACCAGTCTTTCACCATTGTTTCTCTGACACCACAATGCCAACCGTTAACAACCCTCAACATATACGCAACAACCAGAGGCCACAACAAAAACCATACGTGCAACCACCAAATAAATCTTACAAAACCTAAGATAGTAAGCTTGAGTTAACCCAGATTTTTGGAGAAAACCGTAAAATTTCCTTTTGTATAACCTGTCCACAAGTTGCAAGCACTCCTAGAAAAATTTATTAAAAATCTGTAACTAAAAACATGGAAAAAGTTGCTATTGTATGGAGCGGCCCCTACAGTATAGATTCCGCCAGAAATCGATTTCGAGGATGGGAAGACTTTGGTATTTACATGATTACAAGGAAATGGGGCGAGAAAGAAAGGATAATATATATCGGTCTTGTTTACTGGCGGACTTTTGCTGACAGAATCGCTGAACATGAAAGAGATTGGTTATGGGCCCTTCGTGGACAAATAAGGGTGAGGGTAGGTAAAATTCGACTGAAAAGGGGTAAAAAACATTCCATTGAAAGAACCGAAGACATTGAAAATCTTCTAATTTATGTATATCAACCAGAGTATAATGAAAAGGGAAAAGCGGGGTATTATGGTCGTGAAATAGAAATTGTTAATCTAGGGAAAAGAGGCCCATTAGATAAAATTGTTTACTTCGAAGATTATAGATGACTTATTTACCGATTTCTTTGGACGTAAGCTCTAGAACAGCATGTATAAGTTGATCAGTCTACACTCTGTTGTTAAAGGTTCGTGAGGTCTAGTTGAGAACTGTTTGTTTTTCTCTGTGCAAAACTTGGCTGCATACTCATCCAACTACCGCCAAAATACGATTACAAGCCAAAAGAAATAGAAGACTTCTTCAAAATCCTGCCAACCCACATAAAATTCGCCACTGAGTTCAGAGACACCTCATGGATGAGAGACGAAACATGGAAACTGCTCCAAAAATATCAAATCGCCTACACCATAGTAGACGAGCCCCTGCTCCCTCCAGAGATACACATAACCTCAAACATAGCCTATTTCAGATGGCACGGCCATGGAATAAGACCGTGGTATAACTATCGATACCGCCAGGAACAACTCAAACCATGGATTCCCAAGATAATAGAGACGTCAGAAAAAGTAGAAAAAGTCTACGGATACTTCAACAACCATTTCCACGGCTACGCCGTAGAAAACTGCCTACAAGTCCTCGAAATGTTAGGAGTTCTAACAACAGAACAAGCCCAAGCAAAAAATAAAGTGGAAAACTACTTCAAAACAACGAAAACAACAGATTCGACGTTGGAAATATTTATTGAATCAAAAGAAAGAAGCGTCGAAAGCTTGATACGTGTCTTCCTTGGTCCCGAAAGGTTCAAAAGAGCACAACGTATCAAAGACAACGAAATCACTATTCAAAAGCAAACAGGCACCCAGATAAAGGCAAAAATAAGGGATTATCACATCGTCATAGGCCTTAAAAACAGAATAATTCAGCATGACTGCGCGGACTGGAGCAGAGTATTACCCAACAAGAGATTTTGTAAACATCTTGGCAAGCTCTTCTTTACACTTAAGAAAGAAAAAGCAATAACCATCCTCACACAAATTTACAAATAAAAACAATCATGGGAATTCAAACCTTACACTTAATAGCGACAAGACCAAAGTTGTATGTTATTCGGTGTAAAATCTTTCGCTAACTAACAGAGCTCATAGAACTTTTAGAAGGAGTAAAGAAGGTGGCAAGGAGATATGAAAAAAGCGACTGAACAATAGAAGTTTTCTCCATAACAGTTAAATTTTTGCAAAGATGAACTTAAACTAAAGAGGAGAAAAGATAATTGAACAGAAAACTTTCTGTAACTTTTGTCTCTGTCTTGTTGTTAACAACAGTGCTTGGAACACAGCTTATAGGAAGAGAAGCTAATATAGCTGATTCTGAAAACTTTAGGCAGATAGTTTTAACTGGTTCCGGGTCTGATGGTGTTTCAACCACTTCTTGGCCTATGTTCCGCCACAATCCGAGGCATACTGGATACTCAACGTCAAAAGCACCAAAAACCAACCAAACCTTATGGACTTACACAACAGGACAAGGTGGGGCTTCTTCTCCTGCTGTTGCTGATGGCATGGTATTCGTAGGTGGACATGGAAAGCTTTATGCTTTAAACGAAACAACAGGCGCACAAATATGGAGCTCTTCAGTGATTGCTTCGTATTCTTCTCCTGCTGTTGCCGACGGCTTGGTTTTCATAGGATCAGATTCTGAAAAGGTTTATGCCTTTAATGAGACAACTGGCGCACTTGTATGGAGCTACAACACTCCTGATATGGTCTTTTCTTCTCCTGCTGTTGCTGATGGTATAGTATTCGTAGGTGTGGAGGGTTTCTGGTCGGAAGGCAGAGTTATTGCCCTAAACGCAACAACAGGAGCATTGATATGGAGTTTCCGCACTCGTGGGGAAGTGTTTTCTTCTCCTGCTGTTGCCGACGGTGTTGTATTCGTCGGAGCAGATTTTTATGGTGAACTTGGTGTGTTGGCTTTGAATCAGACAACTGGGGCATTGATATGGTTTTATGAACCGGGTGGCGGGGTATACTCTTCTCCAGCTGTGGTTGACGGCATAGTTTTCGTAGGCTGTGGAAATGGAAAGGTTTACGCTTTAAATGCAACAACTGGCACACACATATGGAATTACACAACTGGAAGCTACATACATTCTTCTCCCGCCGTTGTTGATGGCAGAGTCTATATAGGATCAAACGATGGAAAACTATATTGTCTAAATGCAACAAACGGGTCCCTGATTTGGAACTACACTACAGGTGCTGGCATCACGTATTCTTCTCCTGCTGTTGCTGATGGCATGGTATTCGTAGGATCAAATGACAACAAAGTTTATGCTTTAAATGCTTCTACCGGCGCTTTAATATGGAGCTACGCAACTGGCGATGCAGTTCGTTCTTCTCCTGCTGTTGCTGATGGCATGGTATTCGTAGGATCAAATGACAACAAAGTTTATTGTTTTGGTTGGCATGATATAGCTATTACTAGCGTTACATCTTCTGTTAGTGAGGTATACGCTGGACAGATTGTTAACCTCACAGTTATCCTCAAAAACGAAGGGACCCCTTTTAACGAAACTTTCGATGTCAACGCTTACTATGATTCAGTTTTGATTAAGACCCTGACAGTCATAGACCTAGCTGAGGGTGCAGAGATAACCTTAACTTTTAGCTGGAACACTACCAATGTTGCCGGGGGGTATTACACTATTTCAGCAAATGCAAGTGTTGTTTCTGGAGAAATCGACACAGCAGACAACACCTTTATTGACGGCACAGTAAAAGTCACAAGTCCGGTAAGGATTGTCGAAATAATTCCATGTAATCAGACCGGGTATCCAAAAGACAATTTCGCGCCAGGGACAATAGCATACTTCAAAGTAACTATTAACAGCACGGCCCTCATACCCCAAGACACCCTAATAACCATTAACCTATACGACAACGCCAGCGTCACCATAGGCGTAGCATCCTTCCAAGGCCCAATACTGCCAGGCACATCAACCATCATATTCGGCGTACCCATCCCAACAACAGTCACCACCGGAACCGCAATAGTATACGCCAACGCCTACACAGACTGGCCACACCTAGGAGGATTTCCCCACTGCCCCGAAAAGTCAGCAACCCTTGAAATCACCGGACCGTGAAGCCTTTGAAAAATCCCAAACTACTACTTGCTGTCTTCCTACTCGCAATGATAGCCACCCCATTAATTCCACATATCAATGCCTCAACCTTAACTATAACAATCTCCACCGACGAGCCATACTACCTAATCAGTGAAAGCATCACAATCTACGGAAACCTAACATACAACGGTTCACCCGTCCAAGACTGGCCAGTAGCCCTAGAAGTTCAAGATCCAAACAACACTCCAGTTGTGACAAGAACCCTACAAACAGACACAAATGGAGCATATAATCTAACTTTCAAACTACCCGCCAAAGCAAAACTAGGCACATACACAGCTTACGCCAGCTCCAGCTACAAAGGAGAAACAGCCTCAAACAACACAACATTCGAGTTCACCGCGCTTGTTCAAAACATCAACACTCGGCTAGGCTATATGGCAATCCAAGCAGCCATAGACGCGCCAGAAACATTAAACGGACACACAATCCTAGTCAAGTCAGGAGTCTACCATGAACACGTGACGATAAGCAAGTCTTTGGTGCTTGTCGGAGAAAATAAGGACTCCACAATCATCGATGGCGACGGTACTGGCATAGTAGTTCGCATAACAGCAGATAACACCGTCATCAGCGGATTTACAATACAGAACAGTGGTGCATGGCCTAACAGCGGCATCAACCTATACCACACCCAGAACAGCTCTGTTTATTGGAGCAACATGCTCCACAACTATTATGGTATCCGTCTTGAGTATTCTTTTAAATGTTCTATTTTCGACAATAACATCAGCGATAACGTAGAGGCTGGCATCAGAATAGACAGTTCTGATAACAACACGATCTCTCACAATACTATAGCTCACAACGATTTCGGCATTTCACAATGGCCATCTCTAAACAATGTAGTTGAAGGCAACATAATAAAAAATAACACGAAAGATGGTATTTGGTTGGGTGGATCTGGCAACATCATCACAAGGAACGCCGTTATAAAAAACACAAGAGGGATGAACATACACGGTGACCACAACACGATATACCGCAATAACGTGTCAAATAATACTGATATCGCTATCCTATTACCCGCCGCCTGCAATAATACGATAAGCGACAACAACATAGAACGTAACCAATGGGGTATACTGCTGGGACAATGGGAAGGGGTGAACTCAACCTACAATACAATAACCGGCAACAACATAGCCAATAACAACTTCGCTGGCATTGGAATGGACCATGCTTTCAACAACCGAATATACCATAACAACATTATTAACAACGCACGGCAAGCCTGGATATCCAACTCTTCCGACAACGTTTGGGATAATGGTTATCCCAGCGGAGGCAATTATTGGAGTGACTACAGTGGCGTAGATTTGTGCAGTGGCCCGCATCAGAATTTGACTGGAAGCGATGGGATAGGGGATACTCAATATGTTATTGACTCGAGCAATACTGACAGATATCCCCTCATGAAGCCATATCCTTGGGGTCCTCGTGATGTTGGAATAACAGGTTTTGCAATTTCTAAAACTGTTGCCGGGCAAGGATATAACCTAACCATCAGCACCATGATGTTCAACTATGGCAACAGCACAGAAAACTTTAACCTAACCGTATACGCCAACGCCACCATAATCTACGAAACAACAGTAAACCTTACCAGCAGAAACAGTACAACCATCACATTAGCATGGAACACTACAAGCCTCACCAAAGGATACTATACAATATGGGTTTATGCAGAACCCGTTCCTGGTGAAACAGACACAACTGACAACACCTTTGTCTACGGCTTAATCACGGTTACTATTCCTGGTGATGTTGACGGCGATTTTGACGTTGACATCTACGACGTTGTAAAAATAACGAGTATATATGGCTCTACAAGAAGCGATCCAGAGTTTAACCCTAACAGCGACTTGGACGATGACGGGGAAATAACCATCTACGATGTTGTCAGATGCACAAGCCACTACGGAGACGTTGACCCATAATCTTCCACCTTTTCTAACCAGAAACATTTTTCATCCGACAAATAGAAAAAGAGGGGAATTTGCGGGAGAAATCTCCACGCTTTGAGGGGTTCAAATCCCACCCCGCCCGCTAAAGCTTTATTAAAGTGTGTGTTCTGCGAGTGTTTTTATTCCTATAAAGATTAAGATGATGCCGCCTGCTGCTTCTATTTTATCTTCGAAAATTTTTCCTAATTTGTTGCCGAAAGATGCGCCTATAAATGACAAAACGAATGTTGTTACGCCTATTATAATTATTGGCGTAGTTATTAAAATTTTTAAGAAGGCTAAGCTTACGCCAGCGGCTAATGCGTCAATGCTTGTGGCGATTGCCAGTGCAAGCAGAACGTAAAAATTTAGCTGCGTGTTCTCTTTAGCGTTTTCCTTTCTTGAGGATTTGTATATCATTCTCAGCCCTATTAGGCATAGAAGCCCGAAAGCTAGCCAGTGGTCAACTCCTGAAATTAGTTCGCTTAAGCTATGTCCAACCGTCCAGCCTATTATTGTCATGAATGCTTGAAAGAAACCGAAAAAGGCTGCCATTTTAAAGGCGTTGAAAGTTTTTTCGCTTATTATGGTTATTCCTTGGCTTATGGAAACTGCGAAGGCGTCCATTGCCAGTCCTAGCGCTGTTAAAATTATGGTTAAAATGTCCATTTTGGTGCACCTAGTTTTGCAGTTTGAACCTTAGTATTGCTGCTATTCCGCCGAAGGATTTCTTCAGCATTTGCCCTTCTTCTGTTTCCACCGATATTATTTCAACGTCAGCGTTGGAGTATTCTGCCAGTTGAGCAAAATTTTCGATAAGTTCTTGGGTTTCTGTAACGCCAAGGGCTGGGGCTTGACATTTCGGGCAAGGTTTTCCAGAAAGCTCCTGCTCAAAACTGGTTAACATTGCGCTTTTCATTGTTTGCTGTTCCTCATATCCACAGGAGTTACATTTTACCGTAACGCGTAAAATGTCCAATCCTTCTGAAAGCAGCAAAGTTCTCACAGCGCCCGCTTCTAAAGCTCTTCTAACCTCTTCTTCGCCGTAGGTTGCCATTCCAGTGTCATGTCCAATCTCATACAGAAACTGTTGCATTACCTGTTTTTCCTCAATATACCGCACTTTTCGCATGATTTCAGGAGCCTTATCAACAACCTCTTTAACGCCCTGCTCGTTTACGTAAGCCGTGTCAATAACATCTATAATCTTCTCTTTTAGCATGTAATTCAAATAGTCGCCTTTTTCAAAATCGTATTTTGTTGGTCCTGGACCAGCAATTATCAACCCCTTCAAGTTTTCTATTTGCAGAAAAGCTTCGTTGGCGTGCTCACCAACTCGCCTAAAATATTCTTGAAGCCTCATTTCTCGAAGCCTTTCAAACCTTCTTGCTGACTGTCCACCAGCTCTTGTTTTTCCGGGAACGCCAGAAGTTACCTGTCTGATAATTTCAAGTCTTCTGCCTTGAAGGGTGGCGAAAGTAGCGGCTGAAGCGTCTATGAGGAGTATGCCGTAAGTTTCCTTTTCCCGCAGAAGCTCTTGGAGATGTTCTGTGTGGAATCTTGAATCACAACGGTAAAGGTATATGTTTATAGGTTCCGGAGGAACAATCACATAAGTTTCGATTTTTTCGCTTCCAGCACCATTCTGGGGGACCGCCCCACAAAAGATTACAAGCCCATTTTCCGGAACTTTTTTAAAAAGTTTTAAACGCTGCTGAACCTTTACAATCGCATCTTGAACGTTTTTGCGGGTAGTGGTGGATTTTATGTTGGAGGCTGTGCCATACTCGTCTCTAAGCATGTTCATAACTTCGCTTATCTGTCTTCCCGGGGGCACGTAAAGCGAGATAAGTTCTGTCCCTCTTCCCTCTTTGTTAGCTAGAGCCTGCAGTGTCTTTTTGAGTCTGAATAACTCCAGCGAAGTTCTTTTCTTATTGTTCAATTGCTTTCACTGCGTGCTTTTTAGCCTTAAAGCTAGATTAGATTGTAACAGATAAGAGTTTGGGAAGAAAAGTTATAAGGCTTCTAAAACTTCTTTCAGGAAAGCTTTGTATGGTCCAAGTCTACCGCCATAGTTGCCTGCAGAAATTCTAACAACTCCCGAAATGCTTGCTGCAGCCTTTATTCCCACACCCATAGCCCTTTTAACAGCCTCAAGACTTAAACCATTAATCACAACTTCGTAAACACAATTCACGTTTTCCGGAATATGCGAATCTTCTACAAGAGTTCGTAATGTGGGACAGTAAGGATGATTCGTAGACGCTTTAAGCTTATATTTTAAGGAGCCTGCCTTCGAGCCTGAACGGCAGATTCCGCCTGGAAAGGGCAAAATTACTTCGCTTGTTTTGTTTTTTATGGCTTTTACGGCTTCTTCTGCTGCTTTCAGTCCGCTTGTCTTGTCTTTGGCAAGTATAAGAAAGTTTCCACCAGCCACCGCTTCCACAACTCCAAAGGAATCTTCTACAATGAAGTTTCCTTCCATCACTGGAATTTTCCAAGCTTTTCTATTCCCAACTAAAACCTTTTTTTGGAAACCATCACCAAAATATCTTAGGCTTCTACCAACTTTTAACCGTTTTTTAGCCTTTGGTAACGCATCAAACGCGGAAGTCGTTGGACATGTCATTATGCACTGTCCTATGCGCATTATCATCTGATTTTTTAAATCGAATCTGTTTCGATTGTATATTTGAATTAAAACGCCAGAGCGCTTGTCTGGGGTATTCTCGGGCGGCACAGTGCCTTCTATGCCAGCTTCGGCAGGAGACATTATAACGCTTGTTGCGAAACCTGTGGCAACTTCTGCAGCGGTTAAAGCCCATTTTTCACTGTCAGCCGTTATGAGGATTCTTCCAGCCCATAAAGGAAACATTTCAGCAAAAGTATCTGCAATCTCGCATATGTTTCCGTTTTCAGCTTTATATGTAAAGGTTTGTTCGCTCATGCTTTTCCTCGCCTAGACTTACTATACAAATGGTGAAATCGTTTAAATTCTTTGGTGTTAAAGGCTATGTTCTGAAATCCTTATAAACATCATTTTCTAAATACGGCTTTTAGTTTGAGCTGTCTAGGTGGACTCCTTGAAAAAAGTTAAAATAGGCATTTTTAAATGCGGCAACATCGGCACCGCACCACTGCTTGAACTTCTCTTTGATGAGCTAGCCGATAGAGAAGACATAAGCGTCAGAAGTGTAACAACAGGTGCGAAAATGCTTGCAGAAGAGGTAGAAGAAGCCCTGCCAAAAATCTTCGATTTCAACCCAGACTTTCTAGTTTTCATTTCACCAAACCCTGCGGTTCAAGGACCCACAAGAGCAAGAGAAATCCTTGCGGAAAAGAAAATTCCCGCAATTTTTGTTTCTGACGCTCCAGGAAAACGTCTAAGGGAAGAGTTTGAAAAGCACGGCTTTGGCTACATTATAGTTATGGGTGACCCCCTTATTGGAGCTAGAAAAGAGTTTTTAGACCCTACTGAAATGGCGATTTTCAACTCTAACATAATAAAAGTGCTTGCAATCACAGGCGTTTACCGTATTATCTATCAAGAGATTGACAAGATTATCCACTGCTATAAAGAAGAGTTAACGCCCGAACTGCCAAAACTTGTCATAGACACCGCCAGCATTAGGGATAATTCTGACTTTAAAAATCCATATGCCAAAGCAAAGGCTATGGCAGCCTACGAACTAACGAAAAAAATTGCGGAGATAAACACGCGAGCCTGCTTCATGGAAAAAGAAAAGGAAAAGTATATTCCACTGGTTGCTTGTGCCCATGAAATTGCACAGGTTGCAGCTAGTCTTGCTGAAGAGGCGCGAGAGATTGAAAAGTATGCTGACTCTTTGGTTAGGAGACCACATTCTAGAGGAGGTAGATTGAAGGTTAAAGAGAAGTTGATGTTGCCGCCAGTTTTTGATGAGGAAATCTATCAAAAGTGGCTTAAGGGCCATAAAAGGGAATAAGCATTAAACTGGTCTTTACCATTTTATGTTACATTTAGTTTATGTGTAGCGTAAATTTTGCTTTTTTTATATACGCTATTAATGTGTATATATGGTATTTCGAGCAAGTATATATTTAGCTCCTTCTCTCTACAGTTCTAGGTGAATTCGATTGAAAACCCTTGAAATAACACCCTTAGAAGGAAAGACATTAAAAGTCATAATAGTTGAAAAAGAATACAGCGAACCATTCTGGATTATAGAACCCATAAACAATCACACTCCAAAAAACATACTCTCCTCAAGATTCAAGCCATCCGTTGCCTTTTGCAATTTTCTGGAAAAACTAATCGATGAGGTTAAACCAGACTTTATAACAGAGGAACAGGGAAACCGCTCAGCTAAAGAATTCAGCGAAAAAAATGCTATCGCCCAAATATCTCAGAAAAGCAACATTCCATTATTTGCGGTGGATATGGATGAAAACGCGAAAGGCTACGTGTTTTCCCTTCTAGAAGAGAAAAAAGAGTTGAGAGACCGCATACTCAAAGCTTTAGAGGAAATGCCAAACAAAGACAGCATGGAAAAAGAGTATCTGATAGCTTATGGTCAATGTCTGCAACAGGAAATTGAAGAAATTGAACGAGAAGCGAAGTTTTCGGTTAGAGAAAACTGGATTGTCATGGGCATACTCGAAAATGCTAGGAAAATGGAGAAAGAAGAAATCGTATGCATACACGTTTCAAGTCCAGAACATGTCAGCGGAGTCAAAAAACTATTGGAATCAGTAGATGCTGAAGTAGAAACAATTAAGCCCTCAAAAAAATTGGTTTTCACACAAGAAAAGGCGTCTCCAGCGGAAATTGAGGATTTACTTAAATCCATGCAGATCAAGATAAAGCCTGTTATAAAGAAAACTTCTGAAGAAGCCCCTTACATTCTCTTTTTCTTGGATACTGACAAGAGAGCCAGTCCTTTTGATATTTGCATGGCCTATGACGCTGGATTTAGCGTGGTGGTTCCCTACGAGAATGTAACCTTTGAAGAAGCCAGAAAGATAGTGCAAGACGCCATATTTTCTAGAGACCCTAAAGGAGTTAAGCGTACATGCTTTTTTATCGGCGGAAAAGACATGGAAAAAGCGGAGGAAATATTAAAGGTTGTGCGTGACTCCATGTTTCCACCTTTTCAAGCCAACACGATAATTGATCCAGCTGGCGCCTACACCACGGCTGCTGCTATGGTGGCAAAAGTTGAAGACGCTCTGGTTAAATCTAAACTTGGAAGCTTAAAAGATAAAAAAGTTGCAGTTTTTGGCACCGGCGCTGTTGGAAGAGTTGCAGCTGTACTATTGGCTAAGCTAGGATGCAACGTTATGATCGTAAGCCCAAATCCAAACAGAACTAATGGCGAAGAATATGTTACTAAATTGTCTAACCTACTTCGGCATAAATACGGAGTGAATGTGGAAGGAGTTTTCGCTCCCACTCCTGACAAAAAAGCTGAAGTTATAAAGAAGGCTGATGTGATTTTCTGCGCTTCAGTGGCTGGCGTTAGAATTGTCACTAAAGAAATGTTAAGTGAAGTGAAACTTGTTAAAGTTATAGCCGACGTTAATGCGGTGCCACCCCTCGGAGTGGAAGGCATGAAACTTAATGACGACATGAGAGAGTTTGCTCCAGGAATTTTTGGCATAGGCCCTCTTACCATTGGCAGATTGAAATACAAGCTTGAAAGGGGAATTTTGAGAGAAGCCAGAAGAAACGGAAAGGGCACGGTTTACAACTACAACTATGCCATAGAACTTGCAAGGAAAATACTGAAAGGCGAATTACCCGCCGCTAAACTCACAGTAACTGTTAGCTATCCTCCAAAAGAACGCAAAGGTTCCTAGACTTATACTAAGAAGGCGGTTTGAAAGAGCGGTTAACAGTTATTTCGGCGATGTCTGCTGCATACTCGGCTATACGCATTATGCTATCGCGTATTGAACAACACGCACAGATAACCTCAGTATCCTTTTCTTTCAAAAACGCCAAAGACGCTATTTCCTGATCTAACTTTTCTATTTTAGCCTGATTTTCAATAATTTCATCTGAACATTTTACGTCGTTTGAGAGTAAAGCGTTTACAGCCTTGTCGTAGGAGGCTAAGGCATCGCATCCAGCAGCATACATCTTTTCTAAAAGAAGCTTAGAAATCTTCCTTTTCCTTCCTTCAATCATTATAATATGCTTAGCTATGTTAGCAGCTTGATCTGAAACTTGTTCTATGCGGTGAACAAGGGTTTGATAGTCGAGGCAGTCTATGGGTTCTAGGGCAAGCTGGTTAGCCAGTGTGGGATCAACTGCTGCTCTACGTATCAGTCTTAATAGGAAAAAGGAGAAGTGGTCTACTTCATCGTCAATGGTGTAGACGGATTTTGCTAGAGATGCATCTTGGTTTTTTAAAGCGGTTAACGTGTCTCGGCACATAGCGCTAGATATCTTATACATTCTATTAATTCCTGTTTCAATAGAGGCTTTAGACTCATCTATGAGCGTGGCAATATGCATCTCTTTCGTGTTTGCCTCCATTATTCGCATATAAAGCATCCGAACTATTCTGCGAATGGCTTTCTGCTGGGGCACTGTGAAAAATTTTTTTGAAACCAATCGAATGTTGGAATATCCGTTCAAGTAGCAGGCAATTATGCTACGGATAACAAATTCTATGTTTTCTTCTGGTTCTATGTGAAGAGTTATTTTAATTGCTTCCCTTTCCTTTTTTGCACCTGGGAAAACAACTAAAGAGCGGTCTCTATTCATGGCGATAGAGACAACGTCTCCCTGTTTAAGCTCGTTTAATTGTGTCCAATATTTTGGAAGGGAAATAACTAGAGAAGAACGGCCAAGGGACATTATCTTTCGTTGTTCCATTATGTTTTCCACCGTTTTGTATTAACATAAAATGTTAGATATATACTTTTATAAACCATATAACGATGCAAAAACTCTTTGAATAATTGCTGTTTTCGAATATCTTAAATAATTGGAAAAACGTTTATCAATGGTTATTGGCACGCGGGAGTGTAGACAGATTGACAGAAGTTATTGAAAAAGGTTTAAAGAAAATTGGAATAACGATTTCAAAGCCGATATTAGCGATTCTCTGCATAGTTTTCGGAATAATAATAATTGTTGTGCCAGACCTTGTTGGAATAATCGTGGGAATATTCCTCGTAATAGAAGGTGTTCTGCTCCTTACAGAATATTTGGAACTTCAAAGGCAACAACCGCAAGCATCATCCACTTAACTCCCATTTTCTTTTAAAATAAAGTAGCAATAAGCGTGCAAAGTGAGCACTAAGTGTCAGAAAAAAAGATTAGAAACATCCTTGCAGTGGGAGTTGACACGGTTTCCTTAGCTGTTTCGGCAAAAAAAGCTGAATACAATGTTTATGCAGTAGACTATTTTGGCGATTTAGATCTTCGACGCGTGTGCTCTGGATGTGAAGCGTTAATTGAGCAAAAAAGCGGGAAAAGCTGTGGGAAAATAGGTTTGCTTTTTAAACCAGAAGCCTTTCTTAATATGGCGAAAAGTTTAGTTAAAAAATTCGTGATAGATGCAATTTTACTGTCTTCAGGACTGGATGATGATTTCGAAGTATTGTACGCACTAAACGAGCTGGTTGCCCCGATTTTAGGAAATCAACCTGAGACGATTGAAAAAGTTCGAAGGAAACCAGAGTTTTTCGAAGAACTTAAACGGTTGGGCATACCTCATCCAGCAACGCTTGTTGTAGAAAGCTTGAATGAAGCCATGAAAGCGGCGAAAAAGCTAGAGTTTCCCGTGGTAGTGAAGCCAACCAAAGGTTTTGCAGGAGCAGGCATTAGAGTGTCATGGAATATTGAAGAGTTAGAAAGAGCGTTTTCGCATGTTTCTTTGTTCAGTAAAAAAGTTTTGATTCAAAAATTAGTTGAAGGAGTTCATGCAAGCGTGTCTTTTCTTGCCACCAGCAAAGACGTTAAAGTTTTAACAGTAAACGAACAGTTGTTGGGACAACATTTTCTCTTCCAGCAAGAACCTTTCAGCTATTGTGGAAATATTGTTCCCTTACACTTTGCTGATTCTATAGTTGAAAAATGTTACACGATTATTGAAAAAATAGCTTTGCATTTCGGTCTAAAGGGTTCAAACGGTATCGATTTGGTGATTTCTAAGGAAGGCATACCTTACGTTATTGAAGTAAACCCGAGGTTTCAAGGAACCTTGGAGTGTGTTGAAAAAGTTTTGGGAATAAACTTAGTCGAATCACATGTTAATGCTTGCCTACACGGTTTATTACCACAAATAAGGAGAAAACCGTCCACTTTTTGCACACGATTAATCTTGTACGCTCCAAAACGCGTTATA
>Ga0190304_1000847_pt1 | contig 14134 bp, 13 predicted proteins | sample 48700712_MG_FD_161670 | JGI IMG/M metagenome (GOLD analysis project Ga0190304, IMG submission 161670) | Hydrothermal vent sediment bacterial communities from Southern Trench, Guaymas Basin, Mexico - 4870-07-1--2_MG | ecosystem: Environmental > Aquatic > Marine > Hydrothermal vents > Sediment ... | reverse complement strand
CTCCTCCCAGATACATCTCAGTCAAATTGGAAGTATTAAAAACTATCTTTATTGTATTGTTTCCCCTTCTAAAATTTGAGACATTAACAGAAGATTTAATGTTTGCACTAAAGTTTCCCGCTGATGAATTTATAAAGAAATTTCCGGAAAAATTATTGTTAACAAAGAGAGAAAAATTTGAACCTGCCGAAACTTCCAGATAAGCTGAAGTTATATTCCCTGCATTTTCTGGAATATACAGATTGAAACTTAAATTTCCCTGTCCGACAAAACCTCCGAAATACAAATAACTTGCTCTTTCTGTTTCAATTCCGCTCAAATAACCTCTTGCCATATAACCGTATTTTGGCTTACTAGAACCATAAGTATTTTCAATCAAGCTTGAAACGATAATTGAATTTGAAATATTCGAATAATTTCCAATAATTAAATCGTTTCCGATTATTAAACTCAAATTAACGCCATTCAAAACTTTTACAGAATTTGCCATTTCTCTCGTAATATTTTCGGCTATCTGTTTTTTTAATGTATTGTTTTCATCTTTGTATTGCGCCCAGTAAGTTAAAATCAAGTTCAATACGGAAACTTCAAGTTCGTCATCACTCAAATTTCCATTTGAGATTAAAGTTTTTATTGTCGGACTTTCATCGGAAGATTCGGAAACTTTTAATTCTGCAAGAGAAATTAGAAAATCTTTTGCAATAAGTTTTTGTTGTTCCTTCTCCTTCTCCTCGTAAACTTTGGGAACAGAAAAAAGATAAAAACTCGAGATCAAAACAATTAATAACAGAGAAATCCCTATCATAACATCCAAAGAAAAAACAAGACCCTTACTCATAATTGAATACCAGAATCTGAATTGAAACAATCGAATCATTTAAAATTGAAATTCTGTCAACTTTCATAATTGATGAAGCGTTTTCTGTATTTTTTCCAAAACTATAAATTGGCGTGGTATCATTAAAAATTGTAATATTATAATCATTTTTCAAACCAAGCAAAATTAAAGATTTCTGGTAACCGATTTTTTCCAAACTTTTGAGTTTATTCCAGTCTATTCTATTATTTGATTCCACCCCGATAATTTTCACATTTGTGCTGTTCCAGTTCTCAGGATAACCCTTATTAAAGAAAATTTCACTTAATTTATATGCTTCCCTATTCAATTCATTTTTTTCTCTAAGCTCGTTCAATTCTTTTGCATTATTTCCAATCTGAATTAAGAGCAATGAGACAACAAAGATAGATATTGTGGTGGCTAGGAGAAAATCAAAGGAAAGAGCCTGACCTTTTAATTTCTTACATATCTCCATAACTTTTATAGATATAATTTACCTCTTTATTTTAAAATAAAAACAACCCCTATTTTGCGATTATCTTCTTACTAAATAAAAACAAAATAAATAATGGACTGGAAACTTCCCGCAACAATTATAATTTTAATTGCAATTGTTTCTTTAGGACTTTTACCGTCTTTCTCGTCGACTTTTTCTAATTCCCTGACCAAATTCTATTCTCCAATAAAAGATTTTCTGGATAGAATATTGCATAGACAAACAGAATTTAACGGAGGTGTGGTCTTATCTTTGTCAACAAATGAACTAAGCAAATTAAAAATTGGTATACCCGCAGAAATATTTTTTAAGTTAGATGAGAACTATGATTTAAAAGTTGATGGCAAGATTCTAAAAGTGACAAAAAGTTTGACGCTGAAAAACTTTACGGGTACAATTGATTTTAGGAACTTTACTATCTCCGGAAAAGTGGTTGGAATATCTTCAGAAAATTTTAATTTAGAGGGGACATCAAATATACAAATAAACAACAAAAATTTTGATGAATTAAGAATCTCAAATCTAAAGGTCGCTGAATTAACAATAACCCGAGGAAAGATAAAGACCGAAAAACCAAGAAAAATTGAGGCCGAAATAGATGACAGGGCTAAATTATACGGATTTAGCGGAACTTTAACTTACAAAAATAATGTGCTTTTATATGAGGGGAATTGTAAAAAAGTTCAGATGAAAGGCTTCAGTTTGGGTGAATAAAATCAGATTCTCAATTCTTTAAACTCAACTTTCCCTCTCTCAATTATTTTTTTGATTTGATTTTCTTTCTTTGTCATTTTGCTTTTTCCCGATTTTATCTCAAGAAAAACAAGTTTCTTTATATTATTTTCTGCTGCCCCTTCAAAAACAATAAAATCTATTGGAGAACCTATAAATCTCGCATCTGTAGGATTAAATTCAAATCCAGGCAAGAAAGGAGCTAATTGCTCCTTAACTTTCCCCTCCAAAACCAATCTGCTCTTTTCAATTGCTTCTTTTCTGATTTCTTTTTCTTTTCTAATTTTTATAATAAGGAGATAAATTAAGAGAATATTTGCCGCAAACAAAATAATGGTTATGAAATATAAAATTCCCATATAATATTTTATGAAAATAAAAGGAATTTGTCAGATCTGCGGAAAAACTGGAATAATGCATTCTTGTTCACTTTGCGGAAGACTGGTTTGTTCAGACTGTTATGATTCAAAAAAGAGTTTATGCAAAATTTGTGCGGCCAAATTTACCGAACAATAATCTGATCTCCGGTATTGCATCTTCCAACAACTTTGACAACATCATTAATTGAAGTTGGATTTTCAAGAATAAAAACCGCGCTCTCTCCCATTTCCATAATCCCATCCGAATTATAATTTTCTTTGATATCGACTATATTTATATTTTTTCCGTTAATATAGACTTTGAAATATGTCAAATTCAGTTTTGTTCCTCCATTGTTCAGAATTGTTATATTCTTTCCATTTGCATCTTTAATAATAAAATTTGAACTCTGACTGCAATAAACATTTTCATTTTTTCTTTCTATTTCTTCACCGGATTTGTATATCATTGTTTTATAGAAATAGAAAGAAACAGATAAGAGAATTATCGTCATAATTACCAACAGCATTATGCCTATTATGGTGTTTACTCCCTTCATTATTTAATTTTCCTATTAAGCATTCTTTGAAATTTTTGAATTCAGTTTATCTGCATTTAAATGAGCCTCCCTAAGCAGATCAGGCAATAATTCTTTTATGGGCAATCTAATTTTCAAACCTAAAGTTCTAACATTTTGCAAAACTTTTTGCAAAAAATATGCTATGTTCTGTTCTGTTGGATAACCCATGCTAACGGTTAATTTAAATAAATTATTTGCGGCGATGGAAATCTGTTTTTCAAAATAATCTTCATCCATTTTTAGAATATCCGTATTATAAACAATATTTTCGGAGTAACCAATTTCTGGCTGAATTGTTAATTCTAAAGGCTCAATATGCAACATATTTAAAAGGGAAATTAGATCCGAATTCGCTTTTTCTCCCTTTCTGCAAACAACTTTTTTTTCTCTTATAGATATTTTTCCGTTTTTCATCATTGTTTGAATCTGAAATTGTTTGAATATGCTGATCGCAGGACCCGCCTGAATGCCCGTATCCATTGCCGGCACTTCTATATCAGAACTCAAAATTTCCCCAATCTTCACCTTTCTCTTAACTTTCAATTTCCTCAAATTTTTTATAATATCAAAAATATTCTTGTTTGAATAAATTATTGCGGGTTGTTTCAGATTATCTATATTCAAATTCAGATTATTCTCCTTTAAGCCCAATTTCAAAACTCTCTTTTTTGATATCAAAGTATAAATCTCCTTTTCTTTCAACTTATTTCTTATTTCATGTAACTGCTTTGAAGGCAAATTATTTAAATCAAAAAGAAGAATAGATTTATAACTCTTTAATAACTCATTGATTTTTTTTAACCCCTCAATTTTTTTAGTTGATACCATATTACATCAATTTTATTGGTTTGCTCATTGTTAATTTTAAATAAACAGATTTTATTAGACCTCCCTTTCCTTCAATACTTTCTTTCAGTTTATCGTAAGCAACGTTGAAGTTTTCAATTATTTCTTCGTCCTTTAATTTTTCTGTTCCTATCGGAACTTGAATCACTGGATTTTTCACCATATTTACCGAAATTGTTTTCTCCAAATCTTCAATAATACCGGATAAGTTTTTTGTTACGGGCGGAAGGGGAATTAAAGGTTTGTTTCTTGGTCCGACATATTTTCCAAGAGTTTTTGCAGTTAAAGGCATTATCGTGGCTTCAACCACAAAAAAATCATATTCATTTGCAATTTTTTTACCCGTTCTCTTATCAAAATCCAGCTCGTTTTTTGTCAGCACCTTTCTTCCCGTTTCTTTGGCCTTTGTAACAAGAGAATCAACAATAAAGCAAATTTTTCTGTCTTTGATTTTATGGGGTAATTTTATTCTGTCTCTGATTCTGTTCTCAGGTTTTTTTAAATCGAGATTTGAGACATTTATTATTAAATCAAAGGTTTGATTAAAACCTCTCTTGTTTTCCCTTAGTTTTCTAATATCTTCTGCCTTCAGTTCAACCATTATTTTAATTTAAATTAAATTTAAAGAGTGATAAGAGGGAATTATTGACAAATATGATTATTTTCTCTCTAAATCCATATCTCAAACTTCTTTAAACTTATTTTAATTGTTGTTTATGGATACTTGGAAAGTTTTTTTGGTATTTTTCGGGATAATATTGGTCTTATTTGCTGTATTTTTATTTTTTCCGGGGATAAATAAAAATTCGCCTGAAAAACCCGGGTATTTGTATTTGAATAATAAAACAATGATTTGCAATTATTATTATTTGTGTTTTCTCAGAAACGGAAGTTGGCACAGACCCTCCTACAATGCAGGAGTAAACTTGATTCTGGCAAATAATTTAGAAGTGAAAAATGAAACCCAGATAAAACAATTTTTCGAACAAGAGAGAATAAATATTATTATGAATACAACGGAAAAGGCAAGTCCGGAAAATTCCGAACTAATTCTTAAAGTCAGTCCATTTTCGCATTATCTCGGGTATTATTATAAAACTATCAAAAAACAGAACAAAACAATAGAGGCTAATCTGTTATCAAGATATAATTGGACAGAACCCGCAATAATTATTTTTGGCCCGAATCTCGGAGCAAAAGAGGACTCGATTTCATTTGACGGAAAAAATATAATTGTTCAGGGACAAACCCCTTCTGGATTGAGTCTGGTTTTAGGAAAATTGCTTTTAATTATTGTTTCCTAACTCTTCCGCAGGTTTTTGAGAGATTCTAAAAATACACTATATTAAAAGAAGTTTTCATTGAAAATATCTGGAATGACCTGCTAAATGGAATAATAATGGAAAGGGAAAGTTTCCCGCAAAGTTTTGGAAATGAAAAAATTGATAATTTTAACCCTCATCCAAAATTAGAGCAGAACCTGTGTAGAAGAAATATTCTCCATCATCTAAATTCGCTTTTATTTCTAATTTGCATTTAAATCCCTCTGTAGTGGAAACTATTCCCAAATCTTTTGTAATTTTCTCCTCAATTACTCGATTTATATTGATCGTGGAACAATCTTCGCTTCCTTTTATCTCAATATTTCCATTATATGTTCCTGTATCAAAGAAAATAAAAAGTTTTGCTTTTGCGGAATCTATATATTTTAGTTTCTTTTTCCTTATTTCCAGAGTTATTTCGTATTTATTTGAATTTTTTGAAAATAAAATTCTCGAATAATCTGATTTTATTTTTGTCTTCATACAATTCCAACTACCATCGCCGTTACAAATGCAATTTTTATATTTTCCCGCTTCTACTCTTTCTCCTTCTTTAACGCAACTATCTTCCAACGCGCATTCTCCAACAGGACAACAGATTTTTTTGCTTAAATTGTATAAAGTTTTCACGCAATGATATTTTGTAGCATTTGCGCAATCGCAGTTTCTATAACATACTTCTCCTTCATATTGCTTTGACCACCTATTGTTTTTGCATTTCCAAATGCATTCTGAGGATTCTGCAGATTCTCCAGGAATTGACAGATTATAGGTGCCTTCGGGATAACACCTTCCATTATGAGCGCATGAATTGGTTGGGCAACAATAAAAATCTGCTTTATCCAGCGTTTTATATTCAATAATATTGGTTGGATTATCCTGAGAACAATAAGAACCTGGCCAGCAGTCTTCATATTCAGGATAACAGGGTTCTTCGTCTGGTGTATAACAATTTACAGTTAAATTAAATTTTTTTCCCTCTTCATTTCCTTTAAATTTTATTATTTGCGGAGAAAATGCTTTTTCTTTTATTGCTTTTTCATTGCCTTTCTTTTCTATTGTAATGCCATTATTAATATTAATATCAACAAAATTCTCTGCTGGAGTAACAGAAACAACAATATCTTTTGTTCCTTTGAAAGAAATCGGATATATTGCGTAAGAGTTTTTGTATCCATAGTCAGAAGGATAAAAATTATTTAAATTAAAAAACAAGGGATAATTGAAAATTGTTTTTCCGCAATTATCCGTGAAATTCTCTTTTTCTCCTCCTATAAATTCCCAATTTCCATTATTGCATTTAAATTTATAGCCTTGGTATTGAATTGTTGTTCCCGAATTAAAACAATAAACATCTGATTGCGTTCCGGTGCCTTTATTTGCATAAGCGCGATATGGAGAAAAATCGGCTCCAAAATGAGCGCATTGTCCAGCATGAGGACAGCAATAATTTCTCCCTCCAGCAAAATCGGGAGCACAATTTTTACTGGAGCAGGGATGAGAATCATTTATTTTTGCAGAATCGCATTCATAGAAATTTTTAATTGTGCACCAGGAACAGGTACAGGTTGAATAAGTAACATCTCTTTCTCCAATGGAATCGTAATCTTCATGTGTATATTTTTTATTATTTCTTTCATATTTGCTGTATTTTCCGCCAAAAGAACAATCTCCTGCGGCACCACCACAATTAGCAAAATTTGGGCCGTCATAAACTGGAATTTCTCCAGCACTTACTCTGCTTTTGCACCACCCTTTGCAGTAGTTAATATTGCAAATGCAATTTCCTCTGTCTCCGCAACTTGTTGGCGACTCACAATCTTCCCATTCTTGACAAGTAATCTCATTGCCTCTGCAATTATAATTATCATAGCAACATGTTTTTGGATTTTCTTTTGTTCCACAAGGATGACAGTTGCAACAATCATTGCAAGAGATCTTACAATCGGATTCCTTAAAACTTCGTTTGTTTAAGAAACTTAATCCCCTGTATAATTCAAGAGAAGAAACGTCATTTAATTGTTTGTGATACCAGGTGGTTATATCAACACAATTAATCACAGAAACAGAATCACAGGGTTTATAATCGCAAGTACAAGAAGAATCGGCACAACCACATCCAAAAACTTTATCAATTGCAAAGAGTCCAAAAATCAGAACAAATCCTGTAATTAAAATAAATAACCGTCTCATAATTCATATTATAATTATTTGTCTAAAGATTAATATTTACTAACCGTCACCCAATAAATTCATGAAATGCAAGTATTGTGGAAGTAGAATGGTAATAAAAAAGGTTTTAGAAAAAATTTAATTGGTAAAGTTAGAGAGCATTTGGGAATAAAAAAGTTCCCTGTGAAGTTTTGGGAATGAAAAGATTAATTCCAGAAAATTAATAGTTAAGATATTTTTGTTCTTGGTTTTGCAGAGTGTTTTGGTGGTTAGAAGGTGATGATAAGTTTATTTTAATGTCTAAAGATATTTTTAGTAATCTTTAGATTACTGGATAAAAATAAAAATCTTTTTATCTATTGGAAAGAAATCTAATGTTCTTTCTTCCTAAATTGATTGTTGCAACAACCTAATGTCCCAAATAAATCTGTTGTTCAAAATAAATATAAAATACAATACAAACGAAATAATCAAGAAGGAAATAAAATAATAAATTAAGTGGAGAAAGATGTGGCAACAAAATATCTCCAAGTTCTCCCTAAAATAATTCCATAAAATATTTTATAGTAAAAATTTGGTCTACAAGAAAATAACCATTAATTATTTTATAAATATAAACAAAAATATATAATTAAATACGGAAGTCTTTAAATATAAATTAATTCTAATATATATAGGCTTAAGAAAGCAGTTGGGGGACTGCTAATCTTGATATAAGCTTAAAATGGAGGTTAATTCTATAAATATATAGAGCCATAAAACTATATATAGATTTCGGTGATCGAATATATAGTTTTTGGTCTATAGGTGCAAGAAAATGAACATACAAAATCTGTTTGAATCGACTTTTGGAAGTGAAGAGATGAAAGAAGAAAATATGGAAAGACAAAAAGAAGAGCGGGAAGAAATCGATATTTACGAAAGAGAGAAAGTGCCTGCAGAAGATATTCAACAAAGGATGAAGAAAGAGTTTGGATTGGATAAATACAATGCAAAGATTTTGATAATTGGCATTGGAGGAATGGGTTCAAATGTAGTGACGAAAATAACGGAGATGGGTATAAAAGGTTCCCAAACCGTTGCAATGAATACTGATGCAGCGCATCTGGTTATGACAAAAGCAGACAAAAAAATATTATTGGGCAGAGAATTGACAAAAGGTCTCGGTGCCGGTGGAGAACCAGAAATAGGAAGAAAGGCAGCAGAAGAAAGCCTGAATGAATTGAGAGAAATGCTAAAAGATGTGAATATGGCTTTCTTAATCACCGGATTGGGCGGTGGAACGGGAACTGGAGCAGCACCGGTAATAGCGAAAATTGCAAAAGAACAGGGGGCTCTCGTTATTGCTACGGGAACTTTGCCATTTAAGATAGAAGGAGCAAGGATTTCAAAGGCAGAAGATGGACTTTACCAATTGAGGCAGAGCTGCGATACAACAATCGTAATAGAAAATCAGAGATTGTTGGACTATGGAGGGAATCTTCCATTAAAAAAAGCCTTTGAACTTGGAGATGAAGTAATATCGCAAATGGTGAAAGGAATTACCGAGACAATTTCACAACCAAGTCTTGTGAATTTGGACTATGCGGATGTAAGAACCATAATGAAATCCGGAGGAGTATCAACAATAGGAATTGGTATTTCAGATTCTTCAGATAGAGCAAAAGAAGCAGTAGCAAAGGCATTGAAACATCCGTTATTGCAAGTGGACTATTCTGGAGCGTCGGGGGCTTTGATCCAGATAATTGGTGGTCCAGATCTGAAATTAGAAGAAGTAAATGAAATAGGCGAATCGGTAGCAAAATATCTGGCTCCAGAAGCACAAACAATTTGGGGTGCGAGGATATTAGACGATTACGAAGGAAAGATACAAGTAATAACCATAATAACGGGAATAAAGTCTCCATACATTCTCGGCCCAATAAGAGAAAAAAAACCTGGAGAAATCCAGACAGAAGTATCTCACAATCTGGGAATAGAAGTTTTTAATTAATTTTTATTTTTTTCTATTTTTTTTAATTTTATCTGGTCTATTTTTCTCTATATCTCCCTCACTATAATCTCTGTTACTGGCAATTAAATCAAATTAATAAAAGATTATTTTAGATGCAAATGAATTTTTGGAGTGTAAACATCCTTTTTTATTCTGACTTTCGATTTGATAAGCTATATTTTTAGCTAAAAACTTTTTAGACTCATTCCGATATTTGTTGTTATTTTCCAAGATACTTTTATCTTCATCTTCGCATCCTTCTTTGGTATTTTCCTGATTAACTCTTTTTCCCAGTATTTTGATATTTTTTCCAAATTTTAAAGAAGATTTGAGACATGAATGATGCTTAATTCAAAGATTATAAGGCATGCAAAGGTGAAGATTGCTAAGAAGAAAGAGAATTAAATTAATATAGTGGGTTAATATATTTCGCATATCTTCTGTTGCCCGAAATTCACTCCGCCCCGCTAAAAGGATTTAAATAAATCATTTTGCTTATTTTGAGTATGGTTAAAATATATGAGATAAAAGCAAGAAGCATAATACATAAAACCAGAATTCCTAGCGCTGATTGGGGTATTAACTATTATCGTGGTTGCACTCATAGATGTCTCTATTGTTATCTGAAATTCCTTTGTAGATGGAGAAAACAAAAAGAAAAATGGGGGGAATTTGTTGACGTAAAAATAAATGCACCAGAATTGGTTGCTAAAGAAAGCAAGGACAAAAAGGGAACAGCTATTTTATGTACCGGTGGAGACCCATATCAACCAATCGATAAAAAATACCAATTGACAATGAAAGTTCTTCAAAACTTAAACCCAAATTTAAAACTATCAATTCTGACAAAATCTGATTTAATCACAAGAGATATTGATTTGTTTAAACGCTTCAAAAACATAGAATTAGGTTTAACAATAACAACACTAGATGAAAATATCAAAAAAGTATTTGAATCGTTTTCTCCAAGTTCACACGCAAGATTGGAAGCTTTAAAGAAATTGAGACAAGAAGGATTTTATACCTATGTTTTTGTTGGTCCAATATTTCCATACTTAACTGACTTAGAGGAGATTTTTAGAGAAGTTTCACCTTTCGTTAATCATTTATCCTTTGAAGATTTGAATCTGAACCCATGCAGAAAAGAAGTTTTTGAAGCAATAAAAAAGAACTTTCCTGAATTGGAAGATAAATACAAAAAATTATCAAAGGAATTTTGGTTTGAAAAAGAAAAGGAAATTAAAAAGTTGGGTGAAAAATATAATAAACCGGTCAGGATTTACTTTAAACATACGGGATCTCTAAGGTTCAAATAGGAGGGGGCTCCGTGAACTCTACGCTTCGCTTCGGTGCCATCGCACTCGGACAACAGGAGGATATGTGGCTCGCTAACGCTCGCCCAAATTTGCTCCGCTAACGCTTCGCAAACTTCACATATCCCCAGAACGTTAGTTGCAATCCGCCCGCTCGCCCTTAAAAAAGAAAGTTTTTTAAACTTTAAAGTAACGCTCAGGGAAATTAACATTTCCATATGGATATTTATAGAATTTACCATAGATCCTGAATATTAAAATTTAAAAAGGTTTTTCTACTAAATGAAAATTATGGAAGAATACGAAGCTATAGTTGTAGGAGGAGGCCCTGCTGGAATATTTGCAACATACACAATGCTTGAAAAAGGTACAAAAGGTAGTGAGCTATGTCTTATAGAAAAAGGACTTTCTGCCAAAGAAAGAAATGATTATTCAATTGAAGGGTTCGGTGGTGCAGGACTTTTTTCAGATGTAAAATTATGCATGAGGTTTGACACAGGTTCTATAGTTCCTGAAATCTATCTTGAAGACATTGTCAATAGATTTGAAGAAGATAAAATTTTTAGAGAAAATATCTTAAAGAAAATAGAATTTGCCAAATCCGCTAATTATAAACAAATTCTTTACTCTTACTTACATGCAAAAGCTTGCGAACCCCTTATAGAATATTTTGAAAAAGTTAAAGAAATTTTTTCTGATTTTTGTAAAAGAATTGGTATAGAAAAAGACTTTTATAATCTTTACAAAAACGATAAAGATTTCAAGGTAAATCTAGAATCCATTCTTAGAGAAGAAAATTTAGATATTTCTAGCTATTATCCCGTTATCCACTTAGGTTCTGATCAAGGAAGAAAAGTTACAGAAGAATTTGAAAGATATTTTAAAAGAAATGGAGTTGAGCTAAAATTTAATACCGAAATCAAAAGTATAACAAAGAATAGAGAGGAATTTGAATTGATCGATTCAAGAGGAAATATATATAATTCAAATAAACTTATTCTTGCATGCGGAAAAAGAGGAAGTAATTGGATGATAAACCAATTGAAAAATTTAAGTGCAGAAATAATTGAAGGAAAAACTTGGATTGGTGTAAGAGTAGAAACAAAGAAAAATGAATTAAGTGAACTTACAAAACATTTTGGAGATGACCCAAAGATAAAGTGGCCATTGATAAGAAAAAGTTTGTATGATGACTGGGCAATCAAATTACACTGTTTTGTTGAAGGAGGCAAAGTAATCTCTTATCCTTGGAAAAATATTACCTTGGTAGGAGGAACATCGGACTCGAAGAGAAGTGGAAAAAATACAAACTTCGATGTTTTATATTCAGATTCTTCATTAACCTCAAAATATATAAAAGAAAGGTCAAAAAAATTTGAAGAAAATTTAAAAACACCCACTATTCAAAGATTTGATGATTATCTCAGAAACATACCTACAAAAAATTTATCTAAAAACTCTGTTAGTCCAACACTCAAAAACTATAAAACAGGAAATGTTAGAGAATTCCTATCAAACTTCAGTAAAAATTTTGCAGAAAAATTACCGGTATTTATGGAAAAGATTAGTAGGCTTTACAAAGAAATTACAGACCCTGACACACTTATTTATTTTCCTGTAATTGAATGGGGTTCTGAAAGGGTTAAGGTAAATACAAATATGGAAACTAATGTAAAAAACTTGTATACAATAGGAGATAGTGCAGGAATAACACAGGGAATAGTGGCTTCAGCACTGACAGGTATAATTGCTGGAAATGATATAGTAAGGAAAAGATGATATTAATTACAGCGGCTCGGATTTACAAATTCTTTGGCTCATAAACACAAAAGTGTTTTAAAATATGTTCTTCTAACCTATGACTTGTTTTTTCTCCCAATCTCATTTTTAAAGTGGGATCAAAAGATTATCTATAAGGATAAATTTTTCCGTCTCTCGTGTCAAAAGAAAAATCTTCTGGAAGCTCAAATTCTTTTGAAATTACATTCAGATACCTTTCTTTGATTCCATACTCTTTTCTCATAGGGTCTATATTCGGTGTATAACCGAATTCAAATTGCTTCCCGCCGAATTTTCTCAGTTTTCCAATCATTTCATCAAAAACGTTTAAGATTTCTGATTCGCAATCTATATGAGCCAAACTTCCACTTTTGATTTCAGAATCGTACAACAATAATCCGACACATGAATCCAAACCAAAATTTCCAATGTTAAATCAATTACCAATAAAAATATTTAAGCATAAAAATCATTACTATAGAATCTTTACGCTTTTAAAATTTTAATTTCAATATTAAAAATATGGCAAAAGAAAAAATTATTGGAATTGATTTGGGAACTTCAAATTCTCAGGCTGCCGTTATGATGGGCGGAAAACCGACAATTATTCCTTCAGCCGAAGGAGCAACTATGTATGGAAAAGCATTTCCGTCTGTTGTTGCATTTACAAAAGATGGACAATTACTCGTCGGAGAACCTGCAAGAAGGCAGGCAGTTTCAAACCCGGAAGGGACAATAACCGAAGTAAAAAGAAAAATGGGGACAAATTACAAGTATAAAATTTATGGCAAGGAATATACGCCTCAGCAAATATCTGCATATATTTTACAAAAAATAAAGAGAGATGCAGAAGCATTTATTGGAGAACCCGTTAAAAAAGCCGTTATTACGGTTCCCGCTTATTTTAATGATAATCAGAGAACAGCAACAAAAGATGCCGGGAGAATTGCGGGATTGGATGTCGTGAGATTGGTAAATGAACCAACAGCGGCAAGCATGGCTTACGGTTTGGATAAAAAAGGAGAAAAATACAAAATCCTCGTTTTTGATTTGGGTGGAGGAACGTTAGATGTAACAATAATGGATTTTGAAGAAGGAACATTCAATGTTTTATCTACTTCTGGAGATACAAATTTGGGAGGAACAGATATGGACAAAGCAATTATCGATTATATTATAGAAGAATTTAAAAAACAAGAGAATATTGATTTAAAAAATGATAAAATGGCTATGCAAAGAATAAGGGAAGCCGCAGAAAAAGCAAAAATTGAACTTTCGGCAGTTCTTGAAACGGAAATAAATTTGCCTTATATAACTGCAACAAAAGAAGGACCAAAACATCTGGTAATGAAACTTACGAGAGCAAAGTTAGAAGAACTGGTTGAGCCAATAGTGGAAAGATGCAGAAATCCAATAGAAAAAGCCATAAAAGATTCAAATCTGTCAAAAGATCAGATAGATAAAATTATTTTGGTTGGAGGACCCACAAGAATGCCAATTGTCCAGAAATTTATTGAAAATTTTATGGGAAAAAAACCAGAAAGAGGAATTGATCCTATGGAGTGCGTCGCATCCGGTGCGGCAATTCAAGGGGCCGTATTATCGGGAGAAATTAAAGATTTGGTTTTGTTGGATGTCACTCCTTTAACTTTGGGAATAGAAACTCTTGGAGGTGTTATGACCCCGCTAATAGAAAGAAATAC
>Ga0190304_1000844_pt1 | contig 14191 bp, 15 predicted proteins | sample 48700712_MG_FD_161670 | JGI IMG/M metagenome (GOLD analysis project Ga0190304, IMG submission 161670) | Hydrothermal vent sediment bacterial communities from Southern Trench, Guaymas Basin, Mexico - 4870-07-1--2_MG | ecosystem: Environmental > Aquatic > Marine > Hydrothermal vents > Sediment ... | reverse complement strand
TCTGTAGCTACAGCCTTTGCGAGAAGAGTCTTACCACAACCAGGAGGACCATACAACAAAATACCCTTAGGAGGTTCAATACCAATCCTTTGATAAGATTCGGAATATTTTAAAGGCCATTCAACAGCTTCTCTAAGTTGTTGTTTAACATCTTCTAGACCACCAATATCATTCCAATGAACCGTAGGTACCTCAACTTCTATTTCTCTTAATGCAGTAGGTATAATTTCTCTGAAAGCATTCATAAAATCTTCATATGTTACTTCTAATGAATCAAGAATTTCTGGAGGAATTTCCTCCTTTTCTAAATCAATTTTCGGCAGTATTCTTCTTAAAGCTTTCATAGCGGCCTCCCTACATAACGCTACAAGATCTGCTCCAACAAAACCATGTGTAATTTCAGCAATTTTATGAAGATCAACATCTTTTGCTAACGGCATTCCCCTTGTATGAACAAGCAATATCTCATATCTACCTTTTTTATCCGGAACACCTATTTCTATTTCTCTATCAAACCTTCCAGGTCTCCTTAAAGCTGGATCTAAAGCATTAGGTCTATTGGTAGCACCAATAACTATAACATCTCCTCTAGCTTCTAAGCCATCCATAAGAGCTAGTAGTTGCGCAACAACTCTTTTCTCAACTTCCCCAGTCACCTCTTCTCTTTTAGGAGCGATAGCATCAATCTCATCGATAAAAATAATAGAAGGAGCATGTTCTTTAGCCTCTTCAAATATCTCCCTTAATCTTTGCTCACTCTCACCATAAAACTTACTCATAACCTCAGGACCATTAATAGCAATAAAGTATGCTTCTGTCTCATTAGCTACAGCCTTTGCGAGAAGAGTCTTACCACAACCAGGAGGACCATACAACAAAATACCCTTAGGAGGTTCAATACCAAGTTTTTTAAACAATTCTGGATGCTTTAAGGGTAATTCGACCATTTCACGTATTTTACGCTTAGCCTCTTCTAAATCTCCAATGTCTTCATATGTAACTTTAGGAATTCTACCTGCCTCAGTAGGCTTTTCAAGAATAACAACATGAGATGTCTCAGTTATTAAAACAGGACCATTAGGTTTAACAGATACCACTGTAAATGGAATGGTTTGTCCAAGAACGGGAACTTGTACAATGTCACCTTCCATTAAAGGTCTATCAATTAATCTTTTCTTTACATATGCAACAAAATTCTCATCTACAGTCAATGTCATTGACGTCGGTGCAAGACGCACAATATTTGCTGGCCTAACTTTAGCCCTTCTAACTTTAACTTTTTCCCCTATACTGACACCAGCATTTTTTCTTGTCCACCCATCCATTCTAATGACACGAGAACCCCTATCCTCAGAATATCCTGGCCATGCAATAGCAACAGTCTTACGTCTTCCCTCTATTTCAACAACATCCCCTGCAGTTATACCTAGTCTTTCCATAACTTCTTCATCAATTCTAACCCTACCTCTACCAGCTTCGTTCTGTCGAACTTCCAACACTCTTAACTCAATACCCTCATCTTCGTTATCGTTCTTATTTCTTCTCAATTCTCAAACACCTTTATCAGAACAATATTCAATACAACAACACAATCTATTGAATTATAAATAATCACAACTCTATTTAAAGCATTTTTTGAATATATTCCGCTAAAACCCTATATTGATATAAGCAAATCCTTAAATAATTTTTAGGCTTACGATGTGTAGGTGTTAATTATGCCTATAAAAAGTGGGGACTTTATACTGATAAACTATACAATGAAAATAAAAGACCAGGAAAAAATACTAGACACAAACATTCGTGAAGAAGCAGAAAAAGCAGGTATTTTTAGTGAAAAAACTAGATATGAACCTCTTCTCGTTATTGTTGGTGAAGGATTCCTACTAAAAAGTCTTGAAGAAAAACTTATAGGATTAGAAAAGGGCGAGGAAAAAGATATAGAACTTTCACCAGAAGAAGCCTTTGGCTCCAGAGACCCTAATAAGATTAAAGTTTACTCTGCACGAGAATTTTCAATGAGAGGAATAATTCCACGTCCAGGGCTAGAAGTCGAAATAGGCGGTAAAAGAGGTACTATAGTATCTGTTGGTGGAGGTAGAGTAATAGTTGACCTTAATCATCCATTAGCGGGAAAAACATTGGTTTATCATATAAAAGTTTTAGAAATAATCGAAGAATTTGAAAAAAGGATTCAGGAACTATTTCATAGATGGGTCAGTAATATACCAAAAGAAGAGATTAAGGTACAAAGAGAAGATAAAACCCTGATCTTAGAAGTACCAGAATCTATATTCTTCATTGACAGAATAGGACTTTTATTGAGAGGCTTCCAACGGGATGTTACAAAGTATATATCTGAAATAGAAACGTTAAAATTTGTAGAAACGTTCCCGCTAAAAAAGGAGGAGGAAAAATCTGAAGAAAAAGAATCTAGCCAAGAATCTCAGCCTCAACAAGAACAAGTTGAAGCCTCCGAGAACAAGGAATAGATTTTAATATTTTTTTAATTACAATTTTTTCTCTATCCTTAACAGGAACATCTACACAATACTTATAATAAGGACAAGAATATTTGTCACACTTTATTTTTTCATACCGAAACGACAACCCATCAACTGCTTTTCTCTTTTCAACTGCTACCATAGCAGGCATTTCTTCAACAACTGCAACATACATTAAGTCATTGATAACTGGACATCTATGCTTGACATTGCGTACCTCCATAACTTTATACCTAATTCCCTCACGTAATTTTCCTACACAAACTTTGTAAAAACTACATTTTTTACACTTTGGAAGTATCCTAACAGAGAAAATTGCTCCTTTTTTAGCTTGAGTTGGAGTAACCAATGTTAAGACTTGTCTAGCCATAAGACTTCACGTCTGTTGAACAATGAATAAAAACCAAAATATATAGTAGTACAAAGGTATAAACTATATCATTCTCTTAATTAAATGATTAAATTTAATAGAAACTTATATAAAACATTAATGAGAATAACGTAATCAGTTCTATGTATACTTCTAGAATATAGGGGATATGATTGTTTCAAAATAAAAAAGAAGATCAAAAAATTATGAAAATTTTAAAAGGAACTACAACAGTTGGAGCAGCATTTAAAGATTTCACTATACTTGCTGCTGATAGAAGAGCTACAAGCGGTCACTTTATAGCACATAAAAAAGCAAAGAAAATCCATAAAGTAGATGAACATGCAACGGTAACAATAGCAGGAGCTGTCGGAGATGCTCAATGGCTAGTTGAACAATTAAGAATTGAAGCAGCCAACTATAAGCTATCTACTGGAGAACCAATAAGTATTAATTCATTAGCTACTTTAGCATCAATAATCTTATTTCAATATCGCCCTATCCTCATAGTCCAAATGCTTGTAGGCGGCTATGACAATGACGGAAGTCAACTCTACAGTGTTGATTGGCTCGGAACTGTTACAAAAGAAACCTATACAGCATCAGGATCAGGAACTCCATATGCTATTAGCATTTTAGAAAATGGTTATGACAAAAATCTTAATCAAGAAAAAGCAATAAAACTTGTTATTAGAGCAGTTAGAGCCGCTATGCGTAGGGATCCCGGTAGTGGTGAAGGAGTAGATATAGCTATTATATCCAAAGATGGTATCAGGTTTTTGAAAGGTGAAGAAATTAGTATTCAATAATAAAAAAATACAATTATTTTTAGCTAATTGGTGAAAAAATGGAGACAATAATACGTAATATTATCGAAATTAGAAAAGTGATATTCGAGAACTTGCCAAAAGAAGCAGAAATCACAAAAATAGAATTTGAGGGACCTAGAATAGTTATATACTCGAAAAAACCCCATATATTCTTTAACAATAATGAAGAAACCATTAAAAACATAGTCAAAATACTTAAGAAGAGAATAGTAGTACGGGGAGATCCAGACACCCGATTAAACGAAAGACGGGCAGAAAAAATAATAAGAGAAATAGTTCCCGAGGAAGCAGGTCTTTATGCGATATATTTCAATAATATAACTGGAGAAGCAGAGATAGAAGCTGAGAAACCTGGTTATGTTATAGGAAAAGATGGCCAAACTTTTAAAGCCATACTTGCTAAAACATTGTGGTATCCCAAAGTAAGCCGAAAACCACCAATTAGCTCAAGAACAATTACTGAAGTAAGAGAACTTTATAGGTCAAAGGCTGAAGAAAGATTAAACTTCTTAAGAGACCTTGGATTAAGCATATATAGGACGCAGCTTTTCAAAGATGATTATGTTAGGATAATCGGACTAGGTTCATTTCAAGAAGTCGGAAGAAGCGCAATCCTAGTTCAGACACCAGAAAGTAGAATATTGTTGGACTCTGGCGTAAAAACAACTTCCAATGGTGATGAATTCCCATATTTTGACGTTGATGAGTTAGACGTTGAAAAACTTGATGCAGTGATCATTACACATGCTCACTTAGACCATTGTGGCATGCTACCATATCTCTACAAATACGGCTATAGAGGCCCAGTATATATGACTGAACCAACACTTCACTTAACAAAATTATTACTTGAAGATTACCTCAAAATCGCTGAAAAAGACGGTAGACCTTTACCTTTCACTCAAAGAGATATAGCTGATGCAGTTTTACATACCTATACACTTGACTATGGCGAGGTAACCGATATTGCACCTGATGCAAGATTAACGTTATATAGATCTGGACACATTTTAGGTTCAGCAATAGTTCACCTACATATCGGGAACGGATTAATCAATATTGTTTATACAGGAGACTTTAAGTTTGCTAGAACAGCACTTCTCGATCCTGCAATTTATAAATTTCCTAGGGTTGAAGTACTTTTAATGGAAAGTACATATAGCGGATATGAAGACATCTTACCAAACCGTGTTGAAGCAGAGATGATTTTATCTGAAATAGTAGTCAGAACATTTAGGAGAAGAGGAGTTGTTCTAATACCTGTTTTAGCAGTTGGAAGAGCTCAAGAAGTACTACTCGTCTTAAAAAGAGCTATGGATAAGAAAATTATTCCCGAAGCACCTATCTTTATTGAGGGTATGATAAATGAAGTAGCAGCAATTCACACAACATTTCCTGAATATTTGTCGCAAGAAATACGTGAGCTTGTTTACCGAGGAGAAAATCCCTTTACTGCCCCTAACGTAATTATACTGAAAGGAGAAGAGAGAGAAAGTGTAGTAAATACTAGACCATCTATAATTCTAGCAACTTCTGGCATGTTAACTGGAGGTCCAGTGCTAGAATATCTTAGACTTCTAGCTGACGATGATAAAAGCTCTCTAGTATTTGTTAGCTATCAGGTCGAAGGTACATTAGGTAGAAAAATATTACAGGGACTGAAAAAACTCACATTTATCGATAATAGAGGAAAACTTGAAGTGAGAAATTTAAAAATGGAGATTCATAGAGTAGAAGGATTCTCAGGACATAGCGATAGGCGACAACTATTAGGATATTTGAAACATATATCGCCACAGCCTAAAAAAGTTATTTTAAACCACGGTGAAAAAACAAAAATGATGGACTTTGCAAGATATGTCCGAAAACAATTTAATTACGATGTATATACTCCCAGAAACTTAGACGCAATAAGACTATTATAATAATTCATTAATTATAAGTTTCCATATTTTATCCCCGGCATAATGTAGATTTTTTATAGCCTTACCTCTCCTAATATCAAATATCTCTTTATAGCTCATCAAGGTTTCCCCTACAGAAAAAATACGATCAGTCTCATCCTCCCCAACATATACTATTTCACCTTTATCAAACTCTTTTGATGCTCTAACTATTCCAGGAGCCATTATATCAGCTCCATTTAATATATGTGGAACAGCCCCAGAATCTACATATATTCTAGGAATATCCAAGTCCAAGCCATACTTTATATATCCAATCACTGTAGGAACAAATTTATCTTTAATACTAAATAATAAAGGTCTGGAATTCACCATTATGATAACTATACCTTCAATCCTAGTTTTTACCACTTCAACCTTTCTAGCAGAGCTAATATACTCTAAAATTTTGCCTTTATAATATTTATTTATCTTTTGTAAGAGTTGACGTTTATCCCGTTTACTTATAACATATCTACTAGATATCAGAGACTTTTTCTCCATACTCTTCGACCAGTGATAATTTATTTACCATATAATATGTTATATTACCCTCCTTGTCAATAATCGCAAGAATTAAATCACGTCCAGATTCTAGAGACCTCCTGAAAAGACCTTCTAGCTCAACGAAACCAATTCGAGCACCTTCACTAACACCCACAACCAAAAAACGTTTAATGTGATCCCTATGTTTTTTCTCAACAAAAAAGCTAATTTCTCCCCCAATTCCCTTTTTTACTATAAAACCCCTTTTTCTAAGATTTGAATATAAATTGAGCTTTACCCATATAAGTGGATCTCTGTTACTGAAAAATTCTAGCAACTTATCAAATGTATAAATGAAATCCTCCTTACTCATTACTTTGAGAATATCTTTATATACGAGATACAAAGTCTCTGTTGGGTCAAGATATATCTTATCTTTCTCAATTATACCATAACCTTTTTCAACTAGGAAGCTTGCTTGATCATCTTTTTGAATTACAGTATAAAAATTGGTTTCTAATATACCACTAATTTTGATTTGCTCATCATCCATAATTCTATTCAATGGACTTCATACATTCAAAGATATAAACATTTTTAATTCATTATCTATTTAGATAGCTTTAGATAAATATATGGCGTCAAGTGAAGAAAAATGAATAGGGTCATTCCATTGATATCTGCTCCTCAAGGTGTTCCTCTACGCGTTATAACAATTAAAGGAGGCTGGGGAATGAGTAGAAGACTCTTAGAAATAGGTATCACGCCTGGAACTATCATTAGGATAATTAACAAGAACACTGGACCAATAATCTTAGAAGTAAGAGGAAGTATTTTTGCGATAGGTAGAGGCCATGCAAGAAAGATATACGTTGAGGTGTTATAAACGAGCAAAAAAGAGCTAATTATAGCTCTTGCCGGAAGCCCTAATGTAGGTAAAAGCACACTTTTTAACAATTTAACTGGTAGTAGACAACATGTAGGAAATTGGCCCGGTAAAACAGTTGAAAGATACGAAGGAAGTCTTGAACATCATGGAATAAAGATAAAAGTTGTAGATCTACCCGGAACATATAGCCTAGGAGCTCTCAGTGAAGAAGAAATAATCACTAGGGAATTTATAGTAAAAGAGAAACCAGATGTAGTTATAGTTGTTATAAATGCAGTAGAGCTAAGCCAAAGTCTATACTTGGCATTACAAATCCTTGAATTAACACCAAAAGTAGTCATAGCGCTCAATAAAATAGATGCAGCTGAAAAAAGAGGTATACACGTACATCATTCAAAGCTTCAAAAAATTTTACAAGTCCCAGTAGTTCCAATCTCGGCACTACATCGTATAGGTCTCCACAATTTGGTTGAAAGAGTATTAGATGTATCGAATGATAAAATAAAAACAAAGACATTTTCACTTGACTATGATGGTTTAGAAGAATATATAAAGGAGATAGAGAAGATACTTAAAAAGTGTCACGACTTAGATTACCCTATTAGATGGACTGCAATCAGATTACTAGAAGGCGATAACTATCTCGAAAAAACTATAGAACAAAAATGTGATGACATCATCAAAAAAATTAAAGAGCTATCAAACAGATCAAAACAAGAACTAGGAACTACTCCCGAAATACTTTCAATTGCGATAAGATACAATTACATATCTTCTATTGTAAACCAAGTCATAAAGACAGAAAAAGTAGCTAGTCCTACTCTAGTTGAGAAACTTGATAAATTATTTCTACATAGATTTATTGGCCCATTAGCATCAATAGCACTTCTAGTTTTAACACTTCTAATAATTTTTTCAATAAACACTGGCTTTCCCCTAAACATACTCTTTAAATATATAGGACTAGAAAATATTGCTGAATGGGTTGAAGAAAATAGTTTATCGGGATTACTCGGGACCTTTTTTTCAATTATCGGAGATATAGTTCGATACAGTCTAACAGCCATTAACATGCCTCGAGAAATTATAGATTTAATAACAGATGGTATCATAGCCGGAATCGGTAGCGTCTTAGGTTTTTATCCTCTTATTCTTATGGTTTACTTAGCATTTGGAGCACTCGAAGACTCTGGCTTAATGGCAAGAATAGCAGTTATAAGCGATAGAATAGCAAGAAGAATTGGACTTAGTGGAAAGGCTGTTATACCGCTTATTTTAGGCTTTGGATGTAATGTTCCAGCAATAATAGGTACAAGGATACTAGAGGATGATAAAGAAAAATTATTAGCCAACTTTTTAGCTCCATTGATACCTTGTCAGGCTAGGCTTTTTGTTATGATTGCGTTTGTGTCTGCCTTTTTCTCAAGTCCGATAATACAGGCTCTAATTATAACAATCATATATATGATCTCTATGATACTGATAGTTGTATTAAGCTTTATTTTCAGAAAAATTTTATTTAAAGACTATATTGTGCCGGATCTTTTAATCGAATTACCTCCTTATCATAGGCCTAGTATCAGAGTTTTATTATGGCATGCATGGGATAGAAGCTCACATTTCTTAAAGAAGGCTGGAACAATTATTTTAGCATTATCTATCGTAACCTGGTTTTTATTGTATTATGGTCCAGTAGGCGAAGTTAGTCATGTAGACGAAAGCTATGCTGCTATCATCGGAAACATGCTTGTTTCATTAGGAAGTATAACGGGACTAGATGATTGGAAAATAATGCTTTCCTTCGAAGCCGGATTTATAGCTAAGGAAGGTATGATAGAATCACTTGTGTTAGCCACAGGTTATAATAACCCTATCCATGCTATAAGATCGCTAAATCTATCATTTCCTCAAATAATATCATATTTACTTATAATGACTATTTATACTCCTTGCATTCCAACGATAGCTGCATTTTACCAAGAAATAAGAAAAGCAAAGTATACATTTTTACTGCTCCTTTATCAGTTATTATTAGCTTTTAGCATTGGAGCTTTAAGTTATCATATACTATCTTTCTTTTTACTATAGTGGGCCCGCCGGGATTCGAACCCGGGACCACCGCCGTGTGAGGGCGGCATCCTTTGTGGGATAGGTTCTAGCCACTAGACTACGGGCCCAACACCTTACATTAATATTAGCAAAAAGATGTTTATCAGTATTACCTTTCAACCTCTCCACAGCCTCCCTAAGAGCATTCTCACATATCCTTGATATATTCAAACCAATCTGTTTAGACTCATTTATTATTTCTTCATCTATGTATAGGGATATATGTTTCTTTGCCATATATAAGATAAACATATAGTTTACTATTTAGGCAATATGCTAGCCTAATGTTTTCTTTGTAATTCTCTTGTCTCCTATATTGTTGTCTTTCTTATTACGGTTATGATATAGTTACATGTTTTATAGTTGGTATTTCAAGAATTTTATTTATTGTATCACCTCTAACATTGCTTGATATCACAAGGTATAACTTAGGATTTTCGAAAAGATTAGGGTCTTCAGCTATCACCTGTAAAATATTAATCTTTTCTTGAGCTAAAATATCAGCTACACTAGCAAGAATACCTGGTTTATCTTCATATGTTTCTATTACTAAGCATCTATAACCTAGTAGTCTCGATACGTTTACTAGTGATGCTCCTGCTGACTCCAATCCTTCAAAAAATATACGAAGCTGATTATCACTTCTTATTTCTTTTATACATTCCATAACTGTTCTTCTATCTATACCTAAGGCATTAGCAATAGATGTATATGGAACCTTTATCTTATTACCTATAAAAACTCCTTCTTCTTTTACTTTCAAGCCGTACCGTAACAAAGTTTTAATGACATAAATCTTTTTTTCAGATCCACCAAACCTTTGAAGAATCTTGTCCCAAATATTCATACAATATATTAAATAAACATTGGGATATTTATATTAAAAATCCACATATTAATACTATTTTGTACAGAAATGTTTATTAAAGAATATTAATATACGATAATGATCGTGATTGATATGAAGTATAAATATTATCTAGAGGAAGAAGAAATACCAAAACAATGGTATAACATTTTACCTGACCTTCCCAAACCTTTACCTCCTCCACTGCATCCAGTAACAGGTAAGCCATTAACAGTAAAAGATTTAGAGCCAATATTTCCCAAATCTCTCATAATACAGGAAATGTCAAGTAATAGATGGATCCCAATACCCGACGAGGTACTTGAAATATATAAGCTTTGGAGACCTACCCCACTTATAAGAGCCATACGACTAGAAAAGTTCCTCGGTACACCTGCAAAAATATATTACAAATATGAAGGAGTAAGTCCTCCGGGAAGCCATAAACCTAATACTGCCGTAGCTCAAGCATATTATAATTTTAAGGAAGGAGTAAAACGTTTAACAACAGAAACCGGTGCGGGACAATGGGGTTCAGCATTAGCTTTCTCTACTATGCTTTTTGGTCTTAAAGCAACGATATACATGGTGAAAATTAGCTATGAACAAAAACCATATAGGAAGACACTAATGCAAATTTGGGGCGGAGAAGTTATTCCGAGCCCAAGTAGCAGAACTGAATCAGGAAAGAAAATTCTTGAAGAAGATCCAGATAATCCGGGTAGCTTAGGTATAGCAATAAGTGAAGCTGTAGAAGATGCCGCAAAAAATGTTGATACCAAGTATAGTCTAGGAAGTGTATTGAATCATGTACTTTTACATCAGACAATTATTGGACAAGAAGCATTGAAACAATTAGAATCAATCAACGAATATCCCGATATAGTTATAGGATGCGTGGGCGGAGGAAGCAATTTTGCAGGTTTAGCATATCCTTTCTATTATATGAATTCTTCAAAAAAATCTGATAAAAAGGCTAGATTATTGGCCGTGGAACCCAAGGCCTGTCCATCGATGACAAAAGGTGAGTATCTCTACGACTTTGGTGATACTGCTGGACTAACACCTCTAGTAAAAATGTATACACTCGGACATAACTTTATTCCACCACCTATTCATGCAGGAGGATTAAGATACCATGGTGCAGCGCCAAGTCTAAGCCTACTAAAAAGCGAAAGCATAGTTGAATCAATAGCCTATAATCAGGTAGAAGTATTTACAGCGGCCCATATATTCGCTAAGACTGAAGGAATTGTTATTGCACCTGAAACAGCACATGCTGTAAAGGCTGTGATAGATAAAGCCATAGAGGCCAAAGAGAAAAATAAAGAGATAACCATATTGTTCAACCTTAGCGGTCACGGACTACTTGACTTATCATCATATGAGAAATATTTAAAAAAAGAGTTACTGCCCTATAAATATCCTGAAGAAAAGATAAGAGAAAATATCGAAAGAGTCAAAGAAAGTCTATCTGAAAAAATAAGGAAAAACATTTAAACTAATGTTTTGAAATAATATTTTTGCAATATAATGCCGGGGTAGCTCAGCTGGGAGAGCGCCCGGCTGAAGACCGGGAGGTCGAGGGTTCAAATCCCTCCCCCGGCATCATTTATAAACAAGATTAGCCGATAAGCCTTGGTTTTTAGATAAATTTTAAAAACAAGAATAATATAGAAAATAGTGGTGAATGATTTCTCAGAGTTACGCTGACCGGTGATTGAAAGGTATTTAGATGACACCACTCTAAAACGCTCTAGAAACATTTAATACATCTACTTGTCCAACGCCTTCAACCTTCGCCAATATCTCTTCTAATTCATTTGTACCTCCAACATATTCTTCAGGCATCGTAATTATCATTCTCAATGCTTGTAAGCCAAACGCTATCGGCTCAGCCTGATACTTTAAAACATCGTAAATATCAGGCAACTTCTCTTTAACTCTTTTTAGCAGAGTTTCTGGATCTATCTCAACGTCTTCCGGCAATAACCTAACCAATACTAATACTTTCCCCATTTCTCTCACCTATGGACCTTCAAAACCACATTTAGGACATTTATATATATTTCCTTGCTTTCTACAATGTCTACATCTCCAAATAATTACTTCTCCACAGTTTGGGCATCTAAACTTTGTACCTATTTCGAAGGGCGGAATGGGTCTTCCACATGATGTGCAGATAGGTAAACTTAGTCCAGTCGACGTATATAACCACCTCCTCCATAAAATATAAACAATAAAAATAAACTTTTTTATAGATTCACCTAAACTTTAAACATACATAATCCTGACATACTTCCCTAACAATTGCGATAATATTTCTTCTGCTGTTTCTTTGTTAATAGGCATCCGCCTAGCATCACGGTGAGATATTCTAACAGTATATTCGGATGAACCATCGGGAAGCCAAAGAATATTTACACCTAAAACACGACTCGGAAATATAACCTGCTCAACTAAAAGTTTAACATCTCTTTCCTTTTCAATAATCCTAACACGCCCATACCCCATTTTTTCTAAATCTTTAGAAACCTTGTTAACTAAACTCTTATCAACACTTTTTAATCCCTGGACAAGAATCAATATAATATTTTGTATTTTTATAGCTTTTATAAAATTTATTTTATCTAATTCAGGGTATTTTTTCTCCTTTAACATAACAAGTTCATGTGAAATATCCACGTCAAGCTGAGATATCTCACCATTATCAAGTTTTCTTTGACACGTGGAACATAGTATTTTCGTCCTAGCACAGAAATAGCATATCGGCAACTTCATGTGAAATCTTACACCTCTAAGATATTCCGCGGTTATAATTAACAACAAGAATAAAAAGGTTTACTTAACATATTTTAATATTTTAATCATAAGTTTTAAATAATCTTTTACGTATGTAAAAATTTGAGGTTATATTTATGGCACATTTAGAAGAAGGATTAACAGAAAAACAACTTCAATTGTTAAAAACTCTATTTAAAAAAAGTAAATCACTAAAAGTATTCACGATTTATGAAACCCAAAACAAGATTGCCCGAGAACTAGGAATAACAAGACAAGCTCTTAATATTCATCTAAGAAAACTTAGAGAAGAAGGATATATAAGAACAGGAAGAGGATTTTTAGACCTAACAGACAAGGCTCTAAGAGCACTCGGGATAAAAACAGCAGATGTTTTTGTAACCCTAAAAATTGACCCTAAATATAGGCTTAGTGCATATGAAAAAATAAAGAAATTTTCTGTAGAAAAAATCTATAGAATAACAGGAGATATAGATTTAATGGTCCAACTAAGTCAAGCTTATCTTGATGAATTCTTAAACAATCTAACAAAAATAGATGGTATAAAAGAAACAACAACATATGTAGTTATAGAAATCCTCAAATAGTCACTGGAACATAAATTTCAGTTTAAATATAGGTATTGGTGCGGGGGCCGGGATTCGAACCCGGGCAGGCCTACGCCAACGGAGCCTCAGTCCGTCCCCTATAGCCAAGCCGTCGCAGCTTTTTGACCTAGCTCGGGCACCCCCGCATACAACTATTATTTTATAAAATAAACTTTAAATAAGTTACCCTATCTATTCTTTCATATTGAGAAATAGAGACATAAAAATATAAAATTGGGTAAAATGATAAAATATGTGACCCGCCGGGGTAGCTCAGCCCGGTAGAGCGTCCGGCTGTTAAACTCTAGTTAGAGTCCAGTGACCGGGTGGTCGAGGGTTCGAATCCCTCCCCCGGCGCCAGTCTATTTCTACGTAGATTAAAGTGTTATTTTCTAGTATCTTTGAAATATATAGCTTTGGTCTTTCCCAATCATATATAGCTTGATACCTGCGAATAGTTAAATTCGAATACTCTACAATTATAACAATGTTTCTCTGAGAGAGATTTATTGAATCAATGTTTTCAGAGATTTCTATAAGAGACTCTGTATCTATTTTTATCTCATTTAAATATCGTTGTACCGATAAGTAATGTGAAAACATAACATATATCGATAAAATAAATGTTAAAAAAAGAAAAATCCAATCTACTCTCATACTATACCCCGAGAAGACCAGTAACAAAAATACTGGATAAAGTATAAGATATATACACTGCATTACATACAAAGAAAAGATATATCCCGAAATACATTGGATTACCCTCTCTTACAGTAGAAGTTAAGATACTTAAACTAACAGAGTTTAAAGACAATATGAAATCA